>JAEEGG010027317.1_pt1 | contig 10828 bp, 10 predicted proteins | sample 9134161 | NCBI WGS metagenome assembly JAEEGG01 (sample SAMN16246543, study PRJNA631951) | gut metagenome | biome: gut microbiome; feature: rumen; material: CR-attached | host: Bos | place: Iran: Karaj | collected 2018-10
CTCTATTCAAGAGCTGCATTACCAATCTGTGCCAAGAATGAATATGCAAGTTTCGTGGCAAGCATCCTATCGGCCATGGGAGAATGCCAGCCAATTGGAGCGAGCATTTCTGTAGGCCGAGAGAATACTCTCTACAATAGGGACAAGCATCCTGTCGGCCGACAGAGTAATAATGATATACAAAGAGTATTTTACCTATTTTTGAGTATTGTCTGTTATTCGGATTCGTCGTACCTTTGCACCCGGATATTTATCAAATAATAATAACAAAGGTATGAAGAATATTTTCAAGGATTTTTTCAGTCAATGTGCTCGTCCCGAAGGGTTTCTGGGTCGTTGTATGCTGCGCTTCATGAATTTCGGCCATGCCCCGCTCACCAACTGGGGACTTGAACACGTTTCGTTCCGTGATGGGATGACAATGCTCGACATAGGCTGTGGCGGAGGTGCCACGCTGAAGCGTCTGCTCAAGCGAAGTCCAGGCGGCAAGGTATATGGCATCGACATTTCCGAAGAAAGTGTAACCAAGGCCAAGGACTTGAACAAACAACAGCTGGGCAGACAGGTTTTCGTCGAACAAGGATCAGCTGACAGCCTGCCTTGGGAGAACCAGGAATTCGATGTGGTGACTGCCGTGGAGACCGTCTATTTCTGGCCCAATCTGCCGAAATGCTTCCAGGAAGTGAAACGTGTACTGAAGCCCGGCGGCCAGTTTGCCATCATGCTGGAAGTGATAGAAGGTGATTCCATGTGGACGAATGTCGTTGAAGGGATGACGGTCTATTCACCTGAAAAGTTGAAGGACATGCTGGAACAAGCGGGTTTTAGTGATGTAGAGGTCTTCAGGAAGAAACCATCGTATGCGACCATCAAAGGAATACAGAAATGAAAGATGCCTGTCATCTCTTTGTTACCATAAGCAAAATCAGAATATTTAATATTTAAAATTTATTGCTGTCCGAGCTTTTATTGGGCAGCAATAATCATTTATAAATAATCTCGATTATAAATAATGTTCACGCACGAAATCTTTTTCAACTGGACACTCTATTTCTGTATCGCAATATCGCGTTACTTGCGCTTTTGCGAAACCAATGAGCCTGGAAATATACCTCGAAGCGGAGCCATTGGACGAAAAAGGGAAAAAGATTTGGAGAAACAAGGAAAACTCATTATCTTTGCACCGTTTTTCAAGTGACTGAGACAATAAGCGAGAAAGTAATTCAGTTATAGTTCCATGCAGACAGGTGAATGCTATGTAAATCGATTCGACTCGTCAAAGGCCTACAAGGTGATGGCCATCGACGGATCGAAACTGCATGCCGAGCAATGTTTCTGCCGTCCGGACGGCATGGAGGTGAGCGGCTTCTCGTCGTCGATGGCCTATCGTCTCAAGGATTCGCAGATACGCCCCGAGACCTACGAGCGCATCAAGAAACAGATCCGCCAGGCGCTGCAGCTGTGTGTGCAACTGGTTCAAGAGGCCGACACCTCTCCCCTGATGCCGTCCTTCGGCGACTTCGGCCAGCTGGAAACTGTCCCACAGCCCAACGACTACATTGTGGCCTATTACGACGAAGTGACCACACTGTTCCACGTCACAAGCTGCAACGGCAACAAGGTGTCGGGCGAATATTTCCAGATTGACTCCACGTATGTGGAGCACGATCAGGCTCGTGCATTCGACCTGCCCGACCGCGTGATGCTGGTCAACGAGACGCTTTTTGCCAAGATTCCCAAGGTGATGCAGATGACCGAATCGGTGGTGAAAGCCCTGATTGAGGGAGAACGGAAGAATGGGTTGGGATGAGATATTGCTGCATTTCGCCATTTTTTTGGCATAAAATTTGGCAACATAAAATTTTATTCGTATCTTTGCCGCGTTTTTAAAGGATTAATCCGAATGATCAACAGACTACTTATACGTATCAAGACTGTGCAGCTGGTCTATGCCTGCCTGCAGAGTGAGGAGCCGCGCGTCTTTGCCGACGAAAAGCTCCGCGAGTCCCTCGTAGCTACCCAGAAACTCTATAACTACCTGCTCGCCCTCATCGTGCTGGTAACCAACTACCGCCGCAAGCAGCTATTGGCTGCCAAGGGGAAGTTCCTGCCCACCCGCGACGACCTGAATCCGAACACCCGCTTTGTCGATAACAAGCTGGCACGCATGATTGCCGAACGGAGCGAGGCGGTGGATTACTGCGAGCGCGAAGGGTTGACCAGCGACTTCGACACCGAACTCTACCGCACCATCCTCGAGGCCATCGAACAGAGCGAAGCCTACACCCAGTACATGAACCAGCGCGAGACGCCCACCTTCGAGCAGGACAAGGAGCTTTGGCTCGACATCCTCAGCACCATCATTCCCCAGTGCGAGAAGCTCGACGAGGTGCTCGAAGAGCGCGACATCTATTGGAACGACGACCTGACCACCGTGCTCAAGACCTTGACGCAGATGATCAGAAACCTCAAGCCCGAAAGGGAAATGATTCCCGCCGGCAAGCTCTTCCGAAACGAGGAAGACGAGCGTTTTGCCCGCGACCTCTTCCACTATGCTCTTGACGACTACTACGACAACGTGAAGCTCATCGATGCCATCACTCCGAACTGGGAGGCCGAACGCATCGCCCTGATGGACAAGGTCATCATGGCGTGCGCCCTTGCCGAAATCCGCCACTTCCCCGACATCGCCATTGCCATCACGATGAACGAATACATCGAACTCGCCAAGCATTACAGCTCGGCCAAGTCGGCCAGCTTTGCCAATGGTGTCATCGACAAGATTGCCAGCAAATGGCGCGCCGAAAACGTGATCTTCAAAAGATAACTTTAGAGCAAAAAGACAACTAATCAACAACAAACTATCAATATGCTTAACACCATTCTACTCCAGGCCGCTGCAGGCGGCAGTCCGTACAGCTCGCTGATCTTTATCGTGCTGATTATCGCCGTGTTCTACTTCTTCATGATTCGTCCCCAGCAGCAACAGCAGAAGAAACTCCGCGAGGAGCGCAACAACATGCAGAAGGGCGACCCAGTGATCACCAGCGGTGGCCTCTATGGCAAGATCGTGGGCATCAAGATGGGTCCACAGAACAAAAAAGGCATAGCCGAGGTCGAGAGCTTCATCATCAGCCTAAAGCCCGACTATACCGTCACAGTTCAGGTCAGCAAGGAGTGTGTCTTCAAGGACCTCAACGACGTAACAGCTGCCCAGACCAAATAACATGGCCCAGCAAAGGCAACAAAATACGAAGGACGCCGAATCGTCCCGATTCATGCGAAAAGCCAACATCCTCATCCGCCGTCTCCGACGGGGTGAGGTGGGGACTTTTCTGTTGTTTGTTGCCATTGCATTCTTTTTCTGGATCGTACAGACCGCCCGCGAGGAGTCGGCTTCGGACTTCATCGTGAAGTTCTACGTCGAGGACCAGCCCCAGGACATGGTGTTCACCACCCATGTGCCCCAGGAGATGAAGGTAACCATCTCGGACACGTATTCGCGCCTGGCCAACTACCGGCTCAACAACCGCCTGGACTCCCTCTGTGTCAATTTCGAGCGATATGCCGACGTATTGGGCAACTTCCGCATCTCGGCTGCCGAGCTGCAGTCCCTGCTGATGGCAGGACTGGAGAGCAGCACTCGCGTGGTGGCCATCTCCCCTTCGCTCATCGATGCTCGTTTTGCGCAGACCGAAGGGCGCAAGTTCCCCGTCCGGGTGAGCGGCAGGTACGATGTTGCCCCAAACCATCGGATGCGCAAATTTGTCATCCAGCCCGATTCGATTGTCATCAATGCGCCAGCCGCTGTGCTCGACACGATGCGATGGGTCGAAGCCATCGGCAAGGGCCGGCAGGACATGACCGACACCATCGAAGAGGTGTTGTCGCTCCAGCTGCCTCTTGGCGTCAAGGCAACCCCTTCGAAGGTGAAGCTGACCATTCCCGTGGCACAATACGTCGAGAAGTCTATGCGTCAGGTGGAGGTGCAGGTCCTCAAGGAGCCCACCAACCGCCACCTGGTCATTTTCCCCTATTCGGTGGAGCTGACGTGCCTAGTGGATTTCGACCACTATCGCGACATCAACCCCGAGGACTTTCTGGTTGCTGTGAACTACGACAGCATCCAAGGACAGGCCCGGCAGGGTATGCTGCCCATCACGGTGCGCTACATCGGCCCGCCCGAGGTCGTCACGAATATCGTCATTTCGCCCCAGACGGCGGAATATGTTGTTGAGAAGCGATGACTCCGAAATTGATTGCCATCACCGGAGGAATAGGTTCCGGAAAGTCGGTGGTCTCACAACTGCTGCGCGTCATGGGCTACACCGTCTATGACTGTGACGAACGGGCCAAATGGGTCATGACGCACGACGCACAGCTTCGCAGCGCACTCTCCGCACTCTTTGGTCCCGACACCTACCTGCCTACCGGTACGGGGAGCTTCGAACTCAACAAATCGTATCTGTCTGCCCGAATCTTTTCGGACAACCAGGCCCTGGCACAGATGAATGCCTGTGTGCATCCTGCCGTGTGGCGTGACATGCAGACCTTTTTGATGGCTGAACCCAAGGAATTCTTTTTCTTCGAGTCGGCCATCCTTTTTGAATCGGGGTTTGACCGGCTTGCCCATCCCGACGTGGTGTGGACCGTCAGCGCACCACTTGAACTGCGCATAGCCCGTTCGATGCAGCGCGACAATACCTCCCGCGAGAAGATTCTGAGCCGTATTGCTTCGCAGATGCCCCAGGACGAGAAGGAGCGCCGCGCCGACCAGACCATCCTGAACGACGACAAACATTCACTCATCCTCCAAGTGAACTCCTGTTTAGAGAAACACGGCAGTTCGTGAGATATTATCCAAGACTATGATCAACAAGGACGAACGTGAGCAAATCATTGCCTTAATCAATCGCGAAGTAGTGCCAGCCATCGGCTGTACCGAACCGATGGCTGTGTCGCTATGTGTTGCCAAAGCCGCCGAGGCTCTCGGCGTGCGCCCTGCTCGTATCGAAGTACTGCTGAGCAGCAACATCCTGAAGAATGCCATGGGTGTCGGCATACCCGGCACGGGAATGGTGGGTCTGCCCATCGCCATCGCCCTTGGTGCCCTGATAGGACGAAGCGAATATGAACTCGAGGTGCTTCGCGACGTCACTCCCGATGCCGTGGAGCAGGGACGCCAGTACATGAGCGAAAAACGCATCAGCATCGGATTGAAGAAGGACAACTGTCCCGACAAACTCTATATCGAGGCGCTTTGCTTCGCCGAGAACGGAGATTCGTCAAGAGCCATCATCGAGCACGACCACAATCACTTCGTCTATGTCTCAAGGACCACCGATGGCCGGGAGACAATCCTGCTCAACACGCCACAATCACATGTCCTTGACGAAGAAACCGATGACCATGAGTTGTCTCTTCGCAAGGTCTATGAGTTCGCCATCACTTCTCCTCTCGAAGAACTTGAGTTCATCAACGAAGCACGTCGCCTCAACGAGAATGCAGCCAGGATTTCGCTCCGAGGCAATTATGGTCACGAACTCGGCAAGACGTTGAGCCGACCGCTGGGCCGCGGCATCATGGGCGAGTCCATCTTCAGCCACATCCTGTCGGAAACCTCCTCGGCCTGCGATGCACGTATGGCTGGTGCCATGATTCCCGTGATGAGCAATTCGGGCAGCGGCAACCAGGGCATTGCAGCCACCTTGCCCGTCGTCGTCTTCGGCAAGGAGAACCACAACACCGAAGAGGAGATCACCCGCGCCCTCATCCTGAGCCACCTCACTGCCATCTACATCAAGCAGAGCCTCGGCAAACTCTCTGCCCTCTGTGGCTGCGTCGTGGCTGCTACGGGTTCGAGCTGCGGCATCACCTATCTGATGGGCGGCAATTACGATCAGGTTGCCTATTCGGTCAAGAACATGATTGCCAACCTGGCAGGCATGGTTTGTGATGGCGCCAAGCCTTCGTGTGCGCTGAAGGTTTCGTCAGGCGTTTCCACTGCCGTACTCAGCGCCATGCTTGCCATTCAGAACCGCTACGTCACCAACGTCGAAGGCATCATCGAGGATGATGTCGATCGTTGCATCCACAACCTCACCCGCATCGGCGCATATGGTATGAACGAGACTGACGAAATGGTTCTTGACATAATGACCCACAAACCCTCTTAACTCTATGAAATGCCTAATCATCGGTAGCGGCCCCGCAGGATATACGGCCGCCATTTACGCCTCACGTTCTGGCCTGGAGCCAGTGGTTTACGAAGGCCCTATCAGTGGTGGACAATTGACACAGACCACCGAAGTCGATAACTTCCCTGGCTATCCCGATGGGACTACCGGCCCTGAGATGATGGAAGACTTGCGTCGCCAGGCCGAGCGCCTGGGTGCCGACATCCGATACGGCATTGTCGATCGAGTCGATTTCTGCACCGATGGCAGTCGTCCCCACCGCGTTCACATCGACGATGGCACCGACCTCGAAGCTGAGACCATCATCATCGCGACAGGTGCTTCGGCCAAGTATCTTGGACTGGCTGACGAGGAGAAGTATGCGGGTATGGGTGTTTCAGCTTGTGCCACATGCGACGGATTCTTCTACCGCAAGAAGGTCGTTGCCGTTGTAGGCGGAGGTGACACGGCTTGCGAAGAGGCGCAGTACCTGTCGAATCTTGCTCGGAAAGTCTATCTCATCGTGCGTCGTAACGTGCTGCGCGCCAGCGAGGCTATGCAGCAGAAGGTGAAGGAGCGCGACAACATCGAGATCCTTTGGGAGACACAGACCGTGGGTCTCTATGGTGAAGATGGCGTTGAAGGCGCTCACCTCGTCAAGGGCAAGGGCACCGACCATGAGGAGTTCTACGACCTGCCTATCGACGGCTTCTTCCTTGCCATCGGACATCACCCCAACACCGATGCTTTCCTACCCCGCACCGATGCCGACGGCACCGTTCATCCCGGCGTGGAAGTCGATGCACAGGGCTACATCAAGGTCAATCATCCCTACACCTCGACCAACATCCCTGGCGTCTTCGCAGCAGGCGACGTGGCCGACCCCATCTATCGTCAGGCCATCTCGGCTGCAGGCAGCGGTTGCCATGCCGCCATCGATGCCGAGCGCTATTTGAGTAAGTGATGGGACTGGGCGATTAATTATCACGCCATCGATTTACGTGGAGAAGAAGAGCTGTCTTCCCCTGATACAAAGGCGCGGCATTATGTGGTGCTGCGCCTTCAAAATTTTAATACTTCATAAAAAATCGAAAGAAACGGAAACGGGAAGAATGATAATTCATGATTGCATGTCCCCGAACGTTCTCTTGAGGACATGCAACGACGGGAGAATGTCCTCTACGGTTCGCTGTAGGACATGCGGCAACGGGAGGATGTCCGCTGCGGTTCGCTGGAGGACATGCGACGATGAGAGCATGTCCTCTACGGTTTGCTGGAGGGCATGCGGCAACAGGAGGATGTCCGCTGCGGTTCGCTTCAGGATATGCGACGATAAGAGCATGTCCTCTACGGTTCGCTATAGGACATGCGGCAACAGGAGGATGTCCTCTACGGTTCGCTGTAGGACATGCGACGACGGAGGCATGTCCTCTACGGTTCGCTGTAGGACATGCGACGACAGGAGGATGTCCGCTATGGTTCGCAAGAGGACATGCGACGACGGGAGGATGTCCTCTACAGTTGACTGAAAGCTTAATGATGATAGGGGCGACAAAAATGAAACGGACATCCTAAATTTGTCGCTATTTGAGTGTGCGTGTCGCCAGAAAGCGAACGAAAAAGGAGAAAAAACTTGGTAGGATGTAAAATACCCCCTATCTTTGCAGCACGAACGAACATATTCTAAGGTGTTTTTGTAGTTTTTTGGACTTTTTTTGCAGGAAACAAAAAAATCCACTATATTTGCACCATTATTTGGAGTTGTCGAACAAGAAATAATAATCTTCAAAACAATAATAAACAACATGAAAAAGAAGAATGTATTAACATGGACCATGATGCTTAGCTCAATGCTTGGCGTTATGACATCGTGCGGACTGGACATCCCCAAGGAAGTGCCGACATCGTATGAGACGATGACCATCGAAAAAACCGACATCGAGGTTCCTATGAAGTTCAGTGCAAAACTGAAGGGACAAACCGACGTGACCATCATGCCTCAGGTGAGTGGTCAGCTGATGAAAATCAGTGTCACCGAGGGTCAGCAGGTAAAGAAGGGACAGACGCTCTTCGTAATCGACTCGCGCAACGCGCACCTGGAGCTGGAGGCTGCCGAAGCCAACCTGCAGGCAGCAGTGGCCAGGGAGAACAGTGCAAAACTGGAATATGAGTCGAACAAGAACCTGTTCGAGAAGAACATCGTGAGCCGCTATATGCTCGACAACTCGCAGAACAGTTACCTTCAGGCGCAGGCTGCCGTGAGCCAGGCCCGTGCATCGGTGAACCGTGCGAAAGTGAACCTTGGCTTCTGTACCATCACAGCGCCCGTGACGGGTATCATTGGTGAGATACCTGTGCGCGGCGGCGACCAAGTTTCCCCAATGACAAAACTGACCATCCTCAGCGGCAATACGACGATGGAAGCAGAGTTCTCGGTATCGGAAGCAATCATCGAAAGACAAGTCCAGGCGGGACTGACGCAAAGCGACAAGGAGTCGCACATGGCCAACATGCCTGACGTGACATTCGTCATGAAGAATGGTACAGAGTACCAGCACAAAGGACGCATTTCGAGTCTGACAGGTGTAGTAGATGCCGCTACTGGTTCACTTTCCTGCAAAGCCACGTTCCCCAATCCTGAGGGTCACCTCTATTCGGGCGTGCAGGGTACTGTGGTTTTACCATTCTCCCAGAAAGACGTGATGGTAGTCCCCTTGACCTCGGTTGTGCGCATCCAGGACCGCTCGCTGGTATATAAGGTGCAGCCCGACAGCACTGCAACTGCCGTCACCGTGACAACGACAAACACGGGCAATGGCAAGGATGTCATCATCAATTCCGGCCTCGCCGTCGGTGACAAGATCGTCACCATCGGTGCCAACAATGTACAGGAAGGACAAAAAGTGCTGTTTTGAAAATGAAAAACAATATATTCATCAACCGATATGTGATGGCATGCGCCATCAGTATCGTCATAGCTTTGGTGGGCTACATCTGCATGTCCACACTGCCCATCGAGCAGTACCCGAACATCGCACCGCCTACCGTCCGTGTGTCAACCACCTATACAGGTGCTGACGCCAACACCATCATGAAGTCGGTGGTGCAGCCTTTGGAAGAAGCAATCAACGGTGTGCCCGATATGACCTATATGACCTCGTCGGCCTCTTCGTCGGGCGACGTGAGTATCGTGGTCTATTTCGAGGCCGGCACAGATCCTGACCTTGCTGCGGTGAACGTCCAGAACCGCGTGACCCGAGCCACAGCCATGCTGCCTGCCGACGTGACGAAAGTGGGCGTTCAGGTCTTCAAGATGCAGAGCAACATCCTGCAGATAGGCGCCCTGAGGAGTGTCGATGGCAAGTATGACGACGACTTCGTGGCCAACTACATCGACATCAACCTGAAGCCTCGTCTGATGCGTATTACCGGCGTGGGCGACGTGATGGCATTAGGCAACACCTACGCGCTGCGCATCTGGATGAAGCCCGACGTGATGGCACAATATGGTCTGGAACCCAACGACGTATTCGCAGCCATCAGTGGCCAGAGCTTCGTGGCTGCCACGGGTAGCCTGGGTGCACAGTCGGAGAACAGCTACCAGTACACCATGGAGTACAAGGGTACGCTGAAGACCATCGAAGAGTTCAACGACATCGTGCTGCGCACCAGCGACGGCGGCCACCTGCTGCACCTGAGCGATGTGGCCGATGTGGAGATCGGTGCCATGAGCTACAACTTCCTTTCGAACATCAACGGCAAGCCAGGCACCATCTTCATGGTGTTCCAGGCACCGGGTGCCAATGCCACTGAGGTAAATGCCCGCATCGACCAGCTTTACGAGGACATGAAGCCGATGATGCCAGCAGGTCTGGAGTTTGTGAAACTCGAGACAAGCGATGACTTCCTCTATGCTGCCATCGGCAATGTGGTCGAGACGCTCATCATCGCCATCATCCTCGTCATCCTTGTGGTTTTCTTCTTCCTGCAGAACTTCAATGCCACCATCATCCCCTCCATCTCCATCATCGTTTCGCTGTTGGGCACCTTTGCCATCGTTTCTTTGGCAGGCTTCTCGCTCAACATCCTTACGCTGTTTGCGCTTGTGCTCGCCATCGGTACCGTGGTCGACGATGCCATCGTAGTTGTGGAGGCCGTGATGGCCAAGATGGAAAGTGGCATCAGCGATGCCCGCCAGGCCACCCGCGAGGCAATGTCGGAAGTGTCGGTTGCCGTAATCTCGTGTACCCTGGTATTCATGGCTGTGTTCATCCCAGTAGCCTTCATGCCCGGCACATCGGGAGCATTCTTCACCCAGTTCGGTGTGACGATTGCCTCGTCAGTAGGCCTCTCGTGCGTATCAGCCCTGACGCTCTGTCCTGCCCTTTGCGCCATCATGCTGAGAGTCACCGAAGGCAAGAAGGAGGGCAAGGGCATCACCTACTACACCAAGAAAGCCTATTCCGCGAGCTATAATGCCATCTTCAACAAGTACTCGAAAAGCGTACAGAAGTTCATCAAGCGTCCCGTCCTGGCATGGGGTCTGCTGGCTGTAGCAGCCTTCCTGCTCATCTTCTTCATGAGGAATCTGCCTTCAGGACTTGTGCCTCAGGAGGACCAGGGCGTAATCCTTGCCGAAATCCGTGCCCCTG
>JAEEGG010027321.1_pt1 | contig 10827 bp, 9 predicted proteins | sample 9134161 | NCBI WGS metagenome assembly JAEEGG01 (sample SAMN16246543, study PRJNA631951) | gut metagenome | biome: gut microbiome; feature: rumen; material: CR-attached | host: Bos | place: Iran: Karaj | collected 2018-10
GCTGCCACTTCGTTACTTACCCGCTGCCATTCCTTGCTACCGAAAAGATCGTCTATTGAGGGCTTATTCTCATCATAGTGCAGCCGCTGCTCATTCCAGTAGGCATAGACGGCATTCACTTGTTTCACGACAGCCTCGACGGTGTTCAGTGTGTCAGGCACCTCATTTACTACAGTGCTGTCGGCGTCCGATGCCGCACTGTCTGGACGATCGTTGCTCGTCTTATTTCCGCAGGATGTAATTGCCACAAGGGCAAACATCGTCATTATGATCTTTTTCATTCCGTTTCTTCTTACTCACAGATAATCTTTTTCGACCGCAAAATTAGCAAAAACATGCGAGAAAAACAAGAAGTATGGAAAAAACATGCATTATTTCGATTATATTTCGTAGCTTTGCATCTTCTATGTGGTATCGACGTGGGAGGAAGACTGGACGACGGAGAATGGCCGGATATGCCATTATGCCGATGTGTGGAACCCCGAGCATCGCGGGCGCATGGGCGATCTGGAGATTAACAAGGTGGCAGCGTATATGTCGCCTGGCAACCGATTCTATGCCCCATTCTACCGTCACACCACCATTGAGGCTTGGATGACGCAGAACGAGGACACCATCATGAATCGCACGCGGCTGTCGATGGGTGACATCCACAGCTGCGAGCCTTGGCTCTACAGCGAGTGTCTGGCGAAGAACATCAAAGTCCGGGCTAAGGAGTGGCGGAAACTTCATTAGTTCCCCTTCTATTTTATACCAAAAAGACTCAAACTAATCCGAATTAATCCGACGATAATAGACGCCCCCCTGTTCATTCTTCAAAGTACGGGTGTCGGAATCATACTCATAGCATTCCTCCTCAGAGTCCACTCCCTTGGCTTTCATACAGATGGTATTACCCTCGATCCTATAGGTATATTCCGTATAGTCGCGACTTCCCACCATACGCCATGTGGCAGTGCCGTCCGCATTCAGACTGATACGGCTTGCGCTGCTCATGTTTTCATCAAGGCTGTAATAGATACCATCCATATCGGCATAAGTCAGCTCTGATGCATCCTCCTGTGGTTCTGCAAGATAGCTTCGCATCGATTCCATTAAGCTGGTCGGAACCTCCTTGTCGTCTGAATCATTGTAGAACCTGACGATGTCGTGTACGCGCCAGTCACCATCCTCGCGGCAGAACCTGAGTTTCTGGTGTATGGTCTGGACGGAACTGTAGAGCGTATAATCAACCAAAGCGGTGCCCCTTTCAACGTTCAACTCTTCAAACTTGATGTCACGAGCCTCCAAATCACTCGGATTGTCGTCCTGCATCATCGTCCAATAGTCATCATTGAAGAAGCCGATCTCTGGCACATTAGCGTCCTTCTTCTCAACCGCAGCCACCGTATCACGCCAGGCATGACAGGCAAAGCGCTGGTCTATGTCACTTGCATTCTGTGCGGCTGCAGCATACAGTTCCTTGATAATACCGGCAATATCTTCCTTGGCCTTCACAGTCATGGAGTCTAAAGCGGCAATGTCGGCGGAATCGCGCTCCATACCCGGTCCGTCAAGGGGCTTGAAATACTTGCAACCTGTAAATCCTACTGTCAAGAGCATCATGCCCAAGATATATACAAAAGCCTTCATTGCTGTACTATTTTGTTATTACTTTCCCTGCTCCTCCAGATCGGTGGTGCGCACACTTACGTCCCATTCCTCTGCCGTGTCTTCACCTTTGGGGGATGGGATTCCTTCATAGCTGATGCCGTGCTCACCGGCAAAGTCCTCCATGATTTTCAGATAACCGCCAGGACCGAATGCTTCGGGCTGATCGAAGTTCTTCACGCGCCACTGGCCGTTTTCAAAGTCCAGTTCCAGACGCATAAACCCGTTCTCCTCGTCAGCGCCCTTGAACCTTACCTGTGCCTGAGCCATGTTACCTGTCAGCAGGTCGGCCTTGATGGTCTCAATCTCCAGCGGTGTGCCCATACCTGCGAAGAATCTGTAACCCTCCTCGTCGCCCAGGAACATACTGTCATCGCCCATCGCTTCTGTCAGGGATTTGCTGATGGCATCGCGCAAACCGAGGTAATAGCTGGTACAGAATTCGTCTTCGAGCCGACGGATATTAACGATACCGTTTTTATCCATGTCGTTCAGACGGTCGTAAATCTTCCTGACCTGAGCCTCTACGGCCTCTGTTGTCCAGAACTCTTCAGGAGCCGCAGTCACAGCACTGTCGGCAACTGCCGTTGAATCACTGTCACCACCCTTGGCGGTCTTATTGCCGCATGAAACCATTGAGGCAATTACGACTACAATGGCGATGGAAAATAATACTTTCTTCATATATTTCTTTTCTTTTTAATGGTTTTCGACCGCAAAATTAGCAAAAATATGCGAGAATAACAAGAAGTATGGAAAAATATGCATTTTTTCGATTATATTTCGTAATTTTGCAAAGGTTCATGGAAGAATCCTACCACTGGCAAGGTGATGAACTTCTCGAATATCCAGGAAACGGCAAACTGACAAAGATTGCCAGCAAAAAAGATTCATTATATTAACAAAAGAACCTAACTGAAAATCAATCAGTTAGGTTCTCATTTGGTCGGGATTACTGGACTATCAAAATGATGATTAAAGGAAATCAAAGATGATTTAAGTTGCATACTTTGTACTGATTTTCAATAACTTACACAAATACACCAGCAACATTAATAACCTTAAAGAACGTTAAATTCCCGTTATCACGGGAAAATTACGGGAAAAATATTTGTATTCCCGTGGCATTATTCTTACCTTTGTAGCCAGAATCCAATGTGTCAATATTTTAAAGTTCGCTTTTTATATTTGCCGCAAAGGTACACAATTAAGTTGAGAACAACAAATATAAATCGATATTTCATATGGAAGAAATCGAAAAATTTGCATCCCCACAAGACACACAGTCATTGATGGAAGACCTCCGCCAGATAATCAATCAGGCTCGTGGTCATGTAGCTGCTACAGCTAACTACGAGCTGACTATGATGTACTGGCATATTGGTGAGCGCATTAACAGAGATGTACTTGGGAGCCAGCGTGCGGAGTATGGAAAGCAGATTGTCGCGCAAGTGGCGCGACAATTGCAAAAGGAGTACGGAAAGAAAGGATTTGATGACAAAAGTATCAGAAGAATGATGCAGTTTGCGAATCTTTTCGCTGACGAACAAATTGTTGCGCAGGCTGCGCGACAATTATCATGGTCTCATTTTATTGAGGTTCTTCCGCTCAAGGATGATCTTCAACGCGAATTCTATATCACTATGGCAGTATCTGGAAGATGGGGAAGAAATCGCTTACGTAAGGAAATAGATGGTATGCTTTATGAGCGTACTGCCATCAGTGGCAAGCCTGACGAATTTATCAAGAAGGAGTTATCGAGCTTGCGCGACGATAATGTGATATCACCAGACTTGGTATTTAAGAGCCCCTACTTTCTGGAGTTCACCGGATTGAAAGGCATGTATAGCGAAAAGAGTCTGGAAGATAGTCTTATCGCCCATTTGGAGCAGTTTATTATAGAACTGGGGAATGGATTCTGTTTCGTTGCCAGGCAGAAGCGGATGATCATTGACGGAGAGGACTTCTATCTCGATCTGCTGTTTTTTCACCGCCGCCTACACCGCCTAATTGCCATTGACCTGAAATTAGACCGCTTCAAGGCACAGTACAAAGGGCAAATGGAACTTTACCTTCGGTGGTTGGAACAAAATGAAATGGAACCAGGCGAAGAAACTCCTCTGGGCCTGCTGCTATGTACAGAAGGCAGTGAAGAGCAAATAGAACTGCTGCAGCTTGACAAAGCAGGAATCAAGGTGGCACAATACCTGACTGAACTGCCCCCGCGTCATGTTCTGATGCAGCAGATCCAAAAGTCACTGGAAGTGGCAAAGGCCAAATTTGGAAACGTCATTGATGAGGAAGCTTAATTGTCACCAGTTATGGCACAGGTAGAACTACGAATATCAAGTAAGATACAGAAGGTGACAGGAAGGAGCGAGATTATGATACGGTTCTTCCAAGGTAATACATTTGACCTCTACGCCAAGAGTGAGGTATTTGTTAGCCCAGAGTATTTCGAGTATTATATAAACCGGGAGAAAACAGAAAAGGCTGGTGTTAAGATTCCTGGCAACATCATAACCGCCTCTGTTGAGAAAGCGGAAAAGCATAGATATGCGTTACGCAAAAGCGGTACTATTGTTTTTAAGCAGCGGTTAGAGACTCCAGAGTTTAAATTCCACCGTGAGCAGGCTGAGCGTTTGGAAAGACTGAAGAACCACATTCTTGATTGCTATGGGACAGCAGATAAAAGCAATATGACAAGCGACTGGCTAAAAGAAGTGGTAGACATGTTCAACCATCCAGAAAAGTATGCTGCAAAAAGCGAGACAAGCAAATCATTTCCCGAACTCGTTGAACTATACATTAATCGCCGTCAGTTAGCTCCATCGCATTACAAAGACTTTTATGTTCTGGCACGTACCATTGCCAGATATGAAGGATTTGTCAGGGCTACAGAACCTGCGAAAAAGACGTTTACGTTCTCGATTGATACAGTTACCCGTAACGACATTGAAAATCTGGCCGACTATTTGCGTCATGAGAAAGCCCTTTCTGACCAGTACCCCAACCTCTTTGCAAAACTGATAGAAGATTACCCCGCATCCCTTAAGAAAAGACGCAACAAAGTGGAGTCTCGTGGCGAGAACACCGTCATCAAGATGCTTTCCAGACTTAAATCCATTTTTCGCTTCTCCGTAGAAGAGGGCTTCACCACCAATCGCCCCTTTGATGGATTTAAGATTGGCACCGCCATTGTGGGTACACCTATTTATATTACTATAGAAGAAAGGAACAAGATTGCAGACTTTGACCTTGAAAAGAAGTGGCCGGAGATGGACGAACAGTTTCGTAAAGACTGTAGGATGCCTATCCAGACCATTATTACATGCCGCGACGTTTTCATTTTTCAATGTTTCATTGGTTGCCGTGTTGGCGACTTGATAAAACTGACTCCGCAACATATAGAAAACGGGGTACTGACATATACACCGCATAAGACAAAGGAGGGTAAGGAGGCCATGCAAGCCCGTGTTCCCCTTCACCCCAAGGCTCAAGAGCTTGTCAAGAAGTACGCGGGACTCGACGAGGAGGGAAGGTTGTTTCCATTTATAACGCCCCAAAAATACAATGACGCTATCAAAGCCATCTTTACCATGGTAGGGATAACCAGGAATGTGGAAGTACGCAATCCTCAGACCCGCGAGTATGAAATACATCCCATCAACGAAATTGCATCAAGCCATCTGGCCCGTCGTACTTTCATAGGTAATGCCTATTTCAAGGTCACCGATCCAAACCTTATCGGAAAGATGTCCGGTCATGTAGAAGGTTCTAAAGCGTTTAAGCGATACCGAAACATTGAGGACGAGACTCTTAAGAATGTCATAGACCTTATAGGCTAAAGGTTCTGTTAGTCCTTATCTGTTTTTTTGGATGAGTCAGTCTGATCTGATTCATCCAAAAACTTTTTAATATTAGCATCCAAAAAGAAGAATGACGCCATGTTCATTACGTCTACTCCTTCTTTCTTAACCAGGCTATCCCAGTTTTCAATAGAAACTCCATTGTCCTCCTTGAATTTCTGCATCTTGGAATAAACGTCTTTCAGGTAGTCTCTTAGTCGGGCATTCTCTGCAACAAGTTCTTCGTTACGCTTCATAATGGATGCCCATCCATCAATACTTCTATTTTCTGTATGAGAGGAGTATTCATAGAAGTCCTGAAAGAAATTATAATTAAGCAGGCGGGAAATCTTCAAAAGTTTTTGGGCATCAAAGGAGTCTTTCTTGATAAGCCGACTTACCTCTGCAGGGGTTACTTCAAAAATGGCGGCAAACTGCGTCTGGGTCATCTTTAACTCTTTCAACCTTGACTCAATGCTGTTGCCAACCTGCGCATGAATCAGAACATAATCTTTTCCCTCCTCTGTGTCACCGGAAATGTCTGCAAAAAAGTTGTGCTTTAGCTTTTCGCTTATTTCCAATATTAAATTGGTGTCCATACTTTCACGTTTGAGCAACCTATTAACATTAGGGGTAGCCATACCGAGTTCTCTTGCCAGATGTGCCTGGGGAATATTGTTCCTTTTCAGATAACTGATAATAAGGTTCCCGACATGAAAATCAGCTAAAGTCACCTTTTTGTTGTCCATTTTTTGTTAAAAATTACTAATGTTGATAATTTCTATTATCATTTTGCTTGATATTTCAATAGATATGATTATCTTTGCACTCGATAAGCGGAAATAGTTCCGTGGCGGCGGGTGCTCAAATCATTATCATCGGCTGCAAAATTACAAAAAATTGATAACATAACAAAATATTTAAATAAAAAAGATATGAATAATTATCAAAATCGTCAAAATGAGACACCAAATGCGAACTGCATGGATGTCAATTTCGAGCAGAAGCTACTGGCAAGCCAGTTGGTTTCGGAGGTGCATAGAAGCACAGGTCATGTATCCTTTACTTTTACGGATGCTGGGGTGTTAGCCTTTGCTAAGGCCATGCAACTTGCAGCATTGGAGGAACACCCAGCATCAGAAAGTGTAACTAACAATCTGTTCCCCGACAGCAACGGTTCTCTTATCTCTAAGAAGGATGCCATGCTGGGGTTCAATGTGAGTCATACCACGCTGTGGAAGTGGCAGAAGTCTGGTTACCTTACTCCCGTGAAGGTCGGTAAGCGTATTTACTATCGTCGTGAGGACATCATGAGTTTGACCCAGAAATAAACATATTCAGAGGATATGAGCTATATTAAGCAAGACATCATCGAAAAAATCTACGATGCAGCAGACATCGTTGAGGTTGTCGGTGAGTTCGTTGATCTGAAGAAGTCTGGGGTGAACTACAAGGGATTATGTCCCTTCCATCAAGACCACACTCCATCACTGTCGGTTTCACCGTCACGCCAAATCTTCAAGTGTTTTACTTGTGGCGAGGGCGGCAATGCCGTTACCTTCCTGATGAAGCATGAAAAGATGACCTACCCGGAGGCATTGCGATGGCTGGCAAAGAAGTACAGCATAGACATTCAGGAGTGCGAACTGACTAAAGAGCAAGAAGTACTGATGAAGAAGCGAGACAGTCTTTTCGCCAACATGGCTATAGTCGAGGACTACTATCATAAAGAGTTCATGAAGAGCGAGAAGGCTCAGCAGTATGCCTATGACCGTTGGGACAAAGAATATTGCGACCTTATCCGAATTGGTTATGCGCCGGGCTACTCACGGAACCTCGACAAACTGGGCATCACCCAGGACATGCTGAAAGAACTGGGACTATGCGACCGAAACGGCAACGACCTGTTCCGCGAGCGTATCACCATCAGTATCCGCGACCGCTTCGGAAGGATCATCGGCTTCACGTGTCGGAACTTCGATGGCAGCAATCCTAAGTATCTGAATAATGCAGACAGCGACATCTTCCATAAAGGCGAAGTGCTGTTTGGCATAGATGCAGCATGGAAGGAGATCATTCGTACCCAGACAGCCTATCTGGTAGAGGGTGCTCCAGACTGTATGCGTTTGCAGTCTATCGACGTGACGAATACTGTGGCTTGTCTGGGGTCTGCATGGAATGAAAAGCATTTTCAGACATTGGGCAAGGCTGTTACCAAAGTATGCTTCATCCCCGACTCAGATGTTATCAAGCCTGGCGAGAGACTACCTCACGGCATCAAGGTTGTTACCGATGCTGGGAGATTGGCTTTCAAGAATGGACTGGCTGTGTACGTCAAGGAGATTCCTGCTGGTGATGGTAAGCGCGATGCTGATTCTTACTTTCAAAGCAAGGAGCTCTTTGACAACACACCTGAGCAGGACTTTATACTATGGTATGCCGAAAAGCTATTTGCTTCCAGCACTTCTGTTGATGACCAGACAATTGCCTTGCATACTGTGGTCAACATATTAACAGGCATAGGCAATTCTACCAAAGTCGATTTTTATATCGACCAATTGAAGAAGCATACCGGTGGACAGAAGAAGCCGTGGAACAATGCCATGAAGCAATCGAAGGTCAATGCAAAAACAGATAAGCGTAGGAATCCAATTGTCACGAACACTGCCGACAGCAGGGAGTTCGGCTTTACTATCAGGGATTGTCAGTACTTAATAGAGGACGAGAATGGCATCAGACCGCTGTCGAACTTCATTCTCACACCGATGTTTCATGTCCAAGACCCTACACTGTCAAGACGTATCTTTACTATCGAGAACACCCAGCATGTGAAGAACATCATTGAGCTGCGCTCCGAGGAATTGGTGTCGAACGACAAGTTTGAAGCTAAGGTGGGCGAGATAGGCAACTATGTATGGTCAGGTGGCAAGAGCGACTTAAAGAAGGTGAAGGGTTTCCTCTTCGCCAATATGGACACGGCAATCCTTATCAAGCAACTCGGCTGGCAGCAGCAAGGTTTCTTCGCTTTCGGCAACGGCATCTTCGATGGCGAGCAGTGGCATGAGGCCGACCAATACGGCATCGTCAAGCTGCAAGATGTGGGCAATTTCTATCTGCCTTCCCACTCGCTCATCTACCGCCACGACCGGAAGATGTTCCTCTTCGAGCATAACTTCGTCCACCAGGAAGGCTCATCGGTCACGCTTCGTGAAGTAACCGACCAGATGTTCAAGGTATTCGGTGCCAATGGACAAATTGCCTTCATGTTTCTCGTTGCATCATTATTCCACGATATTGTGGCCTATGCGACAGCTCCTGGTTGGTTTCCCATCCTTGATCTCTTCGGACCAATGGGGACGGGCAAAACTGCGCTGGCAGAAATGATAGCGGCATTCTTCACCAAGAAGAAGTCCATCAACATAGATAATGCCACGGTGGCGGCAATGTCTGACGAAGTAGCGGCTGCCGCCAACGCCGTAGTCGTATTCAACGAATACAAGAACGCTCTTGATGACAGCAAAATAGAATTTCTGAAGGGCATTTGGGACTTGATAGGCCGTACCCGCATGTCCATGAACAAGGATGGTCAGAAGGAGATGACGGCAGTGGATTCTGGTGTGATCATTACTGGTCAGGAGATGCCGACGAAAGACCCCGCATTGTTCTCACGGACGATATTTCTCACGTTCTCAAAGTCAAAGTTCAGTGCGGAAGAGACGGAAGAGTTTGACAAAATTGCAGGTCTGAGGAGGAGCGGCTTGACACATCTAACCATGGAGATAATGAGTCATCGCGACAAGATGGAGCGGGAATACGAGCGTACATTCGACGAGGTCAGCAAGGAAATACTCAAGGAAGTGGGAGATTCTACGGAGCACACCCGCATTGCCAGGAACTGGGCCGTGCCTCTTGCTGCCTATAAGGTGTTGAAAGACGAGTTGGATGTCAATATCGACTACGCCAGCATTAGCCGTTTTGTCATGGATGCCGTGAAGCGTCAGGCCATTTCCTGCAAGACCAGCGACGAGCTGGCATCTTTCTGGAATGTGCTGCAATACCTCTTGTCCGACAAGAAAATCATTGCCGATGGCCATTTCCGCATAGCCCTTACAAAGAACGTGACTTGTCGGAATGGCAAGGAGTATGCATGGGACGAGCCGCACTCTATTCTACTTATCCGTAAGGCCGGTATGATAGAGCGGTATCAAGAGACATGCCGCAAGATTGGTTACAACTTCATCCCGAAGGAGTCCTTGGAGTTCTATATGAAGAACACCAGCTATTACCTGGGCGACAAGAAGTACAGGTTCAAAGAGTTCGACAAGAATGGCTATCCGGTACCCGATCTGAGCAAGCCTAATGGTGACAAGACATTCAAGCAAAAGGAGTTCTCGGAATGGGCCTACTGCTTCGACTACGAAAAGGTCAAGGAGATGTATGACATTGATCTTGAACGAATGCCTGTGGAAGATGAAAGCGATGCAGTGCAGACATCATTGGATATATAGTGGGGAACAATAGGGAACAATGTTACCAACCTTACTGTCAGCGAGTTATCTTGTTCCCAGTCTGGGAACAGAATGGAACGACAAGGTACATAAGAAAGGGATGATGCTTACTTTATTTATTGCTCGTTCCCAAGGTGGGAACATGACAAATCATTGTAATGCAGTCATTTAGGCTCTTGTTCCCGCGTTCCCCACATAGTATATCACAGTATTTCCAACAGAACATTTTTTAGCAACGAGAGCCGGGGCGGTGGGCCTCGGCTCTCGAAGTTGATAGAGGATTAGGATGCGTTAGAACGTATAGCCGTTTACGCTGTCCCAATCTGGATCGGCGGTGAGGCGGAAGGTGCCGTCGGAGGTCTGGCCGCTGCCGCCGCTACCGAAAAACTGCCTGTGTAGCGGGTAATCTGGTTGCGGGTGACAGGAATGTTCTCGAAGACGCGCTCCTTCACGGTGTTGTCGTTGGCATCGAGGGCAGTGACGGTGAGCTTCGTCAATACATCTTCCTCGGTATGAGGCAGGGTGAAGATGTCGAAAGTGGTCACACCGTCAGCAACCGTGCGGATTTCCGTCTGTTTTGAATTGACGCAGCCATAGCCTGCCGATGGCGAGAACGTGGAAGAACCGCCCGTGTAGTAGAACTTGAATTTTGCTACGGAGGACGGGATTTCCTCGTCGGTCAACACCATGCGGAACATAGCGACGGCACGGGTCAGCGTGAGGTCGTAGGACTGCACCTCGGAGGTCACAACCAGGTCACCATAGTAATAGAAGGTGTCGGTCACTTTGTTGTTGGGGAATGTCACCTTTTCCGTCGAGGT
>JAEEGG010027324.1_pt1 | contig 10827 bp, 10 predicted proteins | sample 9134161 | NCBI WGS metagenome assembly JAEEGG01 (sample SAMN16246543, study PRJNA631951) | gut metagenome | biome: gut microbiome; feature: rumen; material: CR-attached | host: Bos | place: Iran: Karaj | collected 2018-10
AGTCCTCCATGGCGGAATAAAGATATTCCTCCACCACGGGACTGAGGCGGTGAATCTCGTCGATGAACAGCACATCGTTGGGTTCAAGGCTGGTGAGCAAGCCCGCAAGGTTGCCCGGCTTGTCCAACACGGGGCCTGAAGTCATCTTCATGCCCACGCCCAATTCGTGCGCGATGATGTGCGAAAGCGTTGTCTTGCCCAAGCCCGGAGGGCCGTGCAGCAAAGTATGGTCGAGGGCTTCGCCGCGTTGGGCGGCGGCCTTCACGAAAACGCGCAGGTTGTCAACCACTTGCTTTTGTCCGGCAAAGCTGTCAAACAAGTCGGGGCGCAGGGCGTTTTCGAGGTCTTTCTCGGCCTTGCTCAAATGGGAAGCATTGGCATCAAGGTTACTATTCATGGCCATAGCGTTGGAAATTACCAAGAACTTGCTCTATATGAATCACTTCCGGACACGAATCCCAAGTGAATCCGCCTCCCGTCAGATACCAATGGCTGCGTTCTTTTACAGGAACCCTCTTGATGCTCGGAAAAGCCGCCAATGGCATGATGATAATACGTCCGTCAACAAGTGCAATCTGGATTTTTCCACGCATTGGGAACGAAATGTCCTTGATTTCAGGCTCCACGTCCCAAAAGCCCTCTATTTTCGGTTTATTTGTCATTTTCTCACAATTTTCATTTTCAACTTTCCATTCATATAATCATTCCATTGCTTCACCAAATCATCCTTGTATTGTTCGACAATTTCAAGCACTTCTTTCAATTCTGCATTGTCCAGGTCTCCAGCCTTGCTCAGTTCCACCTTGGGCTGAAGCCATATCTTACAATAATGCTTCGTGTCTTTCCTGCCCACATGAACATGTATCCGATTTTCATTGCTATCGGTCCCAAAAATCAGGAAAATCCATGTCCCTTTCAGGGTGATATAAAGCAAAAGTTTGGGCATTGTCATTACTATTTCAGCCGCAAAAATAATAAAAAACGACGGATTTGACAGAATAATAGTATTTTTGCGCCATAAAACGACCCTGATATGAAACGGATTTTGATATTGTCCTTATTCCTCGCTTTGGCTGCGGCAAGTTTTGCCCAAAGCTACGGCTCGCTTTACGTCGACCAAGACAGCCGCATAGAGAGCCTCATCGCCAAACAACGTTCACTTTATTATGTCGACAGCTCGTTCAGCGGCTACCGCATCCACATCTTCATGGAAATCGGCAACGAGGCGTTGGACCATGCCAAAGCTGTAAAAAGCCAATTTGAAAAGGCTTTCCCCGACATTCCCATCTACCTGACCTACGTGGAGCCATATTTCCGCCTGCGCGCCGGCAATTTCCGCAACCGCGTGGAGGCCGAGAAATGCCTGCGCCGCGTCAAGCCGAAATTCAAGGAGGCCTTCGTCACAGCGGACATGATTTATCGGCCGAAAATCGATATGTATCGTTGAGGCGAAAACGTGCCCCCGCGTAGGGGCGAACCCGTGTGTTCGCCCTTTGCAACCCGTGTGTTCGCCCGTTTGAATTACGTTGTCCATTTATTTTGTTGGGTGGACGTTCCTTTTTGTTGGCGGACGCTTTTTTTGTGGTGGACGGACGTTTTTTTTGTGGCGGGCGGACACATGGGTCCGCCCCTACGCCCCACAAAAGAAATGAAAAAAGGGACACAAAGCCCCTTTTTTTCGGCAGTTGCCCATGCCGCCAAACCGCTTGATCGGTTTGTCTGTTAGCTGCCTAACGCACTTCAATGCAAGATGCGGAGGCCTGGGCATTGAAACAGTGCAAATCTAAACATTTTTTCTGTTACGAAAGTATTTTTTGGAAAAAGTTTGTAATTACGCATCAATGAATTCCGTCAACCTCTGGCCGCAAGGTCAAGTTGGCAGGTATTATTTTACATGATTCACCGAAACACAAACTCTTACCATCCCATCTCTTCCACATTCTTGACGACAATCCCCAGCCGCAAAACAAACGCCTCCTCAGTAGCAAAACCAATATGTGGCAGCATGATGAGATTGGGTGCGCCAAACAAAGGATTTTCAGGTTTCAAAGGCGGTTCGGTGTTGTAAACATCGGTGGCGGCAGCGGCAATTTGGCCTTGTTTCAGGGCATCGGCCAAGGCCGATTCGTTCACCACAGGGCCGCGAGCGGTATTAATTAATAAGGTGCTCGGCTTCATCAGGGCGAAGTCCTTCGCGGTGATGAAGTCGCGGGTGTCGGCGTTCAAGGCGATGTGCAGGCTGACGATGTCGGATTCCTTCAGCAAGGTCTCCTTGTCGACGAAGGTCACTCCCTCGACTTGCTTCGGGGTGCGGTTCCAAGCCAGCACTTTGCAGCCGAAAGCGTTGGCCAATTTTGCCACACGCTGCCCGATGTTGCCCATGCCGACGATGCCGATGGTCTTGCCCCCGATTTCGCGTCCGGGCATGATGCCCTTGCGGTTGCATTGACGTGTAATCGCATCGTTTTCAAGCACTTTGCGGTAGAGGTCAATCATCAAGGCAATGGCCAGTTCGGCCACGGCCTCGGTGCTATAACCCGCTGCGTTTTTCACTACGATGCCGCGACGCTGACATTCCTCCATGTCAATGTGGTCCAAGCCCGTGAAGGCGATGGAGAGCATCTTCAAATTGGGGCAAGCGTCCAAGAAATCCTTGCGCAGCGGGATGTTGCTCTCGATGACGACCTCCGCGCCTTCGGCACGGCGTTTCAGCTCGTCGAGGTTTTCGTTGCGATCGGGGTAAATGACGACTTCGTGGCCGGCCTTTTTCAGGCCTTCGCAAGCCGCCTCAATCTGCCCGACTTTCAGGCCGAGCGGTTCAAGAAAGACGATTTTCATTTCGCGGCAATCATTTCGATTTCGACCAAAGCCTTCTTGGGCAGTTCCTTCACGGCGAAGGCGGCACGGGCAGGATAGTCGCCCTTGAAATACTTGCCGTACACCGTATTCATCTCACCAAAGTAGCTCATATCAGCGAGATAGCATACTGACTTCACCACATTGTCGAAGGTGCAGCCCGCCTCGTTGAGGATGGCTTCAAGGTTTTTCATGCTCTGCTCGGTTTGAGCGCTGACGCCCTCAGGCATTTCGCCCGTGGCGGGATTGATGGGCAATTGACCCGAAATGAAAATCATGCCGTTGGCTTCGATGGCCTGGCTGTAAGGTCCGATGGCTCCGGGAGCCTTTGTTGTTGCGATAACTTTTTTCATTGTTGATAACTTTAATGGTTTTATGAGCGCAAAAATAGGAAAAAAGATGATTGGGTTCGTCAAAATATATTACCTTTGCACACTGAAAAACGAACCACCATGACATTCAGGGAAGTCTTACGCAAACTCAACAACCGCTATGTGTACGCCACATTGCTGTTTCTCGTCGTCATTTTCTTCATCGACCAATTCAACGTTTTCGAGCAAATCAGGCTCTCGAAAGTGTTGGATGACAAGCAACAGCAGATTGAATACTACGAGAAGCTGGTGCCGGAAAGCAAGCAATACCTCAACGCCCTGCAAAACGACACCGCCACCATGGAGAAGGTGGCCCGCGAGCAATATCTGATGAAACGCGACAACGAAATCATCTATCTAACTGAGACACAAGAATGAAGCCTCACTATCGCATCAAGGTTTTATCCTTCCTTTCCCTCGTTTTCTTCCTGTTTTCGGTACAATCGCTTTTCGGCCAGTCGCAAAACTTGAGCGGAAAAGTGACCGACGAGCGCAACCGCCAGCCCCTGGCCTTTGTCAACGTGGTCATCAATGAAGGACAACGCGGCGTCATCAGCGACATCAACGGGAAATACGAAATCGTTTCTGATGGACCCATTACAAAAGTGAAATTTTCGTCCATCGGCTACGAATCCAAGGAAATCGTCCTGCAAGCCAACCAAAAAAAGTGCAATATCGCCCTCACACCCAAGACTTTCGAGCTGAAGGAAGTGACCGTTGAGGCTGGGGAAAACCCCGCCCACCGCATCATCGACAGCTTGGTGGCGCACCGCAAGGCCAACAACCCCAACTCGTTGGAATCCTACCAATACAACATCTACGACCAGATGGTCATCACCGTCGACAGCAGCGGATTCGGCAGCGCCATGAGCCAATCCCAGGGCAGCGAAGCCTTGCAGGTGTTTGACAGTATCCTGAAAAAGAGCGACTTGATGGTGATGGAAACCGCCTCGGAAGTGCTCTTCAAAGCCCCCAACCGCAAGCTGCAACATGTGCTCGGCACCAAAGTGGCCGGCATGAAGAACCCGACCTTCATCTATTTGGTAAACAGTATGCAGAGCGTCAGCTTCTACGACGACTTCATCGGCATCACGGGCACTGATTACGTCAACCCCATCAGCCAAGGCAGCAAAAACCACTATTTCTTCACTTTGGAAGCCGTCAACCCCATCGGGCAGGGCGACTCGCTCTATGTGATTTCGTTCCACCCGAGGCGCGGCAGCACCTTCAAGGGACTGCGTGGCACGATGACCGTCAACAGCGACGGTTGGGCCCTGCAAAGCGTGAAAGCCGAGCCCAACGACGAAGGAGGCCTCTTCATCGCCACCATCCAGCAACTATACGAAAAAGTGGACGGACAATGGTTTCCGAAACAGCTCAACACCAACCTGATGTTTCCGAGCATGAAGGTTGACCTCGACGGCAACACCTTCCCCATGATTGCCATCGGAAAGAGCTATTTGACCGACATAGAAATCAATACCGAAATGAGCAAAAAGCGGTTCTCCGAAATCGAGGTCTTGGTGGACAACGATGCCGCCTACCGCGACGAGACCTTCTGGAACCAGCACCGCATCGACTCCCTAACGGAAAGAATCATAGCCACTTACCACCTTGTCGACTCGATTACCGAGGGCAACAACATCTTCGACCGTATGCTTGGCCTCACCGACAAGCTGGTAAACGATTTCGCACTGCCCCTTGGTCCCATCGACCTCGACCTCAACAATATCTTCAAATTATCGATCCACCGAGGCGTTTATTTCGGCTTGGCCTTCCGCACCAACGAACGCCTCTCGCGACATATCCGCTTGAACGCCTTCGGCGGCTATTGGACCCGCGTGAAACGGTTCGACTATGGTGGCGGCCTCAATTGGCGGATAAACCCTCAGCGGCAAATGGAGCTCAACCTAAGGTTCACCAACACTTCGGATGCCATGGGCGAGTTTGGAGGCTTTTCTGAGGAAAGCCTGCTCTCGGAATCGGAATACAAATACACGTTTTACGAGAACATCCACGTGTTCAAAAACATGGCCCAGATAGAGTTCTCCACGCGGTTTGCCAACTATTTCAAAGGCTATCTCAGCCTCAGTTCGACACGAAAACACTACGATGTGCAGTTTTTCCACACGCCCGCCGACTCGCTGACAACGGCCCATTTCACCAACGCCGAAATCAAGCTGCGCTTCGCCTACAAGGAAAGATTCCTGAGCAAACCCGACGGCATCCAGTCGCTGGGCACCCTCTACCCCATCGTTTGGCTCTCCTACATGCACTCCTTCCCCATCTTGGGCGGCCAATACGAGTTCGACCGCATCAAATTCGAAATCTCAAAGAACTTCTACACCCGCTATTGGGGCGTTTCCAGGATACAGTTGCAGGCCGGCTATGCCTCCGAAAGTTGCCCTGTAATGGAAACCTTCGACATCTTGGGCACTTACGACCCATTCGGACTGTATGCGCCAGGCAGTTTCGGCACCATGCGCATGGACGAGTTCTTCTGCGACCGCTTTGTGGCACTTTACCTGAGCCACAATTTCAACGGGATGCTTTGGAAGACCAATTCGGAATGGTTCCAGCCGCAGCTGACCCTCGTCACCAACATCGGATGGGGCGACATGCGACGCGCCGAAAACCACACGAAGAACTTCAAGACGATGGAAAAAGGCTATTTTGAGAGCGGTATCGTCGTGAAAGGCCTGCTCAACGCGCTTTGGGTGAAGGTTGGCGCGGGCGTTTTCTACCGCTACGGGCCTTACGCTTTCGACAAGGTTTGGGACAATTTCGCTTGGAAATGGAGCGCAACGTTTAGTTTTTGATTTTTTGTCACAAAACATGCAAAACATTACAAAACAAATACTTTCGTTCGGTCGAATTTGCAATTCGACCGTTGGGAAAAGGGGATTTGAAATCCCCAACCCCATTTCCGTCGGATTGCAAATCCGCCGAAACCTAAGGTTGTCCGGTTGGGCGAGCCGCTATACGTTACATAAGGTTTTGGCTTGTTTTGTGTGTGTTGCGATATTAACGGCTTGTGGAAAACAGCCCAAGAAAATCGTGTTGCAGGGTTTGGCGCAAGGTTCCTATTATGCCGTGACCTATTACGACGAGCAAAACCGTGATTTCCAACGCGAAATCGACTCGATTTTCCATGCCGTCGACTTGTCGGTCAACCTTTGGGTGGATAGTTCCGTCATCTCGAAAGTCAACCGAAACGAAAAAGTGGTGCTCGACAGCATCTTCATCGACAATTTCAACATCGCGCAACAAGCCGCTACCTTGTCGGACGGCTATTTTGACCCTACCGTCTCGCCCATCGTGGCCGCTTGGGGTTTCAGCTACAAAAGCGGCGACAGCCTCACGCCGCAATTGATTGACAGCCTGCGAACCTTGGTCGACTATCGGAAAGTGCGCATCGAAAACGGTGAAGTCGTCAAGGAAAACCCCAACATCACCTTGGACTTCAACGCGATAGCCCAAGGCTACACTTCTGATTTGATTGCCCGTTTTTTGGAAAGTCGAGGCATAAAAAACTACCTCGTCGACACGGGCGGCGAAATCATGGCACGGGGCAGCAAACCTGATGGCCAGCCTTGGATTGTAGGCATTGAGAAACCGGCCGAAAACAAGGATTCAGAACAGGTCGTACACACCCGCATCGCCTTACGCGACAAGGGTTTGGTCACCTCGGGCAGCACCAGAAAATACGTGGAACGCGACGGCAAGCGTTATTCCCACTGCATCGACCCGAAAACGGGTTATCCCGTGGAGCACAACGTGCTCAGCGTGACCGTGTTGGCCGAAAACTCTGTCTGGGCCGATGCCTTGGCCTCCATCTGCATGGTGATGGGCATGGAGAAGTCGCTGCCGCTCATCGAAAGCCTGGACGGCGTGGAGGCATATTACATTTTCGTTGATGAGCAAAACGCATTGGAAACTTTTGCAACGGCAGGGTTTGAGGTGATGATGGTCGATTGAAACCGCGGAATTTTTTCCGCAGTTTTGATAGATTTCAGGTAATCGGCTTTTTCATCGTGTCAAACCATGCTCGAAACGCTCGCGGCAAATAGTCATCTTTTCCTCAAAATTAGCCAAACGCGAGCCGGCCTCTTCCTCGGTTTTGCCTGCATTGCCGCCTTGCCAATAACGTTCGGCGAAAGCCATCATCACCTCCAACTCGTCCTCAATCCTTCCCCTCAAAAAGAGCCAACCACCGTTTTTCGAAGCATTATGCAAGAAAACCCGATTCGAAGCTGACGTCTCTTCAAGGTCTTCAAAATCAATGATATCAGCATTGGGAATGGCCGAAAGTTCAGGAACTATGGCAATACCCAAATCGTGCGCGCATTCCCTTAGTTGATTAGATTCCTCCTCTGAACAATACCCCGCCCCATTCCATTGCAGGTAATTCAACTTATATAATGCCATCACCTCCAAAAGACGATTCAAATCTTTGAATGTCAACTTCTTCTCATACTTTTCCAGACTGATGCCTCGATAGGGACAAGTCGCCCAATCATGAACTTCCAAATTGGCAATCATGCCTTGTTCGTCAACGAGTTGGCTCAACGTGCTTTGCGCCCAAACCGCATTGCCCGAAATGGTGGCCTTGCCGCATTTGACCACAATCCGGTATTCGTCGGGATTGTCGAAAGTTTCTTTCGCGTTGAACACGGTTTTCCGATACTTCTTTTTATTCTTCGTAAACTGCTGATATTCTTTTGGTTCAGGAATAGCATCGGTCTTGGTGTCCACCTCATAATAACGCACATAATCAATCCTCAATTCCACGGGGAGTTTCGACTCGTCGACCGACGGCGACCTGTCGTATCCTAATTGGGCATCCAAAATCAAATAGAAATCGTGTTGGCTGAAGGGAAACTGGCCGTTATTGCCTTTGCGGAAACGCGGATAGTTGAGCGTGTGTTCCCCGTTGACGAAAAACACGAGGCTGTCGTGAAAGCGTTCCATAGCGTATGTGTTGTAGTCGCCCACCTTATACGCCGGATAAGCCACCTGCGAAGGTCGGTTGCGCTGCCCCAAATTGACCGTGTAATTGCTATGAACAGTCTGATTTACAAAAGGATTGTCGCGAAAATGTTCCATGATGTCGATTTCGCCGCCATAGGGCCAGTCCAAGGCATTGTTGGTCTCGGGAAGCATCCAAATAGCCGGCCAAAACCCTTGCGCCACATCGAACTTGGCCCTCACCTCAATCCTCCCGAATCCGAAAGACTTCTTGTAGCGGCTCCACACGCCTCCCGTGAGGTAAGGGGCTTTGTCGTTGGGCAAAAAGTCGTTCACCATGCCGCGCAAGACAAGGTCGCCGTCCTCAAGCCCGTACAGCCGCTCGTCCGACGTCATGTGAACGGCCCAATTCGCCTCGCTTCTCCAAACCTTCGACCAAACCCTCTTGTCCAAGGTTTCGGCATCGAACTCGTCGTTCCACTTCAACACGTAGCGGCGATGTTCCTGAGCGGGCAAGGCTTCCACTAACAGCATGGCAATCAAGGCCATAAAAACACATCTTTTCATAGAATCCACGTTTTAATGCCGTAAAAATACGGATTTTAGGGGTTGGTTTTGCCTTTTTCGCAAGAGTTTAGTATTTTTGCCGCAAAATATACTGATATGCGCCGCTTTATAGTCACCGCTGTCTTTACGTTTTGGTTTGCCCTGCTTTTCGCCAACGAGGGGATTCCCGATTCACGCCGATTTCTCAATGGAGTCTATTTCCCTGTCATTGAGACACCTGCCTATTTCATAGGTACCATCCTCGATCAGGACATCTTGGTTTTGGTCGAGTACAGCGACAACTTGAACATGAAGGGGCATTACCTCTCGTTGGAGGAAGAAAAGGCCGACACTCTTCCTTTCCAATTGGAAGCAAGAGGCCACAATGCGAGACTGTACTACAACGGCGAAAGAGAGACTTTCCGACCTCGCATCGAATCGATGGACAGCCAACATGCCGAAGGCTACGCCCGATTGAACTTGTTCGAATCGGCCTCGTTTTACTTTAAAAAACACGAACCACCTGTCTTTCAAAACTTTGAGAACAAGCGCTATCAAGACACCGTATTTGCCGTGCGAGAAATCTACGACATCCCATACGCCAACGTAATGGGGTTTTGGTCGGAATTGGGCGACGAAACGGCTGTTTCCGACAAGATTTTCAAAATGAGCCAGGCCTTAACCGAAGTCCCGATTGAACTTCTTCTCGACGTTTTCATCCCCGAGGGCGACACTTTGAAGAAGCGGCCTTTGGTCATGTTGATTCACGGCGGCGCGTTCTATTTCGGTTCGAAAGACGACAAATCCATCACCCAATGGTGCCGACATCTGAGCTCGTTGGGTTATGTGGCTGCCACCATCGACTACAGGATAGGCTTCCTCCCCACCATGTCCAGCATTGGACGGGCGGGCTACCGTGCCGTGCAGGATGCCCATGCCGCAATGCGTTATTTGGTCGCGCATCAGGAAGAATTCGGCATCGACACCTCCATGCTGTTCGTCGGGGGTGCCAGTGCGGGCTCCATCACCGCGCTCAACCTCGCTTACATGACCAATGAAAACCGACCCTCATACACTTACGGCAGCTTTTTGGTACCCAACCTCGGCGACATCGACACATGCGGCAACGCCATTAGGACCGACTTCAGCATCAAGGGCCTCGTCGACATGTGGGGTGCCATGTCAGACACGGCTTACCTAAATGGCTGCAACATTCCCATCCTCGCCTTCCACGGCGATGCCGACGACATCGTTCCCTACGGCTACGACTACCCTTTCGCCATTGCCGGAGTATGGAAAACGCTGTTGGTCGAAAAGATGTATGGGTCGTCGTGCATCGTCGACCGAGCCGTCAAGTTGGGCCACAAAGCGCAATTGGTCACTTTTGCGGGCTACAAGCACTCGCCCCATGTGGATCCCAAAACCAAAAAATTGAACGACAACTTCTACATCATCCAAGACATGATGTCAGACTTTTTCTACGACATCATCGTGCCCGAAAAGCCCAAAATCTTCGGGGAAAACTCCTATTTTGCCGTATTACCACAACCTTTGTCAACGCGATGGGAAGTGGAAGGCGGTGTCATCCTCGAAGAGTACGACAACATCGTGAAAGTGGCTTGGTTCAACAATGCCCCAAAACGAAGTCTCACGGCCTCCTCAACCTTAGCTTACGGCATTGGACTTGACATGAAAAAAGTAATCAATTAAAACCATCCGCATCATGGAAAAAAAAGAACTGCGCACCCTCATCAAAACATTGAAAAAGCAACACAGCAAGGAGCAATTAGCCGAGCAGTCGGAACAAATTCTGGCCAAGCTCGAGCGGCATCCCGACTTCATCACGGCAGAAAGAATCATGCTTTACAGCGCCCTGCCCGATGAGGTGCAAACCCAAGCCTTCCTCGAAAAATGGCACCTGAAGAAGAAAATCATCCTGCCCACCGTGGTCGGCGACGACATCATCCCCGTGGAATACGCCAAGGACACCGACTTTGCCGTGGGCGACTTCAACATCCTTGAGCCCCAAAACGAACCCTATCAAGGTGATTTTGACCTGATTGTCGTTCCTGGTGTGGCCTTCGAC
>JAEEGG010027325.1_pt1 | contig 10827 bp, 7 predicted proteins | sample 9134161 | NCBI WGS metagenome assembly JAEEGG01 (sample SAMN16246543, study PRJNA631951) | gut metagenome | biome: gut microbiome; feature: rumen; material: CR-attached | host: Bos | place: Iran: Karaj | collected 2018-10
ACCGCAACCCTTCTTTGGCAATGCGGAGGCTTCGGCAGCTGTGTGCCGCCGATACAACGAGGAGTGCGCCGCACTGAAGGCACGCTATCCCGGCCGATTCCTGTTCTGTGCCGCGCTGCCACTGCCCGATGTGCCGCACGCCCTCAAGGAGGCACGCTATGCCCTTGAAGTGCTGGGTGCCGACGGCATCAAGCTGGCCACGAACAGCTACGGGCAATACCTCGGCGACCCCGCCCTCGACACACTCATGGCCTACCTCGACCAACAGAACACCGTCATCATCCTCCACCCCCATAAACCCTCGGCCTTCAACGCACAGCTGATTGCCGACGTGCCCTTGGCAAGTTATGAGTATCTGGCAGAGACTTCGCGCTCTATACTCAACATGATAGCCCACAACGTGCTGGTGCGCTACCCGCACCTGAAGGTGGTTGTGCCGCACTGCGGTTCGTTCCTGCCCAACGCCCTGCCGCGTTTCCGCTCGCTGCTGCCCGTGATGGTGAAGCAAGGCATCATGCAGTCTGTGGACATCGACGCCAACCTGTCGCGCCTCTACTACGACCTTGCCGGAGCACCCACCGACGATGTCCTCGACGCACTCCTGACCATCACCACGCCCGACCACATCCTCTACGGCAGCGACTACCCCTACGTGGCCGAGCCTGTGCTCATCAGCGGAAAGCAGGCCTTGCAACAGCGCCTCGCCTCGCATGGGCTGAACCCTCAGGACATCTTCTCCGACAATGCCCGACGCCTCTTCGGCGAAGCCATCCCCCTGCGGCAATACGGTGAAAAGATAGTCAGACTTGCCGAGATTGAAGTAGAGCCGACCCTGCTCAAGGAGTATCTCACCTTTGCCAAAGAGGTCGGCGAGACCTCCACACGCGTCGAGCCCGGCGTGCTGACCCTCTTCTCCATGCAGAGCAAAGAAAACCCCTGCAAAATCTACATCCTGGAAATCTACGCCGACCGCGACGCCTACCAAAGCCACATCCAGACCCCCCATTTTAAGAAATACAAGGAAGGCACCGCCCAAATGGTGAAAAGCCTGAAACTCATCGACACCAACCCCATGGCGGGAATGAAACAATGGGAAAGAAAACAATAAAAAAAGAAACAATATGGACAAACGCATGATTATTGCCGTTGCCGCAGGACTGATGCTGCTGGCCAGTTGCGGCACGAAAACAGACACAGAAAAGACAACAGACACTGTATGCCTCAACGAGTCGACGACCAACACACCATCCGTGTGGCCAAAGGGCGAGCCCAACGACGCATACGCTCAGTACTTCACCGGGCAGAGCTATCTGGCCTTGCTTGACTCCACAAGCGGCCTCTGCAATGTCACTTTCGAGCCAGGCTGCCGCAACAACTGGCACATACACCATGGCGCCACCCAAATGCTAATATGCGTAAGCGGCCGTGGATGGTACCAAGAGTGGGGCAAACCCGCTGTGGAGTTGAAGCCCGGCGTTGTCATCGCCGTCCCCGAGGGCGTGAAACACTGGCACGGCGCCGCTGCCGACAGCTGGATGCAGCACCTCACCTATCACGCCAACACCCAGCCCGGCAACAGCAACGAGTGGCTGGAACCCGTTGATGACAAACAATATGGAGAACTGAAATAGAATTCTTTCCCCCAATATGGCAAAAACCTTTGCCAACCGAAATCATGATACGAAGAAACATTCTAACAATCATATTGGTATTGGCCTTTGCAGGATGCAGAATGCCCGACAACAGCGATAAACAGATATTTCGCTACAATGAATCGGCAGGCATTACCACCCTCGACCCCGCCTACGCCAAGGACCAGTCACTCATCTGGGGCTGCACACAGCTCTACAACGGCCTCGTGCGACTTGACGAACAGCTTCAGCCACAGCCCTGTATTGCCCGCAGCTGGACTATCAGTCCCGACGGCAAAATCTACACTTTCACCCTGCGGAGCGATGTGTTGTTCCACAAAAACCCGCTGTTCAACACCCCCGACTCAACCCGTCTGGTCACCGCCGACGACTTTCTCTACAGCTTCAACCGCATCTTCAACCCCAACTCCGACTCGCCAGGCCGCTGGATTTTCAGCGATGTGGAGGGTTTTGAAGCACCCGACGACACCACCTTCGTCATCCGTCTCACCCAGCCCTTCAGCCCCTTCCTCAGCCTCTTGGGCATGGCCTACTGCAGTGTGGTGCCCCACGAAGTGGTGGAGCACTACGGTCCCGACTTTCGACAGCACCCCTGCGGCACCGGCCCCTTCTACATGCAGCTGTGGAAAGAAAACGTCAAACTCGTCATGCGACGCAACCCCCTTTACTTTGAGTACGATAGCACAGGACACCGTCTCCCCTATCTCGATGCCGTCGCCGTCACATTCATTGTGGACAAGCAAACCAATTTCTTAGAGTTCGTCAAAGGCAACCTCGACTTCCTCAACTCTCTCGACGCCTCATACAAAGACGAGCTGCTCACCCGCACAGGGCAACTGGAAACCAAATACGCCAACCGCATTGACATGGTCAGCACTCCGTTTCTCAACACCGAGTACCTCGGTTTCCGCATTGAGGGAGCTTCTTCCCCCTTGAACGACCGCCGCATACGCCAGGCCATAAACTATGGCTTCGACCGCGAGAAAATGATGCGATACCTGCGCAACGGCATCGGTGCTCCCGGATGTGGCGGCATGGTGCCGCCGGGACTGCCTGGATTCGACACCGTGGCCGACTACGGCTATACCTACAATCCCACCCGCGCTGCCCAATTGCTTGCCGAAGCCGGACATCCGCACGGGCAAGGGCTGCCCACCATCACCCTTTCTACCACATCTAACTACCTTGACCTCTGCAAATACATCCAACAGCAATTAGGACTGCTGGGGCTGACCATTAAAGTGGATGTCACCCCGCCTGCCGCCTTGCGCGAACAGGTAGCCGAAGGCAAATGTGCCTGGTTTCGCAAAAGCTGGATAGCCGACTATCCCGATCCCGAAAACTATCTGATGCTTTTCTACAGTCCCAACCGCTGCCCGGCCGGGTCAAACTACACTCGCTACAGCAATGCCAAATACGACAAGCTGTACCGCCGTTCCAAACAGGCCACCGACGATCAGGAACGCATAGCCCTTTATCGACAAATGGACCGCATGATAATGGAGGATGCACCCGTCGTGGTACTTTACTACGACCAAGTGCTGCACTTCACCCACAAGAACGTCCACGGCCTGCGCAGCAACGCCATGAACGCCCTCGACCTCCGCTACGTCACCATTGACAAACAAAAACAATGACGGTTTCCCAAAGTCATCGTACGACTCCAGGAAACCATCACTTTGCAAAGGGCATTGTTATTCCTTAACGGACACTTTGCCACTGCCCATACCTTGCCGACCTGTTCATCCCAAAATCGGTCGTTGAGGCGTCGTCATTTATTCGTTCGTTATTCGATCGTTTTCCCTTTTGTTTCCGTTTCAAAAAGGGAAAAATGAGGGAAATATATCGAAAAACGATATGATAAAGAACGACGCAACATCGAGCCCGAAAGGTAAGCAGAGGAACGTTGGGTACAAATATGCGACACTATCGGAACGGTGACGAAAGATGGCGAAATGTGGCGAAATCCCTCACAGAAAAAAAAGTAAATTCCGCGCGAGGCGGCAGAAAGCAAAGTAAGAGGTAAGAGATAAGAACCAGGATTGTATGCCACAGTTCCTGGCTCTTAGTTCTTATCTCTAAACTTCTGTGGGCCACTCAGACAATCATGCAATCAGACAATCAAGCAATCATCAACTTATCAACGGGCAATGAATGACGGAGACAAGGGATGAAACTTGTCAAACCTAAGTTAATGATGGAAATAGGCCCCTATCAGTGACACTTTGCCCCATTTGGTGGGCAGAATGGCGGGGTCGTTGCAGACGGCATCGTACATCACGACACGCCCCGACAAAGCGGATTCGGCAAAGGCGCAGAATTCGTTGATGGTTTGCGGAAGCGCCGCAGCAATCTCGTGCCCGCGGTCTTCATAGCGCAGCACCCAGTGGGTGTAGCCGTTTTTCCTAAAAACCTTGGCTACGCGATTGGAGCCATAGAGGGCAGTGCAGAGCGAGCCGCGGAAGGAGTTGTAGTTCACCAAACGGTCGCAAATACCATGGAACATGCACGTTGGAGCTGGCGGAGTGGCATAGCACAGATTTCCCACCTGGCAATAAATTCCACCCGCATAGGGTATCACGGCGGCGGGACGGAAAGTAGCGGGTAGAGCGTCGGCCGCGGGCATACGGTTGGCCCGGCAGTAGTCGGTCTGAAGTACGGAGATGGCCCCTGCACTGCTGCCCGTCAAGATGATGCGTGAGGTGTCGATATGCAACTCATCGGCATGGGCGCAAAGGTAGGCAATGGCCGCAGAGCAGTCTTCGACAGCGTAGCGGATGGCCGTGTCGAATGCGGCATATGCATTGAAAATATTCATCTTAGGCGGGTTTTTGAGGTAGAGGCGGTAATCGATTGCCACGGCCACGAAACCCCTTTCCGACAAGAGTTTGCAGCATTCAATAGAAAGTTTGTTATTCCGTTCTCCGCCGACAAAGCCGCCGCCGAACATATAGACTACGCAGGCATGGTCAGCCCGGGGCGACTGAGGCTGGTAAACATCCATTTGTAACGCCACGGTGTCGCGCATTACAAAGGTATATGTCTGCTGGGCGTTGACCGCTGCCAGAATAAAGAGCATAAAAGCCAATAAGAGACACTTTTTCATAAAAAAAAACGATATAGGTTTGAATTTGCAAAAGTACGATTTTTTTTCGTATCTTTGCAAATTCAATTAAAATGGCAAGATTGTTTATGAAACTCAAAACTATCACATTTGCGATTATTGCAACCCTGCTTGTGTCGTCGTGCATGAAGGAAGGCGGTTTCTCCGAGTTGAAGCACCCCATCATTTTCGAGGGCGACTTCGACCCGGTTTTAGGCATTCCCTTCGCCAAAATGTCGGCCAATATGGGAGACATTGTAAAACTGTTTGACTCGACAGTGACGTCAAGCGTGTACATTGACTCTAACGACTTGGTTTCAATTCGTTACTCAGACAATATGCACGAATTATTTGACTACACCGTGCAGAAAGGGCGGAGAGCAGGCTCACGCACCCTTTCGGAAGAGAACGATACCCTGTGGGTGACACATCTCTTGGAGGGTACACTTGATATTCCCTTCTTCAGGAAACTGATGATTGCGACAAATCATGACATCCACATGGAGGGGATGTACTTTACCGTCACCTCGATTGTGAAGGGCTATACCACTGATACCATGCAGTCTATCTTCAACCATGGCATCAAGTTGTATTTCGACTCTATTACCCTGAAGATTGACTGCCAGGACGGCTTCAGTCCTGTCATCCCATTCTCCAACACACCCAGTGCAGTGGACGAGACCGAACTGATGCACGGCAAAAAACTTGAAATTCTTGACCAGTTCGACATCAGCCCGATAGTCAACCGCCACCCGGAGAATGTCAGCTACACCATACGCATGAGGATTGCCATCCCCGTGGGGCAATGGACGACAGACGACCCCATTGAATATTTGAATCAAATAGGTGTGGACAGCGTGACAGCCGATATTCATGCCCATGCCGACTTCCCCCTGCAGATGCATTGCGATGATGCGATTTACATGGACACCGCGGATATCGAGTGGAACTTGAACGATTTCGATTCTGTGCTGAACGAAGTGGAACGCCACATGACCTTGGACACCACAAGTTGCATTGTCCTTCAGGCCAAGAACTATATCCCAATGAGTGTACATATCAATGCCATGCTCCTTGATTCGAATAATAACGTATTGACAAGACAAATTCTGCAGAAAGACAGCGTTGTGTACGGCGCGCCCATTTGTCCGTCCGAGATACTTCCGTCATACGTGTCAAACGGCTACACAAAATCGAGGATAGTGGTTCCCATCGACATGCAGTTGCTTCATAATCTGCGAAAGACCCGCAAACTCCGATATCTGATTGGACTTAATTCGTCAACCCTCAACAATGGTGGTGATAGGCCAACCATCTCTATCCGCGAGTTTGACAAGCTCGAATTGAAAGCCTATATAGTTGTGGCCCCGCATATCCATATTGCCACCCAACCTGTCGAAATAATCAAATGAGCACGCCATGAAACAAAAAACAGCCATATACTCGTTGATTTTTCTGCTGGCCATGACGGTATGCGGAAAAACCATAAAAGCCCAATCGCTCAGCGACAACGGAATTTTCTACCACACGCTTGCCTCTCCGTGGAGCACCTCGCTCAACCCGGCAATGTTTCCCAAGACAGCGAGGATGTACGTGACTCTTCCCCGCATCAATGCCGACCTTTCTCTCCCCTTCTCATACAAGGAATTGGGTCTGCATTATGATGCCGAAAGGGAGGCAACCATCTTCAACGTAAACAACTTGCTCAACCTGCTGAACGAGCGGAAATGCCGCTTCAGCTTTAATACGGATGCCGAAGTGCTGGGGCTGGGATTCTCGCTGGGTTCACGCTTCCACCTCACCCTGAATGCAGGTGTTAAAGCCAACGGCATTGTCACCCTGCCGGTTGAACTGACCCGTCTGCTCACCGAAGGGAACCTTACTGGCGACCGACATCTGGAATTGGGCACCACATCAATAGCCCATGCCATGGCCTACGGCTATGTGTCGGCAGGACTTTCATACCAATTCCCGGACTTGCCCCTTACGCTGGGCGGCCGTTTGAATGTGCTTGACGGAATAGCCGTTGCCTCTGTGGACAACCTCAAGATTGACCTCACCACTGCACAGGACACATCAAACCTTCACCTGATGATTGACTACATGGCGCATTCGGCAGGTATGGCATACGTGGCTATAGACACAAACAACCGCCCGACTTTCGGCACCGATATTGTTTTCCCGAAGAATCTTGGCTTCACATTCGATTTGGGAGCAAAGTTCTCTTTCTCCAATCTCGATGTCAGTGCCAGCATTCTTGACCTCGGCCCCGGCATCGCATGGAGCCAGAACACTACCACCATAACCCCGAAAGAAGGAAGAGTGGAACTCGACTTCGATGGTTTCCAAATCGAATCATTCGAAGACCCTGACTACTTTAAGAACTACACCGACAGTTTGTTGAACAGGCTTAACTTCAAAGCTGAGGACAAGTCGTTCACCTATGCACCGCCGACCAAGGCCTACGTGGGTGTGTCCTACACCATTCTGAACACCCTGCGGGTAGGCTACCTGTTCCATGGCGAATGGGAGGGCGGCTGGTTCCACCGCAACGCCTCCGGCCTTTTCCGTTGCAACAACACCCTGTCGGCACACGTCAGCCTCTTCGACTGGATAGAGGTGGCAGCCGCAAACTCCCTATCCTACGACGGCGAGAGCTTCAGTTTCTTCAATCCCGGGCTGTTCGTCAGCATCAATTTGGCACAATCTTTCCAGATATATGCCGCCGTGGACTATATAAGCAGTTTCTACCTCACCGAGATGCGGGCAGCCCACGCCTATTTCGGCATCAACATTTACGGTCATAAATAAACAAGAACACACAATGAGCAATATAGTAGCAATCGTAGGTCGCCCCAATGTGGGCAAATCCACCCTCTTCAACCGGCTTACCGAAAGCCGACAAGCCATTGTCGACGAGACCTCGGGAGTCACCCGCGACCGCCAATACGGCAAGTCTGACTGGAACGGGAAAAACTTTTCAGTCATCGACACAGGCGGATATGTAATGGGCGGAGACGATGAGTTCGAAGTGGAGATACGCAAACAGGTGCAGCTGGCCATCGAGGAAGCCGATGTCATCCTTTTCCTTGTCGACGCACGCGACGGTCTCACACCAATGGACGAGGACGTGGCCGCACTGCTTCGCAAAAGCAAGAAGAAAGTGCTGCTGGTAGCCAACAAGGTGGATAATTCGAAAGAGATGAACAACCTCGCCGAGTTCTATAGCCTGGGCTTGGGCGAACCCCATCCCATTGCCGGCATGACAGGTAGCGGCACCGGCGACCTGCTGGATGTCGTGGTGCAGGATTTCAACGACATCGACGAGGACGAAACAGAAGGACTGCCACGCATTGCCGTTGTAGGCCGTCCCAACGTGGGCAAGAGTTCTTTTATCAACCTCATCACTGGCCAGGAAAGGAACATTGTAACACCCATAGCCGGAACCACCCGCGACAGCATTTTCACACGCTACAATATGTTCGGATTCGACTTCAACTTTGTCGACACTGCCGGACTGCGCAAGAAATCCAAAGTATACGAAGACATTGAGTTCTACTCGGTCATGCGCAGCGTCCGTGCCATCGAGAACAGCGACGTGTGCATCCTCATGCTCGATGCCAGCCAGGGGTTGGAACAGCAAGACCTCAACATCTTCTCGTTGATACAACGCAACTACAAAGGCGTGGTTGTGGTGGTGAACAAATGGGATCTTGTAGAGAAAGACAACAACACCCATAAAGAATTTGAGGAACTGATACGCAGCCGTATAGCCCCCTTCGACGACGTACCCATCATCTTCACCAGCGTCATCAACAAACAGCGTGTCTTCAAAGTGCTCGAAACCGCCAAACAGGTGTATGAGTCGCGCAGCCGACACATCTCCACAAGCGAACTGAACGAAATGCTGCTCCCCATTGTCAAGGAGCAAAACCCGCCCCCTTCGGTCAAAGGAAAATGGATAAAAATCAAGTATATTACCCAACTGCCGACACGCTACCCCCAGTTCGTATTCTTCTGCAACCTGCCGCAATACATCCGCGACCCCTACAAGCGTTTTGTCGAGAACCGCATACGAGAGATGTGGGACTTCCACGGCGTACCCATGACAATCTATTTCAGAGAAAAATAATCAACCCGAAACATATACAACATGAAGAGAAAGAAACTCAACCCCATCCACATACCATTCCTGACCCTTGCCCTCGCCACTGCTATTCTCACTGCAGCGTGTAACCCCGTAAGAGAACGAGTCGTGCAGACCTATCCCAACGGCAAGCCCATGCTCGTGTTCCTTGAGAAAGGCGACAAGAAAGACCCCACCCGTGTGGGTGAGAAAATGTACTATGAAAGCGGGCAACTGCAGTTCGAGAAAACCTTCTCAGGCAAGCCAGAAATGCCCGACGGCACATGGAACTACTATTTCGACAACGGCCAACTCTTTGCCACCGGCGATTTCTCCCGCAATCACGAATACGGTAGCAACTGGGCATTCTACAACCGCAACGGCGGCCCATACTACGACGGGCAACTCGACTCTGTCTATGTCAACGACCTGGGCATGTATGGCACACCGAGTACTGTGGTCTTCTGCTCCGGCATCCACCAGGATGTTATCCAGTTCTACAGCAACTTCACCGTGCGCAGCACCGAGCGCCTCACCAACAACCTCCGCAACGGCCGCGTATACTTTTACTTCCCCAACGGCCACATACAGGTGGAGGCCAACTTCGTGGACGGAGTAGAGGAAGGCACTTACATTGTGTATCACGACAACGGAATACCCTTCTACCAAGGCAACTACGAACACGGAAAGCGCACTGGCATATGGGAATTCTACGATAAAGAGGGTGAACTGACCCACACCACAGACTACTCCAAGAACTGACCCCGAAAGACATGGATGTCAACCTTGAGAACCCGATATACTTCATCATAGGGCGCACAGCCGACCGCATGGGTGTACAGGCATACGCCGTAGGGGGCGTAGTGCGCGACTATTTCCTCCAGCGTCCCTGCACCGACATCGACGTCGTGTGCCTAGGCAACGGCATCGAATTGGCACAGGCTACCGCACAGGCTATCAACCCCGACATGGAAGTCTCCGTCTTCAAAAACTTCGGCACCGCCTCCTTCCACTACCGCCACAGGGGAATCACCTGGCAGATAGAGTTTGTCGGGGCACGCCGCGAAAGCTACAGTCACGACAGCCGCAAGCCTGTAGTGGAAAGCGGCACACTCGAAGACGACCAGAATCGCCGCGACTTTACCATCAACGCCATGGCAGTCTCACTGAACGTTGATACATTCGGGCAGCTCCTCGACCCGTTCAACGGCATTCACGACCTCGACCAAGGCATCATCCGCACCCCTCTCGACCCCGACATAACCTTCAGCGACGACCCGCTGCGCATGATGCGTGCCATCCGCTTTGCCGCACAGCTGGGATTCCGCATACAAGACTCCACCCTCGACGCCATCCAGCGCAACGCCGAGCGCATCAAAATCGTGTCTGCCGAGCGCATCACCACCGAACTCAACAAAATCATCCTCTCCCCCACTCCCTCCATCGGTTTCAAACTGTTGCAAAAAACAGGCCTCATGCCCATCATCTTCCCCGAATTCAGCAACCTCAAAGGAGTGGAAACCGTTGGGCAGCGCGGCCACAAAGACAACTTCTACCACACCCTCGAAGTGCTTGACCATGTAGCTGCAAAAAGCGACGACCTGTGGCTTCGCTGGGCCGCCGTGCTGCACGACATCGGCAAGCCCGCCACCAAGCGCTACGACGAGAAAATTGGCTGGACATTCCATGGCCACGAAGTGCGCGGCAGCCGCATGGTAAAGAAGATATTCGGCCGCTTGCGCCTCCCGCTCGACAACAAGATGAAATATGTCGAAAAACTCGTCTTGCTCCATCTACGTCCCATCATTCTAGCCGAAGACGAAGTGACCGACTCCGCTGTACGGAGACTCCTGTTCGATGCCGGCGACGACATCGACGACCTCATGACCCTTTGCGAAGCCGACATCACCAGCAAAAACGAAGACAAGGTGCGCCGTTACATGAAG
>JAEEGG010027328.1_pt1 | contig 10826 bp, 9 predicted proteins | sample 9134161 | NCBI WGS metagenome assembly JAEEGG01 (sample SAMN16246543, study PRJNA631951) | gut metagenome | biome: gut microbiome; feature: rumen; material: CR-attached | host: Bos | place: Iran: Karaj | collected 2018-10
AGTCCACAAATTTGCTTCTGACAATCCCCTAAAGTGGTTCAGTCAATCCCCAGGCCCCCCTCCAACTCCCCCGAGGGGGAGAGAAGCCATCCGGATGGTAGTAAAATACATTCTTTATTCTACATTCTCCATTCTTCATTCTACATTGTCTCTCCCGTTATTTATCTGTTTTTCAAACTTAAAGCACAAAAAAACCGTCACTACCCTCACGGACAATGACGGACTGAGCGCTCCTGTTAACAAATTAACTAATCTAAAAAAAGTCTTCAAACTAAATAGAATTAGTAAGAAGTATGATTCTGGCTTTAGCCTTTGACCTTTTTACTTAGCGACTGGGCGAACGGAGTACCCGCAGTAGCGATTAATGTGAATCCAACTCGCAGTATTGTTGTAGAAATAAAGGTAGCATGCATTTTCGTTGTAGAGGGGATTCTGTGTACCAGACCAGTATCTACCGGATTGACCAAGGAGACCAAGATAGGATAATTCGTGACCTCCAGCAGCAGGCAAAAAGATAGAACCACCATTTGAGCCTTTGAATTTCATACCCTTGATACCATTAAGCTCAGTCCATTCATACGAGCATTTGGCTAGTAGTTCTTGAATTTGTACCAAAGAAGGCATCTGCCAACTACTGCCCCATTTCTTAGTGGCAACATCATATTCTGTGCCGCAAATGCTTGCGCCAAGGTCATGGCAGGTTTCCGAAGTGCCATCACTATGGATGTAATTTCTCCATTCATACACAGACTTAACTTCCGTTTCACCCCAAGCAAAATAACTACCATAGCCCTCTGGAGCGGTTGCACCCACATTGCAGCAAGCCCATAGCGTGCCAGAAGGCAAGCCAAGGTTAATGAGATGGGGGTGGTGGTCGTCTGGACATGATAGATAAGATTCTCTTTGCTCTCTTTGCTCAGGCTCTTCTTTATCATCATGACATGCCGTCAGTCCTATAAAAACAGGAACAAGAAATAAATACCAATACTTTTTCATAATCAATTGTATTTTTAATTGTTTTACTTCTCATTTTATCATTTCATTCAAAAAAAATAAGAAACGGGTCTATGTTCATCTAATGACTTTCAGATAAAAGGTTCCCTGCAAGTTCCTGTTTTGCAAAAAGGCAGAATCACCTTGCCAAATTAAACTGTAATCGCTCCGAGCTGCTTCGGGATCGCGCAAATCGACTTCTTCGGCATACTTTAAGTGAGGATAAAGAGTATCAACAGATACGGTTGAGTTCGAATTATTTATCCAAATGCCATTTTTCTTGATAACATCCTTCATGTCATAGACACATATCAAGGAGTCACCATCACGCAAGGATTGCCTTAGTTCTATGCATTTGACGTTTTTGAAAGCCTCATTGAAGAATAAAGACTCTAACTGATCGTCCGACCTATACGAATAATCGGACCAACCAAATAAACCCCTATCAAAATACCAGCTTTTGCCAGTAAATAATTGGCTCAGTTCAACGTTTGACAATGTCTTACCATCACTATCGCATTTACCATATTCCACAGTAGAATCCTTTTTGTCTTTAATGCGAAGATATTTCATTGTGCCATCAATTGCATTCTTCTCAGAATAAAACAACCCTTTGCCTTGATAAGTTAGGCAAACTGGATGACTAACAGATTTGTTATTCACATAGCATTCTTCTATAACCCAAATTGAAGTGGTGGAGTTGCGCTCCGCAAGGGTTAAGGAATCCTTATTTATCCATGGTTCATAAGAGATTTCTAAGCAAAAGGTTGTATCATTCAAAGTGTCTGTTCTGTAAGTCGGGCAGTTAGGCCTATAAACAGAGTCATTGCTCAATGAGTGGTAAAGCGGGTCAATCACATAATAGAGCACAGTATCTTCGAATGATGCTGCGATATTCTCTGGGGTATAGAGGACTGGTATTTTTTCCTTATATCCCGTTCTTGCCCAAACGCCATGCAGCAGTTCGCGCGTCTGTTTTGGTATGTCATTTGTGCAAGCACTGATAGCTATGCATACCATCAAAATAAGTTTAATATAAATCTTCTTCATCTGTTGGTTCAAGTAATTCATTCTTGGTTTTAGTATTCGTATAGGTTTTTGCCTTAATGTTGCAAAACAAGAAAACCTAAATTCCGCAACACTTTAGTTTAACTTTCTTTATAAGTTCCTGAGCAACAAAAAGTTGCCCAGGATTTTTACATATCAGACTTTTCACTTACCTTAGTGATGCAAATAAAAACAAGCAAAAATCATCAATGACATGGCAAAAGTAAACCTAAAATTTGGAAAAATCACTCCCTTTGGCGGAATATTTCCCGTAAGAAGGTTATTTTCTCGTTACATGGGTCCTGTTATCGACAATGTGCTGGGATTGCGCTGCACCTCATTCGGATATCAGTATAGTGAGATTTTCGGATCTCTTTCGAGTGTTTACTTATGTGGCGGTGACTCGTATCACCATTATTTCTGCGAGACCTAAAAAAAAGGCGTATTTACGCGACCTTTAATTCTTCATTCGCTTCGCAGAGCTCTAAGTTCTTCAGTTCAACACCTTTCTGCCGTCCTGTATGTAGATTCCTTTTGTTGGAGTGATAACAGGCCGTCCTGTGAGGTCAAACTTTCCCTCAATGTGCTCCGTTTTCTCCGTTTTCTCTATCAATTCTATGCCGTCTGCTCTATTATCTTCTTGATAAATAATCTCCCCATTTTTCTTATACTCGTATAATAGACTATAATATAAATCGTTATTGTAGTTCCATGCCTCTGGGGGGTACAGGTAATATAGCAAGTTGCCATTCCTGCTGTTTAGGCAACCTATGCCTTCCAATATTTGAAGACCATTCGTCAATGTGAGCAACTTCCTGCTCTTGGAATCATTGGTGATTACACACTCCACTTTCTCTACAAATATATCATCGTATGCTTCAGATGTAGGATACCTGTCACCGACTTGTAATGTAAAATCATATAGCAAAAGTTCGCTGTCCGATGTCTGCTGATATGGTATGCTTACTGCATTCAACTCATATTGGCAAAGTCGCGCAACTTGCTTTTGGTAGTCGTCATAAAAGACATATACTCTACCATTGTCTTCTCTTACTCCAATCGGTTCGACCAATGCATATAAAGTATTCCCATCGTCTATGTCTAAGCGATCTACTTGAAAAAGCTTGTGGTATTTCCTGCCACCCGTTTCAAGGAAACCATTGCGCACATCGTCAATCTGTGCATTAGGCTCTGCACTCTCGAATTCATTGTTTCTGTAGCGGGCATACATCCATTGAGGGTCACCAGAGAGCATCTCCAGATTTTGTGCAGACACTGTGCATACAGATGCCAGTAATGCTAATAATATGGTAGAGCGTTTTGCCATTATCTGTATTTTTTTGCAAATGTAATAAATATATTTCATGTTCTTGATTATTGTTATAGTTTTTTGGCTTTACACATATGTTAGGTCCCCTACTCTGAATTGTTTCTATAGTTGATTATATCCAATTCCCTAATGAGGGGTAGAAATGTGGTTAGAAAATAATTAATAGTTGATTTCTAATTGCGCCCCTATTTCTATTGTTGTTCCTGAAGATAGTTCTACGGTATTTCCTTTTAGCCTTGTAATGCCGCTTGATATCATTACTTCCCCATTAGGTTTTGCAGTTGTAACATTTGAACCTACTTTTATCGTCTGTGCTTCAAAGGAAACATCCTCTGCTATTGTTTCATTTTGGATGAATATTGTCCCTGTCTCAATAATAAGTGGGACTTTATTGTGTCCTGTGATGGCAATATGCAAGTCGGAATTATATGGATATTGAATAGATGAACCATCATAAGAATTTATATTCCCTGTTATGGGATTATAGATTGAAATTTTTCCACCTTCAGGCACTGTAATATGTGCGAAACCATTTACTACTGAAAAAGATACGATGATCAGGCACAGGGTCGTCACCAGAACCAGGTGTGTTTGGTACAATACGGAGAGGAATAACAGTTGTAGTGTCTTCGTAACAGATTGCAAACATTGCGGTTGACTGATAGCATCAGAGATATGAGTAATAATCTTTTCATAAAACATCTGATTTTTTTCATGTTTTGACTAATATTAAAGATTTGAATTTGTGCAAAAGTATGTTTTCTTTCGATTTGTGCAAAGAAAAAAACGTTCCACCTTGTTTCACCATTTATACTGATTTTACTAAAATCCACGGTCTTTTATATTTAATCTATTGTATTTAAATGAGTTATTTTATATGTTTTGCTTTGTTCCAATAAACAAGAAGTGAAACAAAATGGAACAAGTTTGTTGCCGTGAAAGTTTGTGGAGAAATAAAGAAGCACTAACTTTGCATCATCAACTTGAAACCAAAATACATCTGTATGAAAACTTACTTTCCTCGACATGCATCGCTTTTGTTCTCAATGGTGTTTTTCTCCTTGGCTCTCCTGTCGTCATGTGTCCGTCATGATGAAAACCTTTTGGTGAGGATGGAGGAAATCAAGGAATTGGGCAATCACAATCCACAGCTAGCCATGCAGAAGCTTGATTCTCTGCAAAACGAGATGGACAACGCTGATGCATACATTTTGAACAAGTATTCGCTACTTTCCATCCGTCTTCAGGATAAGGCGTATATTCTTGCGAAATCGGACACGCCCATTATGCGATTGGTAAGGTATTTCGAGTCGCACGGAAGCACGGCAGAAAGGCAAGAAGCATATTACTATGCTGGCAGTGCATACCGTGACTTGCAGGACACACCCAAGGCGTTGGAATACTTTCTGAAAAGTGCTGATTGTTGTGAGGGAATGGAAGGGATTGATTCTGTGATGTTGAGAAACACCTATTCACAACTTGGAAGACTATATTATTATGTGCAGGATTATTCTAATGCTTTGGCCATGTCAAGAAAAGAGATAGATATTGCAAAAAAGTTGAACACACTTGATGCGTTTACTCTTGTGGCTGAAGGAGCTGCGTTACATCATTTGGATAGCCTTTCTGCTGCGTTAGAGCCATTCGAGAACGCACTTGATTATATTGAACGTAACCAAAGCTATGAAAAGAATCATCAGGAACTTGTTTCTTTACTGTACTATTTTATTCAATACAGGAAAATGGACAAGGCGGGAAAGTGCTATCAGTTAATCCAATCGAATGAGAAGTTTCCAGTTCTGCAGGACTTATATTTTAATATAGGATGCTATTTAATGATGTGTGGAAAGATGGACTCTTCTCTTGTATATTTCAATAAAGCGTTGGATGAAGGTCCTAAACTGATTGATCGACAATCAGCATCAAAAATGCTCTTGAAGTATTATAATTATGTAGGTGACAAGGAGCAGGCAAATCGCTATGCCATGCAGTATCTCCATTGGACCGATACGCTGAATTATCGAGTTCGTCAAGAAGAGGCAGCCACAACCAACAACAGGTACAAGTATTTCAAGAACAGGGAAGAGGAGCTGCTATTGCAAGAGGAAAAGAACAAGTACCGTATGTTGCTGATTGTCGTCTCGGCAGTTGCATTGGTTCTGTTGTTCGCTCTTGCTTCATTCTTCCTCTTCCGCAGGAATAAAAGACTGCGAGAATTGTTGGAAAAGACACGTGAACTGAAGAGCACGAAGGAGGAAAACCGAAAGATGCAAACAGAACTGATTCAGCAAAAGGAAGAGTTAGAGGAGCTTGGAAAGAAGATTAGAGAAAATAGTGGTCAGTTGTTGAGAATGAAGGAGGAGCAGGACAAGTCGGAAATGGAACTGACTCGTGCAAGGGAGGAAGTGGCAAGCAGGATGGAACAGAGCAGACAGCTTCTGCAAATGCTGCAAAGGACTCAATTTGAAGAGAATGCGCATGATGTGATTCAGCAGATTCAAGAGGCATCGGAAGGTCGTCACACCATGACTCCAGACGACTGGAAGAAGTTTCATTCCGCCGTTAATTTGCTATATCCAGACCTCAACGATAAGATCGTGGAACACTTGGGAGAGAGAATCACGGAACAGCAGTTGCGCATCTGCCACCTCATGCGCATAGGGATGACCAATCCTCAAATCGAACGATTGACAGACATTCCTAAAGTGACTGTATGGAGATGGGTAAAGAAATATGAGTGGGTATTGGAATAAGAATTAGAAGTAATTATGTGGTTGAAAGCATCGCTTCGGCATCACCGACAAGGACAAACGTCTGAAGGATGTGCTGATAGAAATGGCGCAAGATAATAAATGAAGAATGAAGAATGAAAAATGAAGAATGTAGAATGTAGAATGAAGAATGGGGTATGAAGAATGAAAAATGGGGAATGAAAAAAGTGCTATGAGAGAAACTTTATTCGTTGAAACTTTTTTTATTCAGAAATTTGCAATATCTTAGCGGATGAAACGTTATTAATATATTTAGTAACGATAAAAAAATAATTTGGCACATTTTGAAGAATTCATGCTGACCTCATGTTGTCTTCATCTTTTGGGCTGTTTTCGCCCGTTTTCTTAGTCATGATGCCCGCATCACTCCCTCAAAAACGAACAAAAACATCTCCAAAATATGAATAAACTGTACCATCTTATTTTTTTATCATTACTTAGACACTAACAAATATATAAGATTCTATCAAATAACACAACGCATTATTATTAACACTATTCAATACCTATGATCAATACAAATAACTATTGTGTGATTTTAGCGGGCGGATATGGAACGCGTCTTTGGCCTCTGAGTAGGCAGCAGAAACCTAAGCAGTTTCATGACTTCTTGGGACGTGGCGAGACGTTGTTGCAATCCACCTATAAACGATATAAGCATTTCATTGCAGAAGAGAATATCATCGTTGTTTCCAATTCTCAATACGAGGGTTTGATACGTGAGCAGTTGCCAGAATTGCCAGAGCAGAATCTGTTGCTGGAGCCGATGAAGCGCAACACCGTGCCAAGTGTGACGTGGGCAGCTGTAGAAATCGCTCATCGCAATCCTGAGGCTTGTATGGTGGTGACACCTGCCGACCAAACGATTATCACTGAGGAGGACTTTGCTGAGGATGTGCAGGTGGCATTGGACTATGTGGGTAAGCATGAGCGTCTGCTCACTTTGGGTGTGAAGCCTACGCATCCCGAGACAGCATACGGATATATTCAGATGGCGGATGAGCAGCAGAAGGATATATATAAGGTGCAATCGTTTACAGAAAAACCAGAGTTGGAGTTCGCAAAATTGTTTGTGGAAAGCAAGGAGTTTTTGTGGAACACAGGACTATTTGCTTGGAAGGCTACGGCTTTTATTCATGAGGTGCAGGAGCATGCCAACTTTTTCTTGCAGATGATTGAGGATGCTGAGCGGAGGCGACTGAATGGCGAGTCGGATGTGGAAGCCGTACAGGATTCCTTTGCCAAGAGTCCGAGCATTTCATTGGAACAGGGTATCTTGGAAAAGGCGGACAATGTGGATGTGATGCTTTGCCATTTCCGATGGACAGATATTGGTACTTGGGAAGACCTTTATAACGCCTTACCTAAGCATGATGAAGGGAAGAATGTGGTGATGGCAGACAAGGCGATGCTTTATAACTGCGAGAATTGCTTGGTGAGATTGCCTTCGGGACGCATCGCCGTGATGCAGGATTTGCAGGACTATATGGTTGTGGAGGAAGGACAAGTGCTGGTGATTTGCAAGAAAGAAGACCAAGCAGCGATAAGAAAATTCGTGACGGAGGTGCAAGTGAATATGGGGGATGAATATGTTTAAAGCCCCCTCCCGTCCTCCCCGAGGGGAGGCTTTTTTAGAGTGAAAAGTGAAAAGTGAAGAATGAAAAAGTGCAGAACCTAAAATCCGCAACTAATAGTTTTGGATGCTAAATTTTCCTGTCAGCCCCTCCATTTGGCGATTATTTTGCCATTACGGTGACGCTTATGGATGGTTGTGTGCAACATCCCCTTACCCCAATAAGCATTGCAGGGGCTTTATGCTGTCGTTACCCACGAAGTTTGATTCTCAGCCGTCAGCGAGTGCAAAAGGGTTCTGATATGAGTAGTTATGAGTATAGATGTTCAGCTCATAATGTCTAGCCGTCCTTATCCACTTGGCGGGCACGCTGGTGAACTTGAACACGAAGGCCTTAATCCTGCTGCACTTCCTCAATCCGAAGGCTTTCGCGTCCAGCCTGTCCATGAGGAACTTGTAGAAGTTGCGTATGATCGCCGTGAGCAGCAGGAACACGGTGTTCTCTGCCATGAATGACTTTGGCAGCCTTGCCCATCCGAAGCCGTTGTTCAAGTCGTCGAAGATACGTTCCTTTCCTCCCCGGAGGTTGTAGAACTCCACGATCCCGCGGTTGGTTGAGGTGTAGTCGTTGGTCAGTATGCAGCGGTAGGTATACTCGCCTTCCCACAAGTCCTGCTCGCCGCCCATGCGGCGCTCGCGCTGTATGACGAGTCGGTATGCCATGCCCTCCCATTTTTCCGTTATGATTGAGTTCAGCTCATACTCGATGCCGTTGATCACCTCGCGTTTCCATCCCCTCAGCACCAGCAGGCTGTCATAGAGCGAGCCGCAGCGGTTGGCACGGATGTAGAAATGCTCAGAGTGCTTCTCGACGGTCTCCACGATCTCACGTGAGCAGGAGCCACAGTCCATTCTGGCTCGTCTGACATGTATGATGTTCTGCTCAAGATTTGAGAAGATGCGCTCCAGCGTGTCCTGCTGGTGGAAGCGCACGTTGGCGTTGCCGTCGTGGTTCTCAATGCCCACTATGAGGTCGCCGATGACGGCAACGCCCGGACTATAGCCGGTGAACTTCTTGTAGGTCATCTTCGCGTCATACTTCTCCGTCTCGATGAACTGGTGGTCGAAGTCCAGGTCGTATGACTCCCCTGCCACGAGCTGGCCTGTGTTCTTGAGTACCTTCACCAGCAGGCTGTTCAGCTTCGTGGCCGTATTGAAGTCATAGCTCTTTCCCGTGTCGGAGGTATAGGTCGTGTTAACTGTGGCCAACTCCGAAATCCCCCTCAGGATGGTGTCTGAGCTGCATGTACGCAGAGTAGGATGAAGCGAGAGATGGGGCATCAGGTGGCTTGTCACGTCCTCAACGCAGTCGCCGCCGCAGAAGTAGACGCTTGACAGCGAACCGACAATCTCACTGTAGTGATAGCCGTAGGAAGTACACCGCAGACCCAGCACTTTGTCGATAATGGGGCCGATGTAACGGGAAAATTGTTCTCTCACATGAAAAATTCCTCCAAAAGGAGTGAGTTTTTAAGATTTTATGCCTATCTTTGCCAAGTCATTGAGGATTCTTTTGCTTGTTTTGAATTGCAGCACTAAGATGAGTGGAAAATCTGACATGGCAAATACTCGGGCAATTCCTGATGGATGATGGACTTGATGAACTCGGGATACTGGAAAGCTAAATTGGCCAGATCGGACAGGGTGTTACAATCATTCAGGCTCTTATGGTTCACATCTGCCATAACGGGATCGCCATTGGGGAAGAGCGTCACGTCGAAGGGCTTGATGGTCCCTGAAGGGAGGCTGAGCCCCTCCTCCGTGCTCTCGAGCCATTGCGTCATACCGTCTTCTGACTTCAGTACGTAGAGGAAATGGCGTCCCAGGGGGGTAGCGGAATGGTAGGTGAAGTCGTTAAAGGTCGGCATCAGGTCGTCCAATTTGCCGTCGCAGAACCCTTTCTTGCTGTTGTTGCTGATAGGCAGCGACGCTGGCGTGGGCTGTGAATCAGGGATGTAGAAGACGCGTGTGATGCCGTCGTGACCTTCCGTCATGATGACATTGTCGTTGCGCTGCACGATGGAGATATAACGGTTGTTCCAGAAGGGCGGATAGAGATCTATTTTAGAGCCTTTGAGTTCTATCTCGCGCTTGAAGTCGCCGCTCAAAGAGTATTTCCACTCGAAGTGAGTCGAATCGGTAAGCGTCAAGGTCTCCATAGGTTGCGGTCCAGCTGGGTTCGTAAAGCGATAATCCGTAAAGATACCGTCCATCAAACGTCCATACCTGTACAAGACCAAATTTTTACCTATGAGTTCGCTCCATTCGCACGTTTGCGATACTACATGAAACGGTAGCATCAGCAGGAAAAATGATAACAAAAACAATTGTTTCATCATGTCTGTTATTCTGGTTTTCTATATAATTGTAATGTTTCTTTCTGTTTATTGCCGGCAGGGGTGGTTTCCTCATGTGTCCACACCATCGTGTTGCCGCTCCTGTTAAACGAAACGACCTCTTCAAACTTCAAGGTCTGTTGCCGGATATTTTCCAAGAGGCTAATCCTCGCCCATTCTTTCTTGATTTCCAGGCTGTCTTTCAGCCGTTCCAGCGCCGACTGTGGGAAATTGCTCGTGTCAAAAACAAACGAAAGCATTTCTGCGTTGCTGAAATCACAGTCGTATGTCAGCGTGTCGCCATTCAGTTTCCATTGCCCTTTCGTGCGAATGACCGTTGGGGTTAGCACGAGAACCTCTTGCTGCTCCTCCTCGAGTCGAATCTGCCCCTGAAATTCCATGAGCCAAGTCCTTTCGAAGGTGTTGTCCTCATGAAACGCGATCGTATCCTTATTCACCTGCCATGTGCCAATGATTAAGTCGGCTATGGCCTGCTGCGATACATTCTCCGAACTCTGCCTGATATATTTTTCTATTTCCTCGTCTGTGATGTCCATCAGCAGCTTGTTCTCGCGGTTCAGCCTTTCCAGCTTTGTAACAGCATTCTGATAGGCATTTTTCCGGTTGAAATAACGCACAATATAGAGCGTTGTCGATTTGTTTGCGAAAACCTGCTTCATCACATGACGCAGGCCATCGGGATTCAGAACACCGCC
>JAEEGG010027330.1_pt1 | contig 10825 bp, 12 predicted proteins | sample 9134161 | NCBI WGS metagenome assembly JAEEGG01 (sample SAMN16246543, study PRJNA631951) | gut metagenome | biome: gut microbiome; feature: rumen; material: CR-attached | host: Bos | place: Iran: Karaj | collected 2018-10
ATATGAATCGCTTGAAGCTCTCAAGAACAACTTGAGTTATTTGCTACATCCTTCCATTCATTCAAAGAACATTGCCCGTCTTGTCCCTCGCCTCCCCTGCGGCTGAAGCGCATCCTCTCCCTCTCGCACCGTTCGTCAGGTGCGCAAAACGGGACTGCAAAAATACTCCTTTTCCTTTACACCGCAACACCTCCAACAAAAAATATTCAAAAATTTTTCTTCTCGCTGGTTTTCAATGAGTTATATTTTAAAATCCATGGAAAACAGGGTGAAAATCGCCCCTGAACAGCGCCTTTTCGGGGCTTTTCGCGGCTCCCACAGGAGGCGTTTTCGGAGTTTTTCGGAGGAAAAGGGCGCGGAACAGGGGTCAGGGGTCAGGTTATAGGTTATAGGTTATAGGTTATAGGGTATAGGGTATATACATATATATAAATGTAGAGATGCCATATTATGACGTATCTACAACAGGGCATTACACACCTGCCCGGAAAATCGTAGATACGGGACGCGCCCCGTATCTACATTTTATCTTCCACCAAAAATTTCCGCCCCTATATAAATAATTATGGTATCTTTGCCGCCCCAAAGAATAGAGATTATGAGTCAAGAATCCTCTTCTTCCGGCGAAATCACCTCTTCGTTCGAGAACATCTCCGACGTGTTTACCTCCTATTCGGAGATTCCGTCGGAGGGTTTCAACTGCTTGTACAAAGCGCAGCGATATGGCAAATGGTTCGTTCTCAAAGGACTAAAGCCCGAATATCGGGGAAAGGCCATCTATGTGGAGTTGCTGACCAAGGAGTTTGAAATGGGGATGAAGATGGACCATCCCCACATCGCCTACACGTTCGGCAAAGAGATCGACCCGGTGGCCGGTCCCTGCATCGTGATGGAGTATGTGGATGGCATGACGCTTCGGGAATTTCTCGACACAAAGCCATCGGCCAAACTCCGCCGGAAAGTGGTGACGGAACTGCTGGAGGCGATGGCGTACTACCACAGTCTGCAAATCATCCACCGCGACCTCAAACCCGACAACATCCTCATCACCCGCAATGGCAACAACGTGAAACTCATTGACTTCGGGCTAGCCGACAGCGACTATCACGGCATCCTGAAGCAGCCAGCGGGTTCCAACAAGTACGCCGCGCCGGAGCAGGTGGCGGGCGATGTGCCGCTTGACCTTCGTGCCGACCTCTACGCTTTCGGCATCATTTTGGGGCAGATTTTCCCGCATCGTTACAATGGTATCTTTAGCAAGTGCACCCGCCGCAACCGCGACCAGCGTTTCAACAATGCGGGGGAGATACTGCAACGGCTACAACGGAAGCACATTCCCGTTCCCTTCCTCATCGCAACTGTGCTGCTTCTGCTTGTTGCTGTCATCGCGGTTATACTTTGGAAGGAAAAACAGCCCGAGATTCAAAGTGGGCAAGTTTTGCAGAATGAGGATGCTGTTGAGGAATTTGATGCCGTTGCTGACACGACTTTTGTTCCCGTACCTGAATCCTCACAAAAATCTTCGGCGCAGGCTGTGCCCAAAGAGTCTGACATCATTCCGAAAGAGGCCATTGATATGATAGAGAATACGGTGGCTTCTTTCTATGCGCCTTTCTGGAAACGGTATCATGAGGCTGAAACTATAGAGGAAAGAGTTTCCTCTATGTATGATTATTCACTTCTCCTACCGAATCCATATCGTTACAAGGAACGACAGGATTCGGTGTTGGCAGGAGTTATCGCACGGTATCCGCAATGTGCTGGTGCGAAAGAGCAACTGGATATGTGCTACCACAAAATTTACAACCAGCATGCGGTCACGGCTGGTGACTCAATTGGAAAAATACAAGAATTTTTAGGGAAAAAAAGCCGATAATCTTCCTTATCGTTATTAATTCTCTCTCTCAAAGGAAGTTAAACCGCCCTTGTTGCCCACCACGAATAGCGTGGGCGGGTTGATGCCGCGCACGAAGTGGTCGAGGTAGAGCGGCTGCCCGATGATGAAGCAGGTGCAGTGGAACGTGTCGTCGGGCTTGAGTTTGGAGTTTTCGCTGGAAAGCACCTTGAAATTCCCTTCGCCGAGGTGCTGCAGCAGCACGTGGCGGTCGGGCGCCCATGTGATGGAGAGCCGTCCTTTTTCGGGGATTTCGGCGGCGTACAGGGCGCGGCCCAGCACCATGTTGGAGGATTCCCCTTCGCGGCTGCGGTTGGCGAGGAAGTCGTCCCAGTCGCGGAAGCCGACGCAGCGGGCGAGGAGGGAAAGGGTGGAGAAGCGGGTGGTGTCGTAGCCGTCCACGTAGCCCCAGATGCGCTTGAGGGTGCTGACGGCGAGCGTCTCGTGGCACCGCTCCTGGATGACACCGGTGAGAAACTGGAAGTCGGCGGGCGACTTCATCTTCCGCGCCACCGACTTCTCCACCATCTCACGGAGTATAAGGATATCGTTTTCGTTGTCTTTCATCATGTTTAAATCAATGCAAAAATACAAAAAATGCGGTTACATTCAAGATGCAAAATGGAGGATGTTTTTCAGGATGCAGTTTCCCACCATGATCAGAAGGTCTGCCATAAGCAGGATGAAAAGCGTTTTTTTCAGCTTCTCCATCGGGAAAAAGAGGTGGACGAGGAACAAAGAACCGGTTGACAGCAACGGAAGCAGAGCAGGGAAAAGGGTGATACTTTTCCAAATATCACCCTGTAACAATGCGATTACGGATCGTTGAAACCCGCAAAATGGGCAGTCGATATCAAAGTAGTGCTTCCAAAAGCAGGGCAGCTGGTGCTCTGAATACCATTTTGCAAATTCCTGTAAGAGGTTCATTAAAAATCCAGTATATGGAAAATACTATCGAAGAAGAAAAGGCTTCCACCCAACGCAATAGCGGAAATGATGGCAAAAACGATGTTTACACTGCTGAGCACGATACCGACGATGGAGAGAATTTTGCCAGCCCGCAGCATGCCGTCATTTTTGTAGGCAGAAGGGTCCAAAAGATAGGATTTCATTCCGTTAGAGGCAAGAACCATGCCGATGATTCCGAGAACCAGTCCGACAAAAAAGCAGCCGGTAACAATGGAAAGGATGCCTAACACCAACGATGCAACCGCATTGGGCGCGTTCTGTTTTAAACTCATTGAATCTGTCATAACTTATTTGTTTTTAATTGTTTATAAAATGGTTATTTGTATTTTGTAATCTTAATCCCAGTCATCGACATCCTTGCATAATTCTTTCACTTTGTCCTCAAACAGATCTTCAAGTTCTTTTTCTTGTTCTTTTAACTTTTTTTCCTCTTTGTCCGTAATGTCAAGTACGGAACCATCGTCAATCATTTTTTCTAATTCTTCGTCAAAGTTGTCCCATGCTTTGCGAATGTCGTCGCAGTCTTTTGCTCGGTTCAACTCTTTCGTAGTTTCCTTTATCGCTTTTGAGTACTGTTTGTACCCTTTGCTGCCGCAGGAGACAAACAGAAACAGGGCGACTGCCATCATAAACGGTAATACAATTTTTTTCATAATCATTTGAATTTTAATTAATAATATAAGGTTTTGTCGTCAAAACAATTAAAAGGCGGCATTGGCCATCTTGTTTGTGATTTTCATATAGCGGGAAAGTTGAGTGGAGGTCATCTCGTCTTCGGCGCCACCGAGTTTGTCGGAAAATCTTTCTGCCTTTTCAAGCATTTTGGCATAATCGTTCATGGCAGACATATCTCCCTTTTGTGCCTTTTTCATAAAAGCGATGTACTGATTGACATATGACTCATACTCATCCAACACGGCATCCCAGTTTGTGGAGCTTTTAGAACTTGCCATATCATCATCATCGTCGTCGTCATCATTGCTTGAAACTCCACTTTTTTCACACAATTCGAATGCGGAGGAGATGGTGAATTTCAACTCTTTGGCATTTAAGACATTGTCGTCAACGCTCCAACGTATCGTTCCTGTTTCTCCGGGTTTAAGTTTGAAGAGATCCTCTACATCTTCGTGGCTATATGGTCCAGAAAGTCCGCCTTCTGTGGCAGATGCTTTTTGAACAGTGGTGCTGTTCTCGTCCACGATCTCGATGCCGAAACCGCCATGGGCTTCCACACTGGCTCCCCAGGTACCATAGGCTGATACATCAATGTCATCAGCAAAAGGGAAAGGTTTGTCTGTCCTGCGAAGTTTTACGCTCCACGTGGCAAAGGGTTCAACATTGCCTTTTTTGTCTAATTTCACAATGCATTCTTGATCCACGACTTCAAAGCAGTCTGACAAATCGCCAGAGATGGTTGTGGTTTCAGGTTTCATGGAAATTTGTGTCTTTTTGCTGCCGCAAGAGGCAAAAGCCACTAGGATCACTGCCATTAGTAACATTATCCATGTAGTTTTTTTCATAAAATCTTTATCGCCATGTTATATCCCATTCGGCGCCGTCGGTTTTTGAAATTTTAATTGATAAAAGGAGGGCTCTGTTTGTCTTTTTCACTTCGGTGCAGACAGAACCCTTTTCCCTGCACCTCAGCGCGTGATGATGGCGGTTGTTTGTGCCATCATTTTCACGCGGCAAAAGTACAGCGTTAAAACACAGGTTGTTAGGTTCTTTTTGGTTCTTATTGCCACCGCTGCATTTGGATTTTTCTTCTGCGGTGACGGCACCACGGCGTACCCGTAATGACGCGATGAATCGCGTCTCAAAAAACCGGCATTGTGTAACCGCCTGTAGAGACGTTTCATGAAACGTCTCTACAACGGAACATTACACGCCTGCCCATAAAAAACGTAGAGACGCAAAATCTTGCGTCTCTACAGATTAAACCGTTATTCCGCACCCCTTTATCTTTTCTTCACCACCAGCGGCGTGGTCTCCACCGTGTTGCTCACGTTCAGGGCGCGGTCCACGATGTAGCAGCTGAACTTGATGGTGTCGTACTGCGTGCTCAGGTCGAAACTGTTGATGGGCAGGTCCACGTACAGGTCGCCCTCGATCGACTCCGGCACGTCGTTGCTCAGCCGCGGAAAACGCTGGTTGAAGGTGACGGCTTCAAATTCTATTTTCTGGAACGCCCCGTTCACCTTCTTGTAGTAATCGATGAACAGGTTGTAATAATAGACGGAGGCGGTGTCGAACGGTGAATAGATGTCTTCTGTGTTCAGTCCGAGATCGCCGTCTCCGTCCTGGAAATGCAGCGTCAGCGTCGCCTTGTTGTCGATGCCGGTGCCGTCGTCAATCTTCTCCAGACTGACGAATGTGATGGCCGGCACCACAGGGAATTTATCATCCCGATGGCACCCCGCCAACAACAGCAGCGATAACAACATTATGGCAATAAAACGGTGCATGTTTTTATATGATATTTTGTAGAGACGTGCCATGGCACGTCTCTACAGGATGATTTGTTAGATTTCCTCCATCACCACGTCCACGTTCTGGATGAATTCGCGGCTGGCTGCCATCAATTTGTACATGATGGTGTCGTTCTCGACGAAGGGGACGTGCTTGCGGTACTGTGCAACGAAATCCTCGATGAATTCCGACGATTTGAGCGGGCGGCGGAACTCGAGGGCCTGTGCGGCGTTGAGCAGCTCGATGGCGAGGATCTTCTCCACGTTCTCCACCACCTTGTAAGCCTTGGTGGCGGCGTTGGCACCCATGCTCACGTGGTCTTCCTGGCCCTGCGACGATTCGATGGAGTCGGAGGAAGAGGGCATGGTGAAGGTCTTGTTCTGGTTGACGATGGAGGCCGCCGTGTATTGCGGAATCATGAAGCCGGAGTTGAGGCCCGGGTTCTTCACGAGGAACGACGGCAGTTCGCGTTTGCCGCTGATGAGCTGGTAAATTCTTCTTTCAGAGATGTTTCCGAGTTCCGACATTGCCAAGGAGAGGAAGTCGAGCACGAGGGCGAGCGGCTGACCGTGGAAGTTGCCGGCGGAGATGATGAGGTCTTCGTCGGGGAACACGGTTGGGTTGTCGGTGGCGGAGTTGATTTCGGTTTCCACCACGCCGGTGATGTGCGACAGGGAGTCCTTGGTGGCGCCGTGTACCTGCGGCATGCAGCGGAAGGAGTAAGGGTCTTGGACGTGCTTCTTCGGGCGGGCGATGATTTCGGAGCCGGTGAGCAGGCTGTTGATGTGCGTGGCAGTCAGGATTTGTCCGACGTGCGGGCGTGCGAAATGCACCGACAGGTTGAACGGCTCAATGCGGCCGTCGAAGGCCTCAAGGGAGACAGCGCCGATGATGTCGGCCAGCCACGACAGCTTGCGGGCTTTCAGCAGCAGCCACACGGCGTAGGCGCTCATGAACTGCGTGCCGTTGAGCAGGGCCAGTCCTTCCTTCGACTGCAGCGTGATGGGCTTCCAACCGAACTTCGCGTTGATTTCGGCGGCGGGGTATTTTTTGTTGTGGTAATAGACTTCGCCTTCGTTCAGCAGCGGCAGGCACATGTGGGCCAGCGGCGCAAGGTCACCGGAAGCACCGAGCGAACCCTGTTGATAGACAACGGGATAGACTCCCTTGTTGTAGAAGTCAATCAGCCGTTCAATGGTGTCTAACTGGACACCGGAGTAACCGTAGGAGAGGGACTGCACCTTCAGCAGGAGCATCAGGCGGACAATCTCCTGCGGAACCTCATCGCCGATGCCGCAAGCGTGCGACTTCACGAGGTTGCTCTGCAGGGTGGAAAGGTCGGTCTTGTTGACGGAGGTGTTGCACAGCGAGCCGAAACCGGTGGTCACGCCGTAAACGGGCACGTCGCTCTTCTCCATCTTCTCGTCCAAATAGCGGCGGCACTTCAAAACCGCCTCCTTGGCTTCGTCCGACAAGGCGAGTTTCGCCTTCGATTTGATGATTTTTTCTACTTTGTCTAAATCCAGAAACTGGGATGAAATGGTGTGGGTTTTCATATTGTTGATTTGTTTAATTGTTGATTCGGGGGATGGGTGAGTTAAGAGTTAAGAGTCAAGAGTTAAGAGTCAAGAGTTTAGAGTGGGTATGAGGTAGAAGGTATGAGGTAAGAGGTATAAAGTATAAGGTTTGAAGAGGGGGTATGTGCGCCGGAAACTTTTTACTTTTTACTTTCTACTTTTTACTCCTATTGTTGTTTTGGTTTTTTGTCGGCGATGTAAACGGCGGTGAGGATGATGAGGAAGGGCATGGCTCCCATACCGATCAGTAGCATAAAAGCTGCGCCGGGCCAGTGCATTATTTTAAACAGGAGGCCGAGGTCAACCAAAGAAAAGAGACAAGCTCCTAAAATGCAGATAAACTGTTTCATATATTGTTTGATTTATTTGTTATAATGCTGTGTAAGTTCATACAAGGCTTCCGCTTCCGCCGCCCGAATGTCGCTAAGGAGCATATTCATGCAGACGAGTGCATTCGCAGCGGTTGAGGCTCCGAAGTTTGCTTCTTCCCATGTTTTCCCCTCCACATCGTTGCATTCGAGGCCGAGCGTCATTTCCTGGATACATTCATCGATGGAGAGGACATCTGTCTTGTATTTCTGGATGGCCTCTTTCAAGTGTGCAGCACGGGATTTTCCTTCGTTGTCAACATCTTTAATCATAAAAAAGATGGTTTCAGAATAACTTTCCGTGTAGTCGAGGTCTCCCACTCTGACGGGATAGTAGATATGGTCCTCCACTTTGCTGCGTTTGCCTTTAACCGCCGGACAGTCGGGACCGTCCACATACTCCGCGAGGTCTGCCTGTAGCAGGATGATGTAGGCCATCATATCCCCGGTGAGTTTCTGGAGTTCTTGAACCTTGTTCTGAAAGGCCGTGTCGATCTCCTCATTTTCAGAGGAAAGAATCTCATCATATTGCCTGCCGATGGTGCGGTCGTTCCAGCTGCGCGTATGGGTGATGGCATCGTCGGCCTGCACTACGGTTCTTTTCAGGTCTCTGGAAGATGAGCTTTCCATGGCCACAATGGCAATCCCCGCCGCAATCGTGAACCCGATGACGAGCATGCTGAAAACAATGGTGTATATTCTTGATTTGTCCATGATTAGATGTAGTATTCCGCTATCCGCTTCATTTCGGAGCTGACGTTGTTGTTTTCGTAAAGGATGCCATAGATGGTTTCGGCGATGGGGATGTCGGCCTGGAAGGTCTTGTTCATCTCGTGGATGCACTTCACGGCGTAGTAGCCTTCCGCCACCATGCTCATCTCGAGCTGCGCCACCCGCACCGAAAGCCCGTGGCCGATCATGTTTCCGAACATCCGGTTGCGGCTGTAGCGCGAGTAGGCCGTCACCAACAGGTCGCCGAGATAGACGGAGTCGTCGAGGCAGTGGTCGCTGGGGAACACCTTGTTCACGAAGTTCTTCATCTCCTTCACACCGTTGGCGATGTAGGCGGCGATGAAGTTGTCGCCGTAGCCGAGGCCGCTGTAGATGCCGGCACCGAGGGCGTAGATGTTCTTCATGATGACGGCCAGTTCGGCGCCCTTGATGTCTTTGGAGACGGAGGCGCGGACGTAGCGGTTGGTGAACATCTTGGCCACATCGGCGGCCAGCTCCTGGTTTTCGGAGGCGGCGGTGAGGAAGGTGAACTTCTCCTGCGCAATCTCCTCCGCATGCGACGGCCCGCTGATCATGGCGATGTTGCTCATCGGGATGGCAAACTCAGTATGCAGATATTCAGTGATGAACTGCAACGTTTCAGGAATGATACCTTTCACTGCCGTGATGATCTTCTTCTTGTTGAGACGGCTTTTGTGAAGGGGTTCCAGCGTCCGCTGGAGGAACGCCGACGGGGTGACGACAATTACATAGTCGGCCTTGGCGACCACCTGGCGCAGGTCGTTGCTGATTTTCACGTCTTTAGGATTGATGAACGTGGAGCTCAGGTATTTCGGGTTGTGTCCGTACTTGCTGACGCCCTCCACAATCTCCTCCTCGCGCACCCACCAGTGGATATGTTCCAAGTTGGCCGAAAGGATCTTCACGATGGCGGTGGCCCAGCTGCCTCCGCCGATTACTGCCACCCTGTATCTCAGTCTCGTCTTCTTTTTAAAAGGGGGTAATATCTCGTCCATAAAAAGGTTTCGATTAACATTTTTTAAGGCGGCAAAGATACAACTTTTTTGGAAATGTGGACTATTTGCTCTTTTTTGACTGTACAAAAAAATGTAAAAATCAAAAAAAGGGGTATCCTGCTTGGATACCCCTGCAATCAGTTATAACAAATTCGGTTATTTCTTCTTGGGAATGTTCTTCAGCAATGCCACGATGAAGTCCCAAAACTTGCCGACGCTCTCGATGTTGACGCGTTCGTCGGGGGAATGCGGGTGCATGATGGTGGGTCCGAAGGAAATCATATCCCAGTTCGGGTAGTTGACGCTGAAGAGGGCGCATTCCAAACCGGCGTGGATGGCCATGAAAGCGGGATCTTTTTTGAATTTGTCCTTGTAAACCTTCTTGGCGGTCTGGAGAATCGGGGATTCCATGTTCGGTTTCCAACCCGGGTAGCCGGCTTCGAGGGAGATTTCAGCACCGGCGAGGCGGGCGACGGCGGTCATCTTCTGGCCGACGGCGTCTTTCGCAGAATCGACGGAGCTGCGCATCAGGGAGATGATCTGGACCTTGCCGTTCTGGGCGTTGACCACAGCGAGGTTGTTGGAGGTCTCCACCAGTCCCGGCATGGAGTCGCTCATACGGAGCACACCGTTCGGGAGAGCGAACACCATATCCAAAACCTTGTTCTGGATGGCTTCGGGCATCACCTTGGCGGGAGTGTCGATGGCTTTGGCCTTAATAGTCATGTTCGGCTCGGTGGCGGAGAACTCGGCCTTGGCGGTCTTGGCGAAAGCGTTGACAACCTTGGTCAGGGCCTTTTCGTTCTCTTCCGGCACGGCGACGACGGCGACGGCTTCTCGCGGGATGGCGTTGCGCAGGTTGCCGCCCACGAAGGAGGCAATACGGATGCCGCACTTCTCGGCAGCAGTGCTCAGCACGCGGGTCATCAGCTTGTTGGCGTTGGCACGGCCGAGGTTGATGTCCATGCCGGAGTGACCTCCGTGGAGACCGGTAATCACAATCTGGTAGCCTTTCATACCGGCGGGAACGGCGGTATTGCGGTAGTTCAGGGTGATGACACCGTCGAGACCGCCGGCGCAACCGACGTACAGTTCGCCTTCGGTTTCGGAGTCGAGGTTGATGAGGATTTCACCCTTGAGGGCGCCCTTCTTGAGGCCGAAAGCACCGGTCATGCCGGTTTCTTCATCGACCGTGAGGAGCACTTCCAGCGGACCGTGGGCAACGTTCTTGGAAGCGAGCACAGCCATGGCGGCAGCACCGCCGATACCGTTGTCGGCACCAAGGGTGGTACCGTTGGCGCGGACCCAACCGTCTTCGCAAACGCGGGGTTCAATGGGATCTTTCGTAAAATCGTGTTTCTTGCTGGCGTTGGCCTGCGGAACCATATCGACATGTGCCTGAAGAATCACGGGAACGCGGTCTTCCATGCCTTTGGTGGCGGGCTTGCTGAAAATCAGGTTGCCGGTTTTGTCCTTCTTGCAGTCGATTTTGTGCTCTTTGGCCCATTCCATCATCCAGGCCACGAGTTTCTCTTCATGTTTTGAAGGATGGGGAATTGCGCAGATGTTGGCGAAATTCTCCCACAAGTCTTGAGGGTAAAGTTTTGATAATTCGCTCATTTCTTTGTTTTTTAATGATTATATGGATAAAGAATTGTCGTGTTTTGCTCAAAAGCGGCTGCAAATATACAACAATAGTTGTAAAGTTTGTCAAGTTTTTCAACTAACAAGCTTGAAAGTACAAAGGTGCGAACTAAAAACTATCCCCTATTTACTATCCCCTATTATCTATTATCACTC
>JAEEGG010027331.1_pt1 | contig 10825 bp, 7 predicted proteins | sample 9134161 | NCBI WGS metagenome assembly JAEEGG01 (sample SAMN16246543, study PRJNA631951) | gut metagenome | biome: gut microbiome; feature: rumen; material: CR-attached | host: Bos | place: Iran: Karaj | collected 2018-10
CGATGGAAACGATCTCACCGCCGTTGGAAAGGATCATGGAACGAACAACGTCACCGTAGTTCTCGGTCATTCCATAGATATCGATGGTACCATCATTATCTACGTCACGCTGAGCCTTTGCCATGAGATCTTCCCATGCCTGCCAGGTCCAGGTTCCGTCTGCCTGCATATCGTAAATGCTCTCGGGATCGATTCCCGCATCCTCAAGTACTCTCTTGTTGAAGAAGAGTCCCTGACGGATCTCAGGATATCCGTTGTCATTTGCATGCATACAATAAATGCTGTCTCCGATTGACCAAACTTCATCGATGGTGTTTCTGGTGAAAACAGGATCGTGATCGAAATCAAGGCAATCAAGAGTGGAAAGGTCGTACATAAGTCCCTGAGAAAGAGCTGAAGATGTAGCGGGATCGGTACGAAGAGTGAATACATAGTAGTTATCATCTCCGCCGGTTGTTACATAGTCAACGAAATCCTGAGGAGTGGTTCCCCAGTCAGAGATAGCCTGCTCTTTGATGGTGAAGTTGTAGGTCTCCTGTGCCCACTCACGATACTCAAGACGAGCTTCCTCGAAATCGTTGGTAGGTTCAGCAACTTCGCCTGATGACCACCAGTCACGAACGATGACTTCAACACCGCCAAGGTCGATGGGATTTCCATCAGCATCGGTGATGATCTCATAAGGGCTCTCTTCTACAACGGGCTCTACGGTCTCACCGCCTTCTCCGGTCTGCTGGTTCTCAGTGTTCTCGGGTGCAGGGGGATTTGCATCGCCGCTTGCGCCGCATCCTGCAAGTCCTGCAACCATTGCTGCACTAGCACTAACAGCAATAATCTGGTTCAAAAACTTTCTTTTCATAATCCTCCTTTTGACCATTTTGGTCTGATTAAATATAATCTCCGCTTTATTGCGGGTTATACCGGGTTAAGAAAACCCATAGACTATTATACCTAAAAGTCTACAGATTGTCCATTCTTACATCTTAATACCTGTTGATGAAAGGCTCTCTACAAAACCACGCTGTGCGAACAGATACAGGATGATAAGAGGCAGGATTATCATCAGGGTACCGGTTGAAAGAATACAGTTCGAATATGCAACGGAAAGGGATGTTTTCAATCCGAGTATTCTCATGATGTAAGCAGCAAGTGAATCAACGATCCTGGAAAGGGAAGTTGAAACCAGCTTGGTGGTTCCAAGGAACATGCTTGAGTAGAAACCGTCAGTCCACTGCCAAACGAATGAAAACAGGAAGCATGATGTAAGTATGGGTCTCGCATCGGGAAGCATGATAATGAAGAAAGTCTTAAGAGTTCCGCATCCGTCAACATATGCCGCTTCCTCAAGCTCCTTGGGAATATTCCTGAAGAACTGTCTGATGAGATAAATATACAGTCCGTTCTTCAGTCCCATACAGCCTGCACTCATGAGGTAATAAGGAAGTATGGATCCTCTCAGGTTAATGGTGTCACCTGTGAGCAGCTTAAAGATTCCCAGAAAATCAAAGAATCGGAAGTGGAGATACAGGGACGTGGAAATAACCTGGGGCGGAATGATGATCATAAGCAGTACGCATACGAACCAGAAATTCTTAAAAGGAAATTCATATCTGGCAAATCCGTATCCGACAAAGGTACAAACAAGGACCTGAAGGAAACCGATGGTAAGTGATACGATCATCGAGTTTCTGAAAGCTTCCTTGTAGGACATGATCTCAGCAGCAAGCTTATAGTTCTCGGTGGTGAAATGCGCCGGTATATTTATAACAACGGGGTCATAAAGATCCGACTCAGTCATAAAACTGACAGAGATCTTGTTCAGTATAGGCTGGATGATAAGGAAGCAAAGACCGAACAGCAGTATAAAACGTACTACGCTGATAAAAGCATCTCTTGCGATCTTACGCTTCTTATATACCGAAAGCTTAGCCTTAGGTTTTTTCTCTGCTTTATTCTTTTTAGAAAAAGCGGGTGCAGACATGGCAACTGAATCACTCATAATAATATACCCTCCTGGAGATTAAGAACGAGGTAATGGCAAGAAATACAATTATGAGTAAAAAATATACCCACGCCATTGCGGATGCCAATCCGTAGTTCAGCTGACCGATCATGATGTCCTGGATCTTCTTGATGACCTCATTATCGGTTCTCATACAGAAATCAACTATGGTATAAACCCAGTTTACAAGGAAAATGGAGCTGACCATGGGGAAGGTAACCTTCCATAAGCTTTCCCATGCGGTACATCCCTCGATGGATGCTGCTTCATACATGCTCTTGGGTATTGTCTGAAGTCCGGATAAAAATACTATGATCTGAATTCCGGAAGCAAGAGCAATGTCATATATATTATCTATAACTTCAAATACTTCCTCATAAGCACGAACACCGACTCCGGCCGTTCTAAGTATTGATTGCAGTGCATCGGTTATGCTTATTCCAGACATATTGTTCTGTATATCCGCCTGGATCATGGCAACAACCGAGTTGTTGGATTCAAGTCCGAGGATAACACCGCTGGACAGGATAACCGGAAGGAAAAACACCGCTCTGACAAATGCTCTTCCGCGAAATTCCTGATTCAGAACAAGCGATACGAAGAAACTGAATACCATGATCGCAAGGCTGTATATGAGCATCCTTGTGAATTCCTCGACAAGCACTCTGGAGAAGTCGGGATCAACCTTGAAAGCTTTATTGAGGTTATCGAGCTTGGTAAATACAAGCACAAAGCTTCCGGCTCCAACCTGAACATCACAAAAACTCATGTACAGGGACTGAAATAAGGGTTTTACCATGAACATTAAAAATCCGATTATAAAGGGAGAGATAAACAAATATCCCGTTACAGCCCTTCTTTTTTCAAGTCCGCTTACTTTTCCGTTTAAATTCTTTCTCATATCCGGGTCTCCGTATTACCCTTTATTTTCTTACAACCACGTAATCTCTTGCAGGAACATTTACACCGTTTTCGCTGTAGTCCGTATAACCGAAGTTAACATAGACCTTAGTTCCGTCCTTATACTCGGTACAGGACACATTCTCATTAAGGTTGACATGTCCTGTCATTTCCTGATTAAATACATGGCCCAGTTCATTATTGAATCTCGTGTAAGTCTCGATCATCCTGTCATGAACCGACTCGAATGAGCTTCCGTAATACTGAGGATAAAGGGTCTTCTGAAGTGCCTCTACATCCTCTGCCATGACACTGTAGCTCAATCCTGCACCGTAAGCTACGGACTCAAGGATCTCATCCTGTTCAGTTCCGCAGATATTCACAGGATTTCCGGTATAGGTGATATATCCGTGGATTGCAAGTTCATAGAAAGGTACGTACTCATCAATGATGGTATACTCACTGCCTTTAAGATCCATCTGGGTGATAACATCACTGTATACCGCTGCATAGATGTTTCCGGCATTGATCATGATATTTCCGCCGGAGTCCTTGATGGAAGCGAGTCTCTGGGACTGATCAACAAGTGCATCTTCTCTTGAGTAAGGATTGCTTCTATAGAAGTCACTGGAAAGGTCTCTTCCAACATCCTGGAAAGAAATTCCGTATGCTCCGTACTTCTGACCGGCTTCATACAGGTTGTCCATCATTTCAAGAATAAGCTTCTCATGAAGAAGATAATGCCCGTCAAGACCTTCTCTTATTCCGTAAGTTACATTACTGTAAGGATAAAGCTCACTGAGCTCGCGGCTTATGAACCTTGCTGAATCCCTGTAGGAGAAGAATCCGTCAAGGATATCGGAATCATATGCATACTCGGTTATTCCGTCAAGATAAACATTAACTCCGAGACCTGCTGCATTCTGGCAAAGGTTCTTTAAAGATCTTGATGACCCCAAAGCCGTGACGGTATCGACATCCTTAAGGATGGACTGGTTAACACCGCCGTTGCACCATCCGGTCATCTTGACGATCATATTATCCATACCCTCGGAATTGAGCCGGGTAATGATATCCGATGCTTCGTTATAGGTAGTAAGTTCCAAAGGTCTGGAAACCGGAATACCGACGATCTGTCTTACCTTATCTACAGCACCCACTACTTCGATGACCACGGGAGCGGAAGCATCATCGTTAAGAGTAAGATACTGTCCATAGTTCTTCTTGAGATAATTCTGGTATTCCTTAGCCATATCAACATAGCTGCCGGAATCAACGAAAGTATATCTCTGTGAAAGAACTTCATCGGGAAGCTCTTCCTGGTAAATGTATACCTGGTTATTAGCGATGCTTCCTACATCATACTGTTCTCTTTCAAGTATTCCGAATTCAGAGTTGACAAAGTTATAGCTGTTAAATCTTCCGGCGATATCAGCTTCGATGGAAGCATATGAAGAACCGCCTTCAATATTACAGATAAAGGAATTGCCACCCTTTGATATTCCAAAGGTACTGAATGCCGTGCAGGTATTGTGAACGACTGCGTCTCTTGCATGAGCCATATCCCAGCCGTACACATTTGCATAATAAACGCTCTGTGCGGTCTTGCCGTTATTGAAGTCGATCAGAGCTCCGCTTCCCTCAGGAACAAACAGGAATCCTTCATCATCAGTAGTTCCTGCTCCGAAGAAAGGAAGAAGGTCAATATTAAGCATGGGAGTATCCTTGGGGAACTCCATTGCACTGTAAGGCATCTCTACGATAAGATCACGACCATCCAGCCTGTAAGTAACATCCACATTGAACACGGGGTTATCGTTTGTGGAAAGCGAAGAATCAAGTTCCTTATCGGAAACTAAATCTTCATATGTATATCCAACAGCTTCATCAAAGATGGACTGAAGCTTTGCCTTTACTGCTTCGGTAGCGGTATCACGAAGAACATAGAGAACCTGGTTTGCAAGTTCGGGATAATTCTCAAGAAGGGCATCCTTGTCATCCTTCTTACTGAGGTTATTTATGTCATACTTCTTATAATACTGCTTAACCAGATTCAGCTGGGTAGAATCAAGTCTGGTGAAGTACTCTTCCATATCGGTAGCGGTACATACGGGAGGGATCACATATTCCTTCTGAACCTTACCTACAGAATAATGAACAGTAATATAATCATCACCGGCTTCGATGTCATAGGTCTGGTTCTCAATACTGTAAGTATAGTTATTGAGTGATATCTCAGTTCCGATATCATCCGAATATGTAACGCTGAGAGTTGAACGGATATGTCCTTTTTCAGCGCTCATAGCCAGGGTATCTTCTTCGGGATTGGTAGGAACCGAGGTCCATACAGCTCCGGTATCCTTTACCTTGACATCAAAGTAAGTGGTAGTCGGATCCATGGTCAGCACAAGATCACTGCTCTCGAGAACGATGGGCTTGTCATCTCCTGCATAGGAATTGACAGGTATCAGGACTTCCTCTTCGATATTGTTGGTATATGTAACAACGAAGAATATGATTCCGCCGATGATCAGCGCAAATATTCCGGGAGCGATAAGACTCTTAAGAGTCTTAACTATCTCGTTTCTTGTTTCTTTTTTCTGTTCTGCACTTCTTTTTCTCATGAAAACTCCGGTATATCAGATTGATATTTTATAACAATGCGATTGCTATACTCTGAACATGAACTCTTTGTAAAGGGAATAAAAGTAGCCAATACCCTGGGTGATCATACTGAAGAACAGCATGAGTATGAAGATCATAACCAGCATCGCAAACAATGAAAAGACCATGAACAGTATATTCTTGGCTCCGGAGAACTCATGTATCTGACCCATGGCAGCTATAATGAGCAATCCGCACCAGATTATTGATATTGCTGAAAGCACCGAATAGAATTCCGCTTCATCAACAGTAACGACATTACTTATCACCATAAGCGGGATCTGCATAAGAGGATAGGGAGTCAGCGCATAGCAGGTACCGATATACACCTGGCCAAGTCGTCCTTTTCCATCAAACAGAGTGGTGGTAGCCCAGTTGCCTACTACGAAAAGTGACAACGGGAAAATAATACTCGCAATATACAGGAAGATATTCAGCTCTTCCCAGTAAACCGTAAGGAATATAAAGCTGGTGTACTTTAACTTGAGTATTCTTATCAATACGGTGAGAAAAAGAATGGTATTTGCCGCAGCATAAGTGCCTCTCTTCTCATGTGTAAGATCCCAAAAACCATCAAGGGGATGGGTAATGCAATGCAGTGAAAACTTCAGCGCATCAAAGTATTTTGCATTGAAGGTGTTCCTGAACCATCCGCCGATGCCTTTGAGTATTCCATTTTCTTTAACTGATGTCTGTGCCATAATCTCTTCCCCTATCAGGGTTTAATATCTGTTGCTGCCAAGCTTTGCCAATCTCTTTGCTTCCTTCTTGGCTTTTTCTCTTTCTTTATATTCCTGACGCTGTTTCTTGTGATACTCCCTGATCTCTTCTCTGGTCATATTGTCCTCGGGATCCGGGAATCTGAAAACGTCGGATGTTGCTATCTCAACTCTCATATCTCTGTATTTTTCTATACTAAGAGGTATGAGGAAAAGGAGCAGGATTACTAAAACCGTAAGGAACAGATGGCTCTGAACCCATTCCTTTCTGTACTCCTTGAAGGCTTTGGACCAGTTATCGTCATCGTACTTGATCTCAAAATATTCCATCGCCTCTTTATATTTTTCCTGGCGAAGGAGAGAACGTCCGATTCCGATATATGCGAGGTCATAGTTTCCATCGATCTCAAGAACCTTCTGCCAGGACGCTCCGGACTCTTCGTACTTTCCGGCATCAAACTGGTCGATGGCATCATATATGGCCTGTCCGAATTCACTGAGAACAAAGTAGGTCAGCGAGCAGTCTGTGGTATCAAGAACGATCAGATCATAACCGATATGTTCTATACCCACGGGACGTCTGAAGTAACCGTCCTTATTACCGTTTCCACCGAAGGCGAAAACCATACGTCCCTGATCATCATATCCGAAGAGTCTTCCACGGTTTCTGTCGAGACATACGAAAATGTCGTTTTCAAAAGCGGTTACATCGGAAAAATAAGAAGGTCCCGAATATCCGCCGGCCGATCCCCAGTACAGATCTCCGAATACGGGAATCTCACTGTTTCTAACAAGGATGTCGTTTCCGAGAAGGTTCAGTCTTCTGACTGCATCAACTTTTCCTGCATCCAGATCTTCAGGCTCGAAGCTTCCCGCACTTGCATATATGAATCCTTCATAATCCATATATATATTGGAATACTCCGTGGGAACATCCTGCTGCATTCTGTCCAGCTGTTCCTGAGTAGCAAATCTCTTCCAGAGATAATCCAGCCAGTCATATGAAGCTTTATTAGCACCTACAAATCCTGAAAATGTTCCATCAGGTTCGTATTTCAAAAGACCCTTATTTATTCCGTCGGCAATGCAGTAAACTCTTTCTGCGGTATCAATGACGATCTTATTAGGTAAGAACGTGGTATCTGCAGGAATGGCTGAATCATTAGGAAGATCAAACTGCATGATATAGTTCAGTCTGCTGTCCAGCTTAAGGATCCTGTTGTTTCCCTTATCGGCAATGAATATGTTGCCTTCATCGGATACCGCAATATCGGTAGGTCCACTTAAGGATGCAGCACCGGGTGCGTTCTTAACGCTGTCATATATATCCTTGACAACCAGCCTGCCGGTCTCATCTTTTTCGAGGACAACTATTCTGTTATTACCGGTATCGCAGATGTATACCATGTTATCCTTGGCATACAGTCCGGAGGGAGAACTCATTCTCGTATCAAGTCCGAGTTCCGAGGAGGTATATACAGCACTTACTTCATATACATTGGGACAATCCTGAACATCTTCCCAATAATCGTAGATATAAGTGTAAGTTCTGTGTTCCATTGCCGATGCATTCGCAGTCATGGGGACCGACATGATTCCCACAGCTACAGCACAGGCAGCAATACCTGCTTTATTGAAATTTTTAAATAAAGACATTTTCATCATCATCAATCCTTCAAACCTGAGGAAGCCATGGTTTCGAGTATTTGGCTCTCCGAGAATATGAATATTGCTATAGGTACTATCATAAGGACTACGAGAACCGCAGCAGCCTCACCTGTTCTTGCGATACCGCCGGCCTGGATCTGTCTCATTGCAAAAGGCAGTGTCTTCATCTCTTCGGAATAGATAATGGTTGATGCGGGGTTATTCCAAAGAGCCTGAACCGAGAAGATGATGAGTGTAAGCCATGCAGGCTTAACGTTAGGCATTACGATCCTGGAGAATACACACCACTCACTTGCTCCGTCGATCTTCGCAGCCTCGATCAGTGAGGTGGGAAGACCTTCCATGAACTGCTTCATAAGGAAAAGGCCCATGGGAGAAGCAAATGCAGGAATGATTATCGCCCAGTAAGTATCGATCATGTGAAGCTTACTCATGATGATGTAGTTGGGAATACCGGTTACATATCCTGTGAACATCATTGCAACGGTGACAACCTTGAAGAAAGTCTTTCCGCCGGGGAATTCATACTTTGCAAGTACGAAAGCTGCCATGGATGCAAGGAAAAGATGTCCCGCGGTACCTACACCTGTAATAAACACGGTGTTGAAAAGATATCTTGAGAAGGATACCCATGACTTGGACAAAGTAACGAACAGATCCGAGAAGTTGTCCAGAGTAGGGTTCTGTGCAAATATCTTGGGAGGGAATTTGTACAGCTCATCCAGAGGCTTTAATGCCGATTCAACCGCATACACGATGGGGAAGAACATGACAACAGCAACAAGAATGAGGAATACATAAAGGAAAATATCTCCTGCAATACTGCGGTTAGGCTTACGCTTCTTGATGAGAGGCTTGTGATAGACAAATTCCTCATCGTCCTTCTTCTTTGACTTGCGGCTCTTTTTTTCGGAAGTTTTTTCAGCAGTCACCTTGGAAATGTTATCGGAAGCTTCTTTTGTCTCTTCCGCAGCATCTTCAAGTACTTCTGAAGCGGTTTCCGCAGTCTCTGCAGCCTCTTCAGCAACAGCCTCAGTCTCGACAGCTGCGTTCTCCATTTCTGCGGAGATATTCTGCTCTTCAATTGTGTTTTTATTCATATCTGACATATCAGGTACCTACCCTGCTTAAGAGTGACTGTATTGCTTTGTTGCAGAGTATCATAACAAGGAACAATCTAGTTGCTATGGAACATGCATAACCCATTTCGAATCTGTTGAAACCGTAGTCGAAAAGGTGAGTTACTATGGTTCTTGCTGCATAGTCCGTTGAAGGATATCCGCAGAGTGTCATGGTTACTTCACAGACACTGAAGGCCTGGGTTATGGACATGACCGCACCGAACATGAGCATGGGCTTCATATTGGGAAGGGTGATGAACCAGAGTTCCTGCCATCTGTTCTTGATACCGTCCATGTATCCGGCTTCAAACTGGGCTTTATCAACACCCTGAAGACCTGCTACGAATGAAAGGAATCCGGTACCGAGACTCATCCACAGGATAACTCCCATACAGACGGGAAGCATATATGTGGGATTGATGAAGAACAGGATCGGGGCATCAATGAATCCGGCATTCATAAGGAATGCATTTATGTATCCGTAAGCATCACCTCTGAAGAAAACCGAGAAGATTACGTAACAGTTACCGGCGATGGAAGGTGCATAAAAGATAACGACTGCAACACTTCGTACCCATCTCGGCAGCTCATTGATGAGCCACGCAAACAGGAAACTCATCAGATATCCCAAAGGTCCTGTTATGATTGCGATCATAAATGTGTTCTTGATGGAGATGAGGAAAATGTCATCTTCAAGGAACAGTGAGATGTAGTTCTGCAATCCTATGAATCTCGGACTCTCCAGAATATTGTAATAAGTAAAACTGTAGAAGATCGAGATCACGACAGGAAGTATAAAGAACATCGTGAAAATGACCGCATAAGGAGCAAGGAACAGATAACAGTTCTTTGAAAGTCTGGCTTTCTTAACTCCCACTCTGAAATTATGCTTTTTTACCTTGACATAGTCTTTTAAAAATTGTGACATCCTTATTCTTCTCCGTATACCGGCATACCAAACTCTCGGCGTTTTCTGTCTATCTCATCATTGATCATAATGGAGTAATCAATGATCGTCTCACGGCTGTCAGTCTTTTCGTTGATAACCTTTCTGCAGGCGTTGGCGATATGACGTCCGGTGTAGTATCCGCCGGGAACCTCTCTGATACCTACGGTTGAATCCCACTGTTCATTGAGAACCTGGATATCATTGTAGCTCCAGGAGAGCTGTGAGAATGCATCTCTGTTTGCGGTAGCATATCGTGCAGAGGATCCGAGAAGAGCTTCTATCTCACGTCCAAATCTTACCTGTGTATCAGGCTGAGCCCACCATCTCATGAACTCCCATGAGTTTTGTTTAACCGTCTCGTTATCGGTAGCGATCATCATGGTACAGTTTCCGGTTATGAAATCGGATCTGTCTATGAACTCATTACCGTTCTCATCCACCCTGACGGTTCCGGGAATCACGGTGAAGTCCCAAAGTCCCTTGATTTCGGGAGCGGATACCATAAGCGTATTGTACTGAGAGTATGAGCAAATTCCGATGGGCATCTCGCCGGAACGGAAACGGCTTACAAAGTCGTAGATAACAGGAAGACCATAATCGTTAAAGTATCTCAGATATTCATCGAATGCCTTAACTCCGGCTTCGGTATCTACTGTAGTTCTTGTTCCCTCTTCGTTATACATATCACCGCCGTTCTGGAACAGAAGGGTGAAGTACAGTGAAAGGTCGGGAGCATTTGATGCAACTGCGGTGGATGCAGTAGCGGTAGATGATGATCCGCCGGAAGTAGGAATACCTATTG
>JAEEGG010027338.1_pt1 | contig 10823 bp, 9 predicted proteins | sample 9134161 | NCBI WGS metagenome assembly JAEEGG01 (sample SAMN16246543, study PRJNA631951) | gut metagenome | biome: gut microbiome; feature: rumen; material: CR-attached | host: Bos | place: Iran: Karaj | collected 2018-10
ACGCAGCCACCTTGCAAAACAGGTCACTCGCCGCGAAAGTGAAAAAACTTCCCTCCTGCATCACTTTGTCTATCACCACGCCTTCCCAGCCATCCCCAACCAATGCACCCGGCAATCCATTGTCTATCGTGATAAAATACTGCCCCTTATACCGGATGACGACAAAGGGATTCTTCACCGTCTGCGACGACTTCACGTCTATGATATGAATTGTCCCCTCCGGGAAGTCGAGGCAAGAATTTTTAGCCACAAATACAGCCTTCGAAAGCTGGAACGGTTCTATTCCATGGGTGATGTCCACCACCCGGACGCCTGGAATATACGAATACAACTTTCCCTTTACCTTCCCTTGGAAGAAATCCTTATACCCCCAATCGGTAGTCAATGTGACAATCTGTGATTCCATTTCTGATTCTGTGTATCTTAAATCAACTAAACAAAGTTTGGGAACTTGGCTTGTGAAACTGCAAAATTACGCTTTTTCCACCACATGACAAAATTAATTTCCAAACTTTATTTCAACCCACACATTCTCACATCCCTACAGGCATGTCTCCACATCTCTCCCCTTCCCACACTATCCAATGCTATTTCACTCCCTCTTTCCGGATGCCGAAATAACGTAAAAAGACCGATAACGACAGCTAGAAGGTCCAGCGATGCCTCGGTGATAGTCCATACAAACGGAACCCAGCCAGAAGGTGAAAAGCCTCCGGAATATGCCTGCCTAATGTACATGACCTCAAAAAAACAGTCATATTATAGACCACTGCAAATATAATATCACAAAAAAATCGTATCTTTGTAGTTGGGTTTTACCCCTCACAAACAACACAATTATACAATAAATTAGACATTTACATATAATATGGCATTACTTTCCATACGCAATTTGCACGCCTCCATCGGCGACAAAGAAATTCTGAAAGGCGTCAACCTCGAGGTTGAACGGGGCGAAGTACACTCTATCATGGGTCCCAACGGCAACGGCAAGAGCACCCTCGCCGGTGTCATCGCCGGCAACAGCAAATACACTGTCACCGAAGGCGAAGTAATATACAAGGGGAAAAACATCCTCGACATGCCCGTCGACCAACGTGCCTGCGAAGGCATCTTCCTCGGCTTTCAATACCCGGTCGAAATCCCCGGTGTGAGCATCACCAATTTCATGCGCACCGCCGTCAACGAGCAACGCAAATACCGCGGTCTCGATCCCCTCACCGGCTCCCAGTTCCTCAAACTGATGGATGAGAAGAAGAAGATTGTCGAAATGACCACAAACCTTGCCAACCGCTCTGTCAACGAAGGGTTCAGCGGTGGTGAGAAGAAGAAGAACGAGATATTCCAGATGGCCATGCTCGACCCCACACTCGCCATTCTCGACGAGACCGACTCCGGCCTCGACATCGATGCCCTCCGCATCGTCGCCACCGGCGTCAACAAACTGCGCCGCTCCGACAATGCCACCGTCGTAATCACACACTATCAACGCCTGCTCGATTACATCATCCCCGATTTCGTCCATGTGCTCTACGAAGGACGTATTGTCAAGACCGGCCCCAAAGAGCTCGCCCTCGAGCTCGAGTCCAAAGGCTACGAATGGATTAAGCAAGAACTTGAACAACAGAAGTGAGCCCTGCCATGGAAAAATTAGTTCAACAATTCCGCGACATCCAGCCCACACTGCGCAAAAACGAAGTGTGGCGCTTTGCCGATTTCTCCGCCCTCCTCACCGACGACCTCCAAATCTCTCATGGCGAACGCCAAACCGCCGAATACCATTGCAATATCCCCGACCTCGACACCCTCCGACTGGTGGTGGAAAACGGCTATTGCCACATGCCCCTCCTTCAAACCGAACAAGGCATGGTGGTGGCTGGTCTGCGCGACATCTGCGGCTCCCGCCCCGACTTTGTGCGTCAATTCTTCGGCACCTGCACCCCGCTCCCCAATCCCTACCTGCAACTCAACAGCGACAACTATTCCGACGGCCTATTTGTTTACGTTCCTGACGGTCTCCATGTCCAGCAACCCATCCAACTCCAATCTGTCATCAACGCAGGGCACGGTCTATTCCTCCAAGTGCGCAACCTCATAGTCATGGGACGCGACAGCCAAGCCACTTTCATCCTTTGCGACGACTCCTACGACGCCGCTCCCGCTTTCGCCAACAATGTGACCGAAATATACATTGACCAGAACGCCTCGGTCGAATGCTACAAAATGCAGAACCTCAACAACCAGACCGGACTTCTCAACCACACCTACGCCTCGCTCGGCACAGGTGCTTCGTTCCGCTCTGTGGCCGTAACCCTCAACGGTGGACACATCCGCAACCACACCGAGGTGCGCATGAACGGTGAGCACTGCAATGTACAGGCCCACGGTCTTTATCTTAACGACCAAGAGCAACAAGTGGACAACTACATCTTCGTCGACCACGCCAGCCCCAATTGTCACAGCCGCGAACTCTTCAAAGGCATCCTTGACGACTCCGCCCGCGGCTCTTTCAACGGCCATGTCCTGGTTCGTGAAGGTGCCACCAAAACCGAAGCCTACCAGTCGAACAAGAACATACTCCTCACCGACAAGGCTTTTATCAACACCAAGCCCTTCCTCGAAATCTACAACGACGACGTGAAATGCTCGCACGGCAGCACCATAGGACAGCTCGACGAGCAAGCCCTCTTCTACATCCGTTCCCGCGGCGTGAGCGACCGCACCGCCCGCACTCTTCTCCTCTATGCTTTCTGCGACGAAGTGCTGCAGCAAATCGAGCTTCAGCCGCTCCGCGAACGTCTCTCCGACCTCGTCAAGAAACGCCTCCACGGCGAGCTTACCCTCTGCTCCGAGTGTGCACTGCACTGCAACACACCCTGCAACGGTCCCGAAGTCAATTTCCATATCGACCCCTCCAAATTGTAACTCATTCATGCACGACATCTGGAAGGTTTTCCGCTACCTGAAGTTCTACCCCTGGAACCTCACCGCCAACATCCTCTTCAACATGCTGGCCGTGCTTTTCAACCTTTCCTCTTTTGTCGTCATCGTACCCTTTGTCGAACTCCTTTTCGGCTCCGGCCAGCCTCCCGCCCAACTGCCCCCCTTCTCCCTCAGCCAGGACTACCTCTCGCTTGCCATGACCTATGCCCTTTTCCACTACAAAACACGCTATGGTGTGTGGAGCTGCCTCCTGGCCATTGCTTTGGCCTACGTGTCCTGTTCCTTCCTTTCCAACCTCTGCCGCTATCTCGCCCAATACTTCATCAGCCCCGTTCGCAACGGCATCACCATGCGCCTTCGCAACGACATCTACGAGAAAATCACCATCCTCCCCGTATCCTACTTCAACTCCCGACGTCGCGGCGACATCATCAGCCGCATGTCCAACGACCTCTCCGACATCGAATGGGGCGTGCTCACCTCCATCATCTCGCTCGGCAAAGACCCCCTCAACATCATAGTCTTCTGCGCCGCACTACTCTTCATCAGCCCCCGCCTCTTCCTCTATTTCTTGCTCATCCTCCCCGTCACCGTTTGGCTCATCAGCATCATCGGTGTCAGCCTGCGCCGCAACTCGGCCAAAGGGCAGTCCAAACTAGGACATCTCTTCGCCCTGCTTGAAGAGTCCCTCTCCGGAATCCGCACCATCAAATCGTTCGGCCAGGAACAGAAACACTCCCTCCGCTTCGCCAAAGCCAACAACGACTACACCCGCAGCATGATCCGTGTAGCCAACCGCCGCGAGCTCAGCAGTCCCCTGTCCGAAATACTCCTCACCCTGGGCCTGGTGTTCATCCTCATTTTGGGCGGCCTCGCAGTCCAGCAGGGCGAACTGCTCTCGTCTGTCTTCGTCCTTTTCGTTATCCTCTTCGCCCGTCTCATCCCCCCGGTGCAGTCCATTGTCCGCGTATACAACAATCTTCAGAAAGCCAACGCCGCCGCCACCCGCATCTACGAAATACTCGAAGCCGACGAAACCATCTGCGAGAAACCCGATGCCATAGTCCTCCCCGGATTCAACCACGCCATCGAATACCGTGACGTATCGTTTGCCTACCAAACCGACTCCAACAGCGACCCCGTCTACGTGCTTAAAGGCATCAACCTCACCATTCCAAAAGGCAAAACCATTGCCATTGTAGGTCCCTCCGGCGCCGGCAAAACCACTCTCGTCGACCTCCTCCCCCGTTTCTACGACAGCACCGACGGACAGATACTCATCGACGGCATCCCCATCCGCGACCTAAACATCAATAGCATCCGTGCACAAGTAGGTCTCGTTTCGCAAGACTGCATCCTCTTCAACGATACCGTTGCCAACAACATCGCCTTTGGCCGAACCGACTACAGCCTCGACCATGTAAAACAGGCCGCTATCGTAGCCCACGCCGACGAATTTATCGACCGCATGGAACAAACCTACCAAACCAATATCGGCGACCGCGGTATGAAACTCAGCGGAGGACAGCGGCAACGACTCAGCATAGCCCGCGCCGTACTCAAAAATCCACCCATCCTCATACTCGACGAAGCCACCAGCGCCCTCGACACCGAAAACGAACTCTTGGTACAGCAAGCCCTCGACCAACTCATGGCCGGACGCACCTGCATCGTTATTGCACACCGCCTCTCCACCATCTGCCACGCCGACCTTATCATTGTCATGGACCACGGTCAAATAATCCAACAAGGCACCCACCAGCAACTCATGTCCCAAGACGGACTATACAAACGCCTTGTCACCATGCAGTCCTTCCGATAATCCCCTATTCTTCCCTCTCCTCCTTTATCTCATATTCTCCCAACGGCAACCGATCTTTTTTTTCATATTCTCTCATCGACAACCGATATTTTTTTTCAAATTCTCCCATCGACAAGGAGATAAAGAATCATTGGTGTCCGATAAAAAGGAATCAAGACATTTACCCCCAATCGGTCATTTGGGTTTAATAGTTTTTTTCACCATTGGGGCTTTAGCCAAATACATTCCATCTTCGCTCACTCTTCACCTCTTAGTAAGCTCTTAGTAAGCTCCTCACTACCAACGCCGTATAGAAAGACTTATGACATAATGAGTTAGGACTAATCTGGTAACGAAGTTTGAGCGAACTGAAGCAGGATATGTGGCAAAAAGGGGTTGAGACAAGGCTGGATAACGATGCAGGATATGCCATAGCGCAACACGGCAATCGGGGTAGGGACCGCATCACCGGTTCGGTCATTAGTATCAGGTTGCAGGTATTTCTTATTGAGCATGCAAAAAGTTTGTGGAGAATTATGGTGAATGGTTGTCAATAACAGGCATTCGAGAGGAGGGCAATGGTATTGTATCTCTTCAATAGTGGTGCCAATCTATATACTTGCCGGAGGGGAATAGACCTGTAGCTGTCGAACACCAAGCAATGGGAAGGACTGGCGGCCAACTCAGGCCATGCCTCATTTGAGACTCTAAAACATACTTTTATAAACAAAAAAGAGCTGAAGCAAGAAATGCTCCAGCTCATAAAAGGTTATAATAGAATAACTATTTACAAAGAATTATTCGCCTTTTTCTTCTTTCTCGATTTCCTCTTTCAGGCTGGCGAGAACGCTGAGGTCACCAAGGGTGGTCTTTTCAAGAGCGTCGTTGATTTTCTTGACAGTCTTCTTGGTAGCGCGGTCTTTCTTAACCTCCTCACTCTCGTTCTTGGCACGTTCACCTTCGAGAGTGTCCTGATAGACGCGGGTGTGGGAAACGATGATTTTCTTGTTCTCTTTCGAGAATTCGATTACCTTGAAATCGAGAGTCTCACCCTGGCGGGCTTTAGTCTTGTCGGCTTTCTCGAGATGACGCATGGGAGCGAAACCTTCAACACCATAAGGCAGAGCAATGGTAGCACCCTTGTCGTTGATGCTGGAGATGGTGCCCTGATGGATGGTGCCTACACCAAAGAGAGACTCGTAGACATCCCAAGGATTCTCTTCGAGTTGCTTGTGACCGAGGCTGAGACGACGGTTGTCGGCATCGACCTCAAGAACGACGACCTCGATGCTGTCGCCAATCTTGGTGAACTCGGCGGGATGTTTGATTTTCTTGCTCCAGCTGAGGTCGCTGATGTGGATGAGACCGTCAACACCTTCTTCAAGTTCGACAAAGATGCCGAAGTTGGTGAAGTTGCGGACAACAGCGGTGTGCTTGCTGCCGACAGGATATTTCTCGGTAATGGTCAGCCAAGGATCGGGCATGAGCTGCTTGAGGCCAAGGCTCATTTTGCGCTGCTCGCGGTCGAGGGTGAGGACAACGGCTTCGACCTCTTGACCCACCTTGAGGAAGTCCTGAGCGCTACGGAGATGCTGGCTCCAGCTCATCTCGCTGACGTGGATAAGACCTTCGACACCGGGGACGACCTCGACGAAAGCACCGTAGTCGGCAATGACAACGACTTTACCGTGGACGTGGTCACCCTCCTTGAGGTTGGGATCGAGAGCATCCCAGGGGTGAGGAGTGAGCTGTTTGAGACCGAGGGCGATGCGATGCTTAGCCTCGTCGAAGTCGAGGATAACGACGTTGATTTTCTGGTCGAGCTCGACAATATCCTTAGGATCGGAAACACGGCCCCAGCTGAGGTCGGTGATGTGGATAAGACCGTCGACACCACCAAGGTCGATGAATACACCATAGGGGGTGATGTTCTTGACGGTGCCTTCGAGTACCTGGCCTTTTTCGAGGTGGCTGATGATTTCAGCTTTCTGGGCTTCGATTTCATCCTCGATAAGAGCCTTGTGGGAGACTACCACATTCTTGTATTCGTGATTGATTTTGACGACTTTGAACTCCATGGTCTTGTCGACAAATACATCATAGTCGCGGATGGGTTTGACATCGATCTGCGAACCGGGAAGGAAGGCCTCGATATTGTCGAAAACGGTGACAATGAGACCGCCTTTGGTACGGCTCTTGACGTAGCCAGTGATGATTTCCTGATTCTCGTAAGCCTGGTTGACACGCTCCCAGCTCTTGAGGATGCGGGCTTTCTTGTGGGAGAGGAGCAGCTGACCGTTGGAGTCTTCCTGGCTCTCGACATAAACTTCAATTTTGTCGCCCACTTTGAAATCGGGGTTGTAGCGGAGTTCGGAAGCGGGGATGACACCGTCGCTCTTGAATCCGATGTTGACAACGGCCTCACGGTCGCTGATGCTGACGATAGTGCCTTCGATAACTTCTTGTTCGGTGAATGATTTGAAGGTCTGCTCGTACTGTTCGGTCATTTGTTTGACCTGTTCATTGTTGACTTCTTCTTTTTTATCGATAGCACTCCAGTCAAAATCTGCTATCGGCTGCACATTTTTATAATCCATGTGTGCGTTTTTTGTAATTTGTGACCCCTGCCGGTCGGGTGAAACATAAGGTAACACACTGAGGGCTATCGTATTGGCAGGAATACGCACCCTCGGTTGTGAGAAGCAAAGATACGGTTTTTTTTTGAATTACAAATAATTGGACGTATTTTTATTATCACTTTGCCGAGAGGGAGTGCAGTGAATACTACCATTATCCAGCAAGTGAGTCGCTGCCCCTTCTGTATCCTCAAAGGAAAAAAACGTTAATGCGTACACAATATGCAGAAAAGAATCACGTTTGTATAGCAACGTTTGAAAAGAAACATCAAATAATAACTAACAATGGACATCATCAAATTCTTGAACCGAACGCCTATCAAATTGGTATGGCTTACATTGTCTTTTATCATCATCGGAATTCTGGGTGCTATTCCGATTTATATAGTACAGCACATGTTCCAGACGCAAACCATCAAGATTATCATCGTGGTTTCAGGGCTTGTTTGGGCCATTGGCACAATAATCTGGATATTCTTTGCCTCGAAATATGTGGACCTGTGGAAAAAGCTTTTTGAAGAGCTGCGCGAGGAGAAAATGCACCAAGCACGGCTGCAGAGCCCTGAATACATGCGGCTTTGGGAACTTTATCCCAGTGCCATGAAACGCCATGAGCACCACTACATGAAACGGAGGCCCAAGCTGTCATACCAAGAGATTATTGAGAGGGCTTTGAAGGTGAGCGATGAGGAATGGGCCAGCCGCGAAGAGTTTCACCGCCAAAATCGCGAGTTGCGCAATTCATATAACGAACATAAGCCTCCGACGCTGCGAAGGAAAGGTTCCAACAACAATCAGAGGCTTTAGTTCGACGGGCAATAGCCGGAAGTTATTCGGTGGGGATGTCCTTGTTGACATTCCTGCTGCCCCAAAGAGCATAGAACAGGATGTAGGCGAATCCGGCAACGGCAATCCAGTAGCTGGGTTGATAGCCGGAAGGTCCGAATATGTCGACGACGGCATTCATGAGCAACGGCAGGATTCCACCGCCGCACACCAACGCCATGAAGAGGCCGGAGGCACGCTCGGTATATTTGCCAAGACCTTCAACAGCAAGGTTGAAAATGCCACCCCACATTACCGAGGTGCAAAGTCCCACACATACGAGCAATGCCGCACTGAGGGGGATAAGGTTCATGCCGAAACCACGGGCGCCGTTGAATCCGGGGAAACTGACCATGGATGTGGCAGGGATGAAGATGGCAAGAACCACCAACGCGACAGCAGCAGAAGCCACCACGGCAATCATCTTGCGGGCAGAGACCTTGCTGCCTACGAGACCGCCAACCAGTCGTCCCACCAGCATAAGCAGCCAGTAGAATGCAGTCACGGAGCCAGCAACAGCCTCGGCGCTAACGCCTTCGGCAAAGAAATGCATCTCAGGATTCTGCAGCCATTTGTTCAGCACATTGGGGACACCCACTTCGACACCGACATAAATAAAGATGGCAATGGCGCCGAGGACAAAATGACGGAACTGGAAGATTCCCTTGAGGGGTACATCAGATGAGGTCGTTTTTTTCACGCCCTCGGTCTCGGGTATCTTGGTGAGCATGATGACCACAAAAGCCACGGCAAAAATGGCCAGAGCCGTGTACATGAGCGGGAACGTGTCACTAATTTTAGCATCCACAATGTTCGGGATAAGCAGACCGGTGATGACGATAACAGCGGTGCCACAAAGAGAGTTGAACGTACCGCCGAACTGGATGAGCTGGTTGCCTTTGTTGCCACCGCCACCCAGACGGTTGAGCATGGGGTTGACCACGGTGTTGAGAAGGCACATGCTGAAGCCGGCGACAAAAGCACCGATGAGATACACAGCAAAACTGCCTACAAGTCCTGAGCACAACTGGATGGCCACACCCACAAAACCGACAGCCACAGCAATGAGAGCAGTGGTTTTATAACCTCGTTTCTGCAAGAGGTTGCCGGCAGGGATACCCATGATAGCATAGGCAATGAAATTGGCGAAAACGCCCAACGTACCCTGCCAGTTGGGGATGGTAAACTGGTTCTTAAGAATGTCGCCCATAGGGGAGGCGAGGTTGGTGACAAAAGAGATCATGCCGAATAGCAGGATCATCACAATAATGGGGATGGTGTAGTTTTGTTTCTTTTCCATAAGTGAGTGTTTTGATTGGTTATACAAATAAAAGGCGCATGGGGATTATTGTCCTCATGCGCCAGAAAAAGATGCACACTGTATGCATGGTTTAACCTTTCAGTGCTTCGGAGCCGCTGACAATCTCGATAATCTCGTTGGTGATTGCTGCCTGACGGGCCTTGTTGTAGCTGAGGCGCAATTCCTTGAGGAGTTCGGTGGCGTTGTCGGTGGCTTTCTGCATGGCATTCATGCGTGCTCCATGCTCGGAAGCCAGTGAATCGAGTATGACACGATAGAAATGAGACCTGAGTGTGAGCGGTATCATCTCGCGGAGAATCTCCTCCTTCGAAGGCTCGTAGATATAATCGTTGGCCATGGCCTGATTCCCTTTCTTGGGGGCTGCATCTGGCTGGATGGGCAGGAACTGCTCAGTGCTGAGAATTTGCACCAGCGAGTTCTTGAACTGATTATAAACAAGCTCTACACGGTCGTACTTCTTGTCGCAGAACTGCTGCATGATGTTGTCGGAAAGCGTGGCGACAGCATCAAACGACACTCCGTCGAGCAACTCGTCATAAGAGCCCACCACATTGTCGAAACGCTTGCCGAAGAAATCGCTGCAACGCTTGCCAATAGTAATCATGGCCAAACGGGCAGGCTGCTCGGCCGTGGCAGTCGAACGGTAGTGGTCGATCCTTGCCTGGGCTTGCTTGATGACATTGCTATTGAATGCACCGCACAACCCCTTGTTGGAAGTCACCACCACCAGCAGCACATTCTCTAGCTTACGCACTTCGTGGTAGGGGGTCTGTATGCCGTCACCTGTATCGATATCCGCGGCTATCTGGCCCAGCTGGTTGGCATAGGGCCGCATGCCCACTATGGCGTTCTGCGCACGGCGGAACTTCGCCGCAGAAACCATCTTCATGGCAGAAGTGATTTGCTGCGTGGAGCTGACCGAGGCGATACGTGTGCGGACTTCTTTTAAGTTTGCCATAATGGATTATTTTGCATATTTCTCGGCCATGTCGAGGGCGACATTTTTGAGGATGTCGAGGTCTTGGTCGACAAGTTTGCCGTTGCGGAGATTTTCGAGGACGGGGGCGTGGTTCTGATGGAGGAAGAAAAGGAACTCGCTTTCAAAGTTGTGGACTTTGTCGACAGGGACTTTCTGAAGGAGACCTTTTGTTCCGCAGAAGATGATGGCCACCTGGTCTTCGACGGGCATGGGGCTGTATTGCGGTTGTTTGAGGATTTCGACATTGCGGGCACCTTTGTCGAGCACAGCCTTGGTGGCGGCGTCGAGGTCAGAGCCGAATTTGGAGAAGGCTTCAAG
>JAEEGG010027343.1_pt1 | contig 10822 bp, 4 predicted proteins | sample 9134161 | NCBI WGS metagenome assembly JAEEGG01 (sample SAMN16246543, study PRJNA631951) | gut metagenome | biome: gut microbiome; feature: rumen; material: CR-attached | host: Bos | place: Iran: Karaj | collected 2018-10
TTAGAACGAATACTGGGGCTCGCCGATCAACGAGGTGATAATGACCGGCGACGCCACGATCGGCGGCGTAAGCCGCATCGACATCCGTGGCAACTCGAAGAATTCTATCACGGGTCCGGCCGACGCCACGCTGACCATCAAGAACAGCGCGGCCAACCGCACGCGCGGACTCAACGTGCATGGTCCGATCTCCGTTGGCAAGATGGTGATTGCCGAAGAGGGATGCTACTGCCCTGAGGGCGGCGGCTTCACGCTGAACATCCCCAACGGCATCGAGCTTCACGGCGCATTCTCGATGTGGGCCGCAACCGGCGCGTGGAACGTCGGCGGCATGGTGGCCGTGGGCGACAGAGCCTACATCGGCAACGACAACGGCACCGGCTACATCAGAACGCCTCTCACTGTCTCCGAGGGCGCCAAGCTCACGATGGGCGGCGGCGCCACAACGCACTACATGGAAACCGTCACGAACAGAAGCGAGATCACGGTGGCGAACGGCAACCACTACATCTACGGCGACCTGGTGAACGAAGGCAATCCCGTGATCAAGACCGGGCGCAACTTCTTCATCTATCCACGCACCGTGACTGGCGATTCGCGCATCGAGGCGAGCGGCGGGCAGACGTGGCTCAGCGGCAACTCCGACTGGGGCGACGCCGCGCTTGCCGTGTCGCTTACCGGCGGCGGCGAACTTGTGATCGGCTCGAACAGCGACGGATACGGGATGCCGAAGTTCGGCAAGAACAAGCTCACCGTCAATGCGGCGAGCGGGCATACGGGCACGGTGTACTTCCATCCTTCCACTTCAGCCGCCATCGACGGGATTACCTGCTACGGAACGATCAGCAAGTTCTTCATGCAGGGGCCTAACGTCAAGACGAAGAACGCCGGTCCGATCATTGCCGGATACGCCAACGACATTGTGTTCACCGCGAACAACCTAGAGGCCGGAAACGGCAATGGACGCGGCGAATGGACAATCACCGGCGCGAACACGCACATCGCCGTGAAGGGTCTCTACTCCCACTGGATCGGTTCCGACTACTACGCGGGTTCGTTTACGTTCAGAGACGGCATTCTCGAAATCGGCTCGGACGGCATCAAGGAGGCATGGACCGCTCCGACGCGTACCGCATTCAACATGGAGAGCGGCACCCTGCGCGCGACCGACAACTTCTCCATCGGCAAGGCCGGCATGAGGGCCTTCTTCGGCGGCCCGGTCAAGGGCGGCCACGTCACGTTCGACCTGAACGGCAAGACCGTCAAGTGGGGCACGGGCCTCGCGGGCGCGAGCGACGTCACGCTCACCGGCGGTGGAACGTTCGCGCCGGACCGTCCCGGAATACAGGGCATCCCGCTCGGCAAGTGGACGGTTGACACCACGGCCCCCGTCGATCTCAGAAACGCGGCAGGCTTCGCAGGCGGTCTCTCGCTCGCCGAGAACACCACCGCCACGCTCGACATCGCCGGCACGAACATGGTCGAATTCCTCGCCTGGACATGGAGCGGCAACGCCTGGAACGACATGCGCCCGAGGTTCATCGCGAACGAGCCCATCACGCCCTTCGTGGCAACGTCGCTCACATACCTCAACCGCGCGGCTTCGCAGATTACCGATGTGAAGTACGGCAGCGGCTCGGGCTTCAACTACATGGGCGAATTCTACGTGAGCGCGGAACAGGCCGGCACATGGTATTTCAACTACAGAGCGAAGACGCATCACGGCGTGTTCATCGACGACACGGAGCTTTCCACCACCGGTCCCGACGCGGAAGGCACCGTGAGCAAGGATCTCTCCGAGGGCTGGCACAAGTTCATGATCTCGCTCTACACGGGCGCGGCCAATCCCCAGATGGGCGCATACAGCGGCGCGGACTGCATAAAGTTCAAAGTAGGAGCGAACGGTACATACCAGGTGTTCGACACCACCACCGTGCCGATGCGCATGCGTCAGCACCTCGGCGCGCGCACGAGCGTGAGGTGGCGCAAGTACGCACATCCCGGAAGCACTCTCGACATCTACGACACGATCGACGAGAGCCTCTACGCCGCAATCGACATCGTGACAAACTCGATTCAGATCATGCACGCGAAATTCTCCAATGGCGCAAGTGCGCCACTGGGCGGCGCGTGCACGCGCTTCGACGGCCACTTCTACGTCTCCGCTGCCGATGCGGGCCAGTGGACGTTCCTGGGCTGCTTTGACGACCAGATCGCGCTTGAGGTGGACGGCCGCCGTCTCTTCACGGTCAAGTCCAACTGCGCTACCGCAAGCGGAAGCATCGTGCTCGGCGAGGGCTGGCACAAATACGACCTCCGCCTGGGCGACAACTCGTCCGGCACGAGCGGCGGCACTGGCGGCGGCCTTACGGACGCGGACGGCAATATCTGCGCGCTCGAGTTCAGCGTGAACGGCGGCGCATACCATGCGTTCGACGAGCGCTATCTGCCGCTCGCCTACAATCCCGGCGACGCGCAGAAGTTCGAGCAGCCCGGCCTCGGCGGAGAGATCGAGCTCGCGGCAGGATCCACTCTCGTGAACGCGCCGCGCGAAGGCGGCTGGTGCCCGGTGTATGGCACGCTCAAGGGCTCCGGCACGCTCTCCGGTCCGTTCCGCTTCACAGGCGAGGAGAACTCCTGGGAGATGCACGGCAACGCATCGCACGCCGCTCTGGACGCAGTGACGTTCGAGAATCCGCTTAGCGACGCCCTCGCGGGCCTCAAGGGCGTGAAGGCCGTGTTCAACCGCAAGCCCACGCGCTCCGGATACGACGTCACGGAGAACACCCTCGGCATAACCTCCGAGAGCGCGGCCGCGATGCGACTCGTCGTGAAGGACGATGAAGGCAACGACTACTCCGAGGACTTCACGCTCAAGGTGCAGAACGGCAAGCTGCGTCTGATCAACGCACATCCCGGCGGCTTCTCGCTCTTCTTCCGCTAGCGAAAGCGCTATCGCAGTTCCTTCACGAGCGTGAAGGACTGCGGTATGCGCGATGGCTGATGCTCAACCCATACGGCTGCGACGCGGGGGTGGGCATTCAGCCAGCTTGCGACCTTGCGGGCAAATCGAGAGGCCTCGTGGCTTGACATTCCACAACAGGGCTCGTCCAGAAGCAGAAGCCGCGTGGACGGCCGCAGCGCAGCCGCCATCTGCGCCTCCAGATCCGTTCCCTCTTATGCATGCTGGGCCGACGAGACGCTTCCTATCTTCGCCCGCGACCTAGCAAGCGTCACGCCTGGAGCTCCCCTTCTCACGCCGAACACCGTCACGTCGCATGCGTATGAAAACGGACAGTCTCCCGTAACGAGGGCGAGAAGCGTGGTCTTGCCGCTGCCGTTCGGCCCGCGCAGCACCCAGCGTTCGCCTTCATGCACCACCCATGAGAAATCGCGAAAAAGCGCGCGTCCTCCAAACGACAAATTTACGTTGCGGATCTCGACGACCGCTCGCGCCCCGCGAATCGCGGGTGAAGCCGCTTTGTCAGAGCCGCGCGGCTTCTTCTTCGTTCGTCCCGATGCGCTCGTGCCGCGAGCAATGCGAAGATCAACGCCAAATGGACGCATTGCTCCGGCAGCCTCGGCGATGCGCATGCGCCATGACTCGTCAAGTCCCCCGCACCCTCCGTCAAGCACCACACTTCCGCTTTCCTTCAGGAGAGTGCGCGCCACTATCACGCGCCGCAGTTCCCCGTTTGAAAGCGACATCAGCGAACGCGATCGCAGCGGAGCGATTTCCAGGATGCCGTCCACCACCGTTCTGCGCCTGCGGTACTCGCGTCTCTCACGCGAGTGCGATCCGCCCACCTCGAAGGGATTAATCTCATGCACCGATTCGAAGGAAAGGAAGTCGGCCACCGTCTCGCCTTCGCCCGAATGGTAGCGTTCCTGCAGCCAGCTGCCGCCCACTGCGGCCATCTGCTCGGCATCAAGCGATATGCGCGTCATTGCCGCTCATCCTCAGCCGCACAGCCATCTGCCGACAAAGGGAATGCGCCGCACCACCAATGAGACGATCGCCGAGCCTGCGAAGGTGACGGCGGCCGTCGCGGCTATGGCAGCCGGCGTTGACACCGCACCCTTCAGATGTCCAGACGCCACTGGCAGTATGAACATGTGCATCAGATACATTCCGTACGAAGCCTCAGAGATCGGACGCACCACCTTCTCGTAGAACCATCCTCTGAAGTCGATCTTGCGGAACAACAGGAACACCGCGAATGTGGTGAGCGCTACGCCGGTGGTGCAGTATTCTATGCTCGTCTCCATCACCACGGCCGTTTTGTAGGGCGCGACGAACGGAAAATCTGAGACGAAATAGAAGAACGGCAACCCCATAAGCGCCGCGCCGGCGATCCACGACGGCACTGCGATGCGCAGAGTGCGCCGCCAGTCGAGGTCCGGCGCGAACCTGCGCAGCCAGAGCCCGAGCATCATGTATCCGATGAAGCCGCTCACGTAGTGGAACGCGCCGAAATGGTTCCATGGGCACTCGCCCCACAAATATGGCACGGAGCCGAATGACGGCTCGCCGAAGAGCATGCCCCAGTAGCTGCGGATGAACGGGAAAGACGCCGTGGCAAGCCAGAGCGTTAGCCATCCCTTCAGTTCGCGGGCTCCAACCCTCTCAGCCCACGGAGAGAGCAGCGGCATAAGAATGTACAGGCCGAACACCATCGGCACGAACCAGAGATGGCCGCCCTCGTCCGGGAAGTTGAACAGAAGCTTCTCCCACGCCGCAGCGCCCTTCCCGAACCAGGCCACGTACAGAACGGCCCATATCGCGAACGGCACAAGAACGCGCACTATGCGCCGCATGAAGAACTCGCCCGTGGGCCTCTTCACGGGAAAGAGCAGGTAGGCCGAGGTCATCGCGAAGAGCGGCACGCAGCAGCGGCAGAGGCATTCCGTAACGGTGATCCAGAACATGTCCCATCTGCTCGCGATGCTCGTCACGTTCGGCTCTGCGCCGCCGAGATAGAACGGCTCGCAGGAGTGAATCAGCATCACCATAAGGCACGCGACCACCCTCAGCCAGACGAGAAACACAACTCTCTTTTCATCGTTCATCGATTTAACCTCTGGAAATGCTGCGCAGATCAGCGCGCAGGGCGGCAGGTCACGGGAGAGGACTTGCCCTTGGCCTTCGCCACGTCCTCGGAGAGCGTCTTGATGGCGACGTTCAGCTGGGCGTCGACGCCGCGCACAAGATCGGCCGGGCTGTTCTTCACGATCACGTCAGGCACTGCGCCGTGCCACTCCATGTCGGTGCCGTCGGGCGTGTACCACCCGCGATGCGGGTCGCGCAACATCCCGAGGTCAAGGAGAGAGCGTCCCCAGGTGCTGATGACGTTGCCGCCCGTGGGCATTCCCACCACGCGCCCGCGCTTGACGGCCTTCACGGCGTGCGTGAGTATCTCCGCATTGGAGGCGGAGTCTTCGTTGCACATCACGACGATCGGACGGTACCAGAGCGGACGCTCCCAGCGGTAGAGTGGATAGCCCGTCTCGGCATGGCCGAATCCTCTTGAATGCACAAGCGCGTGGTTCGCGCCCACGAGGACGGAGAGCACCTTGTCGGCAGTGCTTCCGCCTCCGTTGTCGCGCACGTCGATTATCAGTCCCTCTCTGCCATATCCCTCGCTGAACACCTCCTTCTGGAAGAGCCAGAAGCTCTTCATGTCCATGCTTTCAATGTTGAGATACCCGAGCTTTCCTCCGCTTTTCGAGTGGACATATTCGCGCGTCGCCCTGAGCTTCTCTGCGCCCACATTCGCCCGGACGGCCTCGAACGACGTCGTCTTCATGCGCACCTGGACCTCCTTCGCGCCTGGCTTCTTGGAGGGACGCGGCGCCATCGTGAGCGTCACCTCGCGCCCGGCGGGGCCGTTCAGCGCCACGGTGGGATCGTCGCCCGGGTTCACCTTCACGCCGTCGATGGCAAGCACCACGTCGCCTGCCTTGAAGTCAAAGCTCGAAAGATCCGCAGGACCGCCCTTAACCACGTCGCGCACCTTCCATCCCTTCCCCTTCCACGACGGGTCGAACCGAAGGCCAAGATGCGCAGTGCTCTGCTGCCATCCAGTCGCCCGCACCGGCGAGAAGCCCCACTCGCGCATGCTTTCGCTCGTGGGCCGAAGCGCAAGATGGGATGCGTCAAGTTCGCCAAGCATCATCTCCACGACCGCACGGAACGTGGCATGGCTCGTGGCGTTGCGCGCGGCGTCGAGGTAGCGACCCTTCATCGCGTTCCAGTCTGCACCATGGAAACCGTCGTCGTAGAACCTGTCGCGGATGCGGGCCCAGGCCGTCTTGAAGCCAAGCTCCTGCCAGTCGGCCACGTTCACCTCGTCGTAGGCACGGAAGGAGAACTCTGCATCTCCGTGCGCAGGATGGCCGTTGACGATGCGCAGAGCGCGGTCGCCCTTTGCGATCCATGCGCAGAAGCTGCCGACCTTGTCGAACGCCTTCTGGGGCGTCAGCCTGTCAGGCACATGCACTTTCATCGTCTTGCCACCGCTGGAGAACGCTATGGTGCGCGAGTCGTGCGAGAAATACGGAGAAGACACCTGCACCCCCGAAACCATCCGCACTCGTTCGTAGAGACCGTCGAAGTCGATCTTCACTGGCGACGGCTTCGGCGACTGCGCCTTGACTGTCTGGTTTGTCGATGCGGCGCGCTGGGTCGCCTTCGCGGTCTGGTTTGTGGCCGCAGTGCCCTGTGCCACTTTCGCAGTCTGGTTCGTGGGCGCCACGTCCTGGCTCACTTTGACGGTCATGTTGGTGGACAGTTTGGGTCTCTGAAGCAACTTCGGCGAGTCGGAGCCGCTAACCTTTTTGCGGGCATCCTCGTAGCGCTTGTCGAAAGTCTCGCGCTCCTCGTCCGCCTTGCTGAGATATACGTAGAACAATCTCTCGCCGCCTTCGGGCGCGTACTCGCCAGCGAAGGCGAGTATCTTGCCGTCTGGACTCCACGCCGGCGCGCCGTCCCACATGAAATTGCGCGAAACGTTGTACGGCTCTCTCGCGCCCTCGGTGGACACGATCCAAATGTCGTCGTTTCCGTTGATGTCGCCGTATGCCGCGGCAACCCACTTGCCGTCCGGACTCCACGCGTACGCGCCTGCGTCTGCGCAGACGGGCCCGCGCGTCTTCACCACGCCATTCGTGCCGGCGAAGGAGAGGCGTCCGTTCGGATCCTGCCATGCGAAGCGCTTGCCGTCCGGCGAAAGCGAGAACCGCTTGCGGATCGCGCCGTCTGAGACGACCGCTTTGATCTTGAACGTCTCGTTCTCCCACCAGCCGCGCGAATTGTCTGCGCGCTGCGCAACGCGTATGTCGGTGCCGTCGCCCCGGTCGGCAACATAGTATAGCCTGTCGCCGTCGGGCGAGAATGCGCATGAGCGCACGAACGCCTTTGCTCCGCCGTCCACCCGGCGCGGCTGGCGGATTTCCGTATCCATAACCCACAATACGCCGCTTGCGGTGAATGCGCACTGCATCCCCTCGGAGCAGAACGTCGCATCGCCCGACTCATCGATGTTGGTGATGCGGTCGTAGATGCGACGGCGCACTGCAGGACGCGCCACGTAGCCGCTTTCGGGATGCAGCACGATCTTGGCAGGCACTGCGTTCGACGCCGCGAGGTCGAGACGCCAGAAGTCGAAGCCCTGGCGGAAGACTACCGTCTTGCCGTCGGCCGAGACAGACGGCCTCTCGGCGTGCTCGTCGGTGAAGCGGGTTAGCACCGTCTCTTTGCCGTCCGCAAACGAGCGACGCACGAGGTTTCTGATGCCGCCCTGCTCGGTGGAAAGATAGAGGAACGACTTGCCGCCCGGAAGCCATACCGGATCGCGCACGTCAAAAGGCTTCTCCACCAGGCAGCGGAACTTCTTGGAGGCCATGTCAAACAGCCATATCTCGCCGTTCTGGGCGGTCTTGGAGTGACGGCGCTTGCGGAAAGGCGCCCTGGAACCAGTGCCGCGCACGAAGAGCAGCGAGCGCCCGTCAGGGGAGAGGCTGGGAGTGTTGCCGTATTCGTCGAACAGAACCTTCTCGGCCCCGCGGCGGCCAACAGGCAGAACCGCTATGCGCAGTGAATCCTTGTCGCCGGAGTGGTCGCGGCGCACGGTGCACACGAGAGACTTGCCGTCCGGCGTGTAGCACCAGGGGCGCGTGAGCTCGGTGTGGAACGTGACCTGCCGAACAGGGCCTCCGGCTGTGGGGCATTCGTACACGAACGAAGAGCCTTCGCAGTCGTTCTGGAATGCGATGCGGCGGCCGTCAGGCGAAAGGCACGGCGTGGAGGCGCGTCCAGACGTGGGAGAGACGATGTGCGCAGTGCCGCCCGCGACGGGAGCGCGCCACACAAGGTCGTTCCACGTGAAGTAGAAGGTCTTTCCGTCAGGCGCGAGGACGGGCTCGTTCGCGAGATATATGCGCGACCAGTCCTCCTTCGCCTGCGCCGCAGCGGCAAAGGCGGCCACGGAAATCGCGCACGCTGCGCGAAGCATCATCCTGATTTGGGCAATCTTCATTCTTTCATCTCCGAAGGGATATCCTGTTGAAGTAGATGCGCCTACTGCTCGATGCGATAGTACATCGTCGCAGAGCTGGAAGGCCTAGAAACGGTAATGGACACGGTGCCGTCGGGATTCACGGTGGTCTCCACATCCGCAGGGTCGAGGAGTTCGCCGCCATCCATGGGAAGCGTTTCGCTTGCGCGCACGCGCAGCTCGGCCGCGTGGGCGGCAAGCCACTGCACCGGATCGGCGGAGACGACAAACGTCACCGCGTCGTCCAAGACGGCGATGGACTCGATGCGGAGGCTCTCCGGGGAGACGTAGTCGGGGACGGCCACGGTGTCGGCGCCGGCGACGGTCGCGGTCCAGCGCGCGCCGTCGACGGTGAAGGCGTAGTCGCCGTCCGGGAGCCATAGGTAGAGGTCGCCGGCCGCGTCGGCGTAGAGGTCGCGCGTGCCGTAGGGGCAGGACTCGTAGGAAGAGCCGGAAACGACGGCCACGTCGAGCGTGACCGCGGCGTCGGGCGTGCCGAGGGGGACGACGACGGCGTAGAGGACGCGGCCGGCGGCGTCGTGCGCCAGGTTCGTCACGGCGCACTGGCTCTGCGTGAAGCGCTCCTTCTCCGAGTCGAAGTGGGCGAGGACGACGTTGCCGCCCGTGATGACGACGGGGACGTTGTTGTCGTAGGATTGGGAGTAGGTCAGGCCGTCGCCGATGTCGGAGGCGAAGACGTCGGCGTCCTGGCGTCCGCCGCAGGCGTAGACGGTGCCGCCGGAGATTTCGACGAGGCCGCCGGTGTAGGTCTCCGCCATCCGGAGGGATCCGCCGATGGCCGCGGAGGCGTAGCCGTATTTCGAGCCGGCGTAGGCGTAGACCCTGCCGCCGGTGATGCGGATCGGGCCGGCCTTCCCGCCTTGCCCGGCGCCGATGGCGGCGGCCTCGCCCTGGTCGTCGGTCGCGCTGCTGTGCGCCTCGACGGTTCCGCCGGCGATGGTGATGGAGCCAGACCTGAGGTTGTCGCCGTTGGGGGTGCCGATGCCCGCGCCGGAGCCGCCGCCGATGGCGACGAGCTTCGCGTCTACGGTCACGTTGGTGATCGTCAGGGACGCGGTCTCCGGGACGAAGAGACCGGCGGCGGAGGAGCGCGTCGCGACGAGCCGATTGCCGGGGCTGGAGAGCAGGACGGTCGCCGCGACGCCGTTTCCGAGGGCGAAGGGCGCCTCCGCGCGCAGCGAGACGCCGGAAAGCTCGACGGTCGCATCCGAGGCGACGACGATGCGCACGCCGCCAAGCTCGTTCGTTCCGCGGACGGTGTAGCGCCCGGTGCCGGCGAGGGTGAGGACGTTGGTCGTGTAGTCCCAGCCTTCGCCGGAGAGCTGCGCGATGTTGACGCCGTTCACGGTGAAGTCGTCGTTCCACGCGACGACGGTCGCCTCGCCCTCCGGCCCGATGCGGATCGTCCACTTGGCGCCGTCGACGGCGTTCGTGGCGACGTAGAGGCCCTCGGGCAGCCAGAGGTGGAGCGCGCCGTCGTCGTCCGCGAAGAGCTCGGTCGTGTCGTAGTATTCCGGCAGGCCATGGAGCGGGCCGACCGCCTCGCCGGGCGCGAAGCCGGGGACGTCCGCGCACCAGAGGGCGGCGCCGTCTGCGTTTTGGGGCCGGGCGTAATAGGTTTGGATCCCTGTCACGGAGCCGCCGAGGATGGTGAACGTTTCCTCGCTCCGGAACATGAACGTTCCGCCCGCGACGGTGAAACTCGCGCCCTCTTCGAGGAGCCGCGGCCAGTAGGTGGGCGCGACGACGTTGCGGCCGATGCCGCGGACGACGGCGCTCACGTTCGTCGCAACCGCGAATCCCTGCTGGGACCGGATGCAGGCGTTCGAGAAGACGATCTCGTCTGAGGTCTCGAACCGGATCGAGAGGCCGTCGAGCGTGTTCGTGCCGGAGACGACGCAGGCGCCGGCGAGGACGATGCGCTTCTCGGCGTCCAGCGTCCAGTTCAGGCCCGAGCCGTGGCCGACGTCCACGCCGTCGACGGCGACGCCGAGCGGAATGAAGACGGACGATCCGTCGACCTCCTTGTGGATGGCAGTGCCATCGACCTCGAAGTCGTAGGTGCCGTCGGGGAGCCAGAGGTGTATCTCGCCGTTTTCGTCGGGGTAGATGTCCGCGACGCCGTAGTCCGCAAGCCCGGTAACCGTGACGGCCTGCGCGGGCTCGGAGTTCGGGACGGCAACATCGACCCGCCACACCGACGCGCCGGCGGCGTTCTTCGCGGCCGGCTTCACCTTGGCCATGTC
>JAEEGG010027346.1_pt1 | contig 10821 bp, 5 predicted proteins | sample 9134161 | NCBI WGS metagenome assembly JAEEGG01 (sample SAMN16246543, study PRJNA631951) | gut metagenome | biome: gut microbiome; feature: rumen; material: CR-attached | host: Bos | place: Iran: Karaj | collected 2018-10
GGGGGAGGGTGGCGGCGGCGGCGCGGAGAAGGAGGTCGCGCTGGCGGCGGGCCAGGAGCCAGGCGTCTTGGGGGCGGCCGCCGGTGAGGGCGGCGGCGATCTGCGGAGTGAGGGCTTCGGCCTGCGCGAGGAGGGCGTTGACGGTGCCAGGGTCGCGGAGGCGGGCGGCGGCGGCGCGGATTCCGGCGATTGCGGAGGGCAGGGTGAGCCAATCGTTGACATGGCCGGCTTCGGCCTGTGCGCGGCGGGCGGCGGGGATCCAGAGTTCGGGGGCGTAGCGGCAGCAGAGGTGGCACAGGAGGTCGCGCTTGGCGGTCCAGTTGTCGGGCATCAGGATGTGGGTCATCCAGAAGCCTTCGGGGGCGAAGCAGACGGCGGGCTCGGGCTGCCGGACGCCGCGGGCGTCGAGCCACCAGGCCGCGGTGAAGGCGGTGTTGTAGGCGGGGAAGACGGTGTAGAGGTTGGGGGACTTCTGCCCGATGCGCTCGGGGAGGCCGCGGGGGGCGGCGTCGGCAAAGGCGATGGCGCGCCAGCGGTCGGGGCGGTCGGCCTTGGCGTACTTGCCGAGGCGGAGGTTCATGGAGGAGGCCAGGGGGGCGGAGGCGGAGTAGAAGACGCCGAGCTTGCCGCCGCGGCCGAGGAAGGCGCGCAGGACGGTGATTTCGCGGGCGGAGGGATTGGGGTTGTAGGGGAGGAGGGCGAGGCGGGCGGTGCCGAGGCCGGAGGCCATGATTTCGTCGTCGGTGGCGAGGCGGTGCTCGAGGCCGGCTTCGAGGAGCATGCGGCTGGTGCGGTGGGCGGTTTTCGCGGCGACGGCGCGCTCGGAGGCGTCGGAGCAGGAGGAGGTGCCCGCGACGACGACGAGGGAGGGGTCGCCCAGGGCGGTCAGGCGCTGGACAACGATGTCGGTGTTGGCGGCCAGGGTGCCGCGCCAGGGGGAGAGGCGGATGCCGTCGATGCGGTTCCAGCCGGCGGGCTTGTCCTGGGTGGAGAAGTCGTTCTTGTGGAAGACGAGGGTCTGGGGTCCGGCGGTGCGGAGGGGCTGGTCGGCGACGTACCAGCCGTTGCCGCTCTTGAAGTAGAGGCCGAAGGATCGGGTGGCGTCGGGATGGGCGCAGTGGACGGTGAGTTCGAAGGCGACGGTCTGGGAGAGGTCGAGGCGGGCGGGCTTGTCCCACACGGCGCGGTCAAGGGTGGAAAGCCGCCGGAAGAGGAACCCCGTCTTGCCGAAGGGAAGTGGGAAGGAAATGCCGTTGGCGGCGGGCTTGGGGGCCGGGGAGCCGTACACGGGGGCCCAGGAGGAGGCGCTCGCGGGGCGGAAGTCGTCGACGAGGCGGGCGGCGCGGGAGGGTTGCGGGAGGAGAAGGAGGAGGAGAAGCAGGACGGGGAGGACGAGCAGGACGGCAGGGAGGCGGGAGGGACGTAGGCGGGAGGGAAGACTGAAGGACCGCCGGGAGGAGGGGGGCGGTGCGGGAGGGGGGAGGGAGGGCTTGCTGGTGGGGATGTTTTTCAAGGGGTGTGGGCCGGGTGGCGGCGTTGGCGGGGTTATAGCACAGGGGGGCGGCGGGGGCAATGGAGTTGGTTGGCGGAAAAATTCAGTGTACTTTTAAATTCCTGTTGTACGGATTGTGTTTCTACAGTATATGTTGAATTATCTTCAACCCCCGGAGTCGATGACATGGAACGCCCCGAAGCAATGGCTTGGCTGGATGCCTGGCGAGACAAACACATCATCAAGGTGATTACGGGCATCCGCCGTTGCGGAAAGTCGACGGTGCTGGCGCTTTACCGCGACCATCTTCTGGCGGGCGGAGTTCCCCCCGGGCGCATCGCCTTCTTCGATTTCGAAGATCCGGACACCCCGGAGTTCTCTTCCTGGAAGGAGGCGTGGGAGGCCATCCGCCCGTCCGTTGCGGGTTCCGCCCGCGGCTACGTGTTCCTCGACGAAGTGCAACGCGTGCCGGACCACGAGAAACTCGTCGATGGCCTCGCCGCCCGCAAGAACACCGACGTTTACGTCACCGGTTCCAACGCCTACGTCCTTTCCGGCGACCTCGCCACCTTCCTCACGGGACGCTATGTCGAGTACCAGCTCCACCCCCTCTCCTTCGCGGAATTCCATGCCGCCTCCGCCACGCCGGCCGGCCTCGCCGAGCGCTTCCACGACTACCTCCGCTTCGGGGGATTCCCCTTCGCCGCCGGCCTGCATTCCGCCCCGCGCCAGGTCCGCGACTACCTCCTCGGGGTCCTCAACACCATCCTCTTCAAGGACGTCGTCACGCGCCACCGCATCAAGGAGACGGCCCTTCTCCAGCGCCTCGTGCGGTTCCTCTTCTCCAACATCGGTTCCCTCGTCTCCGTCAACCGCGTCGTCGGCGCGTTCAAGGCCGACGGCGTCTCCACCTCCGCCGCGACCATCGATTCCTTCCTCTCGGCCCTCTGCGAGACCTATCTCTTCCACCGCGCCGACCGCTACGACATCCGCGGCAAGGACTACCTCAAGACCAACGCAAAGTACTACGCGGCGGACACCGGCCTCCGCCAGGCCCTTCTCGGGGCGAAGGACGCCGATCTCGGCCACCTCCTCGAAAACATCGTCTATCTCGAACTCAAGCGCCGCCACGGCGAGGTGTACGTTGGCCAGATGCCGCGGGGCGAAGTCGATTTCGTCACCTTCGACGACGGCATTCCCAGCTACTGGCAAGTGGCGCTGACCGTGCGCGACCCCGCCGTCCTGGCCCGCGAACTCGCGCCCCTCCGCGCCATCCGCGACCACCACCGCAAGACCGTCCTCACCCTCGACCTCGACCCCCTCTCCGACCACGACGGAATCCTCGTCCGTCCCCTCCTTCCCTTCCTCCTCGAACCGTCTTCCTGAGTTTGGCGTTTTTGGGAGGAATCTCCGTGGGAACATGGGGCATGAAATGTCCTTGCTCCAAAAGTTGCTTGCAACTTGCATGTGTGATCCTAAAAATCGGCCAAAGCGGCCCTGAAAGGGAGCTCCGACTTTTTCTCTATTCCAACATGTCGTTTTTCTTGCATTTGTTATATGGGCTGTATTATTATACGGCCCATATACAAGGAGAGGACAACCATGCCACGACCATTCAGAAATGAAATCCGTGTCGGAAAGCACCGCCAAACGCAGAAAAACGGCGACGTATACATCTACGAGCGGAGGACCAAGTACAATCCTTCGACGCAAAAGACGCAAACCATCGGCAAAAAGCTGATTGGCAAGATTCCAAAGGGCGAGACGGCCATGGTCCCGACACGTCCCAAGAAGCCGGCGGGAAGCAGGACCCGCGCGGCCGGGGCGGTGCCCGGGGTGCGCGCCACGCGGCAACGGACGGGATTGACGGACATCCTGGAGCTGCTGGGGCGCGAGTCGGGGATCGACGGCGACATCCGGGCCTGTTTCCCGGCGGGCGACGCCGAAAAGCTCGTCAGCGTGGCGCGCTACTGGGTCGCCACCGGCGGCCACACCCTCCCGCGCATGGCCGCGTGGCAGGTCATGCATCCGGTGCCGTACCCGGGCGTGGTCAGCGTGGACGTGGCCAGCGACCTGTTCGGCGGCGTGGGCGTCAACGAGGAGGCCATACAGGGCGTGTTCCGCCGCCGCGCGGGGCGGCTCGGGAAGGGCGCGGCGCTGGCGTTCGATTCGACCACGGTCTCGTCGTGGTCGGAGCAGATCGGCGAGGTGCGTCCGGGGTTCAACAAGGACGGCGACGGGCTGGACGTGACCAAGATCCTCACGCTCTACGCGGAGGAGGAAGAGGACCCCATCGCGTTCGCGGGGCAGCCGGGCAACATCCCCGACGTCACCGCCATCGAAAACACGCTCGAACAGCTCGGCGCGCTGGGGCTCGACGACCCCACGGTCGTCACCGACAACGGCTTCTACAGCCAGAAGAACCTCGCCCGGTTCCATCGGTGCGGGTGGAAGTTCCTCACCCTCGTCGACACGCGCGTGGCGTGGGTGCGCGAGGCCGTGGAGGGCGTGCGCGAACGACTCGACGACGGCGAGGCCATCTGCCCCTTCGACCCCGAAACCTGCGGAACCACGCTCGTGCGCGCGGAACATGTCTACGAGCCCGAAAACAAGAAGGCCGGCGTGCCGGCGCTGACCGGCACGCTCCATCTCCACGTGTTCCGCTCGCTCCAGCTGAGGGCGAAACAGGAAGTCGCCTTCAACCAGCGCCTCTCCGAGGTCAAGGGACTGTTGGAGGAGGGCGGGGAGCTGGGCGAAAGCGCGGAGCGCTGGAGCCAAAAGTACCTGGAGACCAAGGAGGAGGACGGCCGCCGGAGCGTCGCGTTCCGCAACGAAGCCATCCGCGAAGCCAAGCGCGGCTTCGGCGTGTTCGCCCTCGCGACGAACCGGCAGATGCCCACCTTCCGCGCCCTCGAACTCTACCGCCTGCGCAACAGACTCGAAGACCACTGGGGCCAGGACAAGCGCTACTGCGACGGCCGCCGCACCCGCTGCCACGGGGGCGACGTCCTGCACGGGCGCCAGTTCGCGCAGTTCGCGGCCCTCTGCTACCGCGCGGCGTTCGCCCGCAAACTCAAGGCCATCAAGGCCACCCTCGCCGCCCCGCCCCCCGGGAAGACCGCCGCCAAACTCCAGCTGGAGAAGAAGCTCCTGGGCTGGCTCGAAGCCCATTCCGTCCAGGACATCTTCGACTGGTTCGATTGCATCCAGACCACCACCGTCGAGACCCCGGCCGGACACTACCGCTGGTCCACGGAATCCGTCTCCCGCGACCGTCTCTTCCTCACCCTCCTCGGCCTAACCCAACCGGTATCGTGACCCCTTTCGACGACTTTTAGGGTCAAAGCTTTCGTATTTGTCTGGCCCGGATGGGTAGGGCGGACAGTCCCCTGCCCGCCGTGCGAAGGGGTGTGTCATGAAGGCAAATCCATGCGCAAGACAGGCGCACGGCGGCGAAGGGACTCGCCGCCCTACCCTGTTTTGAATCCGCCCAAGACGTTTTTGGCCGCGCAAAGCCCCTCCCTGCAAACTCTCCGTGCCTCCTTTCTCCTCGCGCCCCGTCCTCCGAATTCCGCCGCACAATCCCTCCCGCGCCGGACCCGTCCACCGAATTCCCCGAAAAACCTTTTTTCTTGAAAAAGTGGAATCATTCCGCATACTGGCGGGAAATTAGGAAAGGGCAACATGAATACTACTTGCAAGAAATCTCTGCTCCCCGTGGCCATGGGCATGGGGTTGGCGCTGGTGCTGGCCGCCGGGTGCGCGGACAACCGTCCCCGCCTCAATGCGCGCCTTCTCGGCGAAGGCGGCGAAGAGCCGGCGTTTTTCAGCGACGAAACGGACCTTTCCCGCGTCCTCGCGACCAAGGAGCTGCTGAAGCTCCAGCGCGAGGAATACAAGGTCGGCCCCGACGACGTGCTGGAAGTCAGCGTGTTCGAGTGGGAAACGAACGACCAGACCAAGACCCTGCACCTGCGCGTCTCCGAAATCGGCATCATCTCCCTGCCGATGGTCGGCCCCCTCAACGTTTCCGGCATGTCCGTCCAGGAAATCCAGGCCGCCATCGAGGATGCCCTCCGCGACAAGGGCGTCCTGCAGGATCCCCGCGTCGGCGTCTGGGTCAGCGAATTCCGCAGCCGCCAGATTTCCGTCATCGGCTCCGTCCACCAGCCCGGCGCCTACGCCATCCACCAGAACGTCTCCACGCTGCTGGACATGGTTTCCCTCGCCGGCGGCCCGCAGGACAACGCCGGCAGCATCGCCTACGTCATCCGCAGCTCCGGCAGGGGCCAGGCTCCCGAACGCATCAAGGTCGACCTCGAGGAATTGCTTCAAAAGGGCCAGACCGACCAGAACCCGGTGCTGGGCGCCGGCGACGTGGTGTTCGTGCCCAGGGCCCCGCTGATCTACGTCTATGGCGCCGTCCGCCAGGCCGGCGGCTTCACCTTCCGCAAGCAACTCCGCGTCCTGGAATCCATCGCCCTCGCCGGCGGGTTCAACGAAATGGCCAGCCATTCCGACGTGGCCCTCATCCGCCGCTCCGAGGACGGCACCGAGCGCGTGTACAAGCTGGATGTCGACCGCATCGAGGCCGGCAAGGATCCCAACATCTTCATGCGCGACGGCGACGTCCTCCGCATCCACGAATCCACGCCCAAACGCCTCTGGGAAGAAATCACGACCTTGGTCCGCGGTCTCTTCAGCATCGGCTACCGCCTGGACCCGTAACCGCCCGACCCCGCCGCTGCGCGCCGCAACGGCGGGGTTTTTCCCCACCCCCCGCGAGAAAGGATGACAACACGATGAACGCCCCCGCTTTCGACAACCAGGATCCCTCCCTCCAGCCCGAAGCCGCCCAGAACGAGCTGCACCTGATGGACTACGTGGCCGTCGTGCTCCAGCGCTGGCCCGTCGCGCTGGGCATCTTCATCCTCGTCGCGGTCCTGACGGTCCTCTACGCGTGGACCCGGACGCCCCGCTACACGGCCACCAGCCGTCTCCTCCTGGAAAGCCGCGGGGCCAACCTCACGGCCATGCGCGACGCCCTCGACCAGGGCCGCCTCGCGCAGGACGACATCATGCAGACGCACATCCAGCTGCTCACCTCCCCCCGCGTCATGGAAGCCGTCCTCCAGTCGGGCATCCTCGCGAAAGCCCCCGAGTTCCTCGCCACCAAGAACCCCGTCCAGAAGCTCACCAGAATGGTCAAGGCCTCCCCCGCGAAGGCCGGCTACGTCCTGGACGTCAGCGTGGAGCACGAAAACCCCGAACTGGCCGCGGAAATCGTCAACACGGTCGTCGATTCCTACCTCGCCCGCAACCGCGAGCGCCGCCTGAGCTTCTCCGACGGCGGCATCATCGAACTCCGCCAGAAGGCCGACCAGATGCGCACCCGCCTGGCCGAGCAGACCGCGGCCCTGCAGTCGTTCATGGAATCGAACCGCATGGTCTCCTTCGAAGACGCCCAGAACATCGTCGTGGACCGCCTCAAGGGCCTCAACAAGAACCTGATGGCCGCCGAACCGGTCCGCATGCAGGCCGAATCCCGCTATCTCACCGCCAAGACCATCCTCGAAGAGAGCGGCGGCTCCCCCATCGCCTACGAGTCCATCCCCGGCGTCCAGGAAAGCCCCCGCATCAACGCCATGAAAGCCGAGATGACCCGCCTGCAGCAGCAGTATTCCGACGTGCGGGACCGCCTCGGCAAGGAACACCAGCAAATCAAGAGCCTGACCGCCCAGATCGACGCGCTGAACACGCAGATGCTCCTCGAAGTCAAGAGCATCGTCGCCGGCCTCCGCGGCAGGTACGAGCAGGCGCTCAACGAGGAAACGATGCTCCGCGAGGAATTGGACAAGCAGGAGGACGAAGTCCTCCGCTTCAACGACCTCGCCGCCCGCTACAACCTCCTCAAGCAGTCCCGCGACTCCCTCCAGGAAACCTACAACGCCATCATCCACCGCATCGACGAACTCGACGTCAACCAGCTCAGCAGCCAGGGCGAGAACATCTCCGTGGAATCCTACGCCGAAGTCCCCCTGGTCCCCTCCTGGCCCTCCAAGAAGAAGATGCTCCTCATCGGCCTCTTCTTCGGCGCCCTCCTCGGCATCGGCTTCTGCTTCTTCCTCGACTACATGGACACGACCATCAAGACCGAAACCGACGTGCGCACCTACATCGGCCAGTCCATCATCGGCGGCATCCCTTCCGCGGAGGATGAAAGCGGCGACGACAAACCGGAGAGTTTCGACCTCTATTCCGTCGCGAACCCGCGCAGCAACTTCGCCGAATCCTTCCGCACGATCCGGACGGCGCTCGCCTTCACCTCCGCCGACTCCGCGCTGCGCTCGCTCGCCATCACCAGCGTGTTCCCGTCCGAAGGCAAGTCGCTCATCGCCATCAACCTCGCCATCGCCTACGCCAACGTCGGCAAGCGGACGCTGCTGGTCGACACCGACATGCGCAAGCCCCGCCTCCAGCACGTGTTCCCCGGCGGGTCCAAGCAGGGCATCGCCGACCTGCTGGCGGCCGACAGCCAGCTCGAGCCCGGCGCCCTCATCCAGCCCACCTCCGTGGACAACCTCTTCTTCCTCCCGGCCGGCACCATCCCGCCGAACCCCGTCGAACTGCTGGATTCCTCCCGCTTCGACGCCCTCCTCGCCCGCCTGAAGTCCGATTTCGAAATGGTCATCTTCGACGCCCCGCCGTCCCTGAGCATGGCCGATTCCATGATCCTCGGCAAGCGCACCGACGGCATCCTCCTCGTCGCCCGCGCCTTCTCCACCAACAAGTTCGCCGCGCGCCAGGTCGCCCAGAAGTTCCAGGCCGCCCGCGTGCGCGTGCTGGGCGTCCTGCTGAACAACGTGGACGCCCCGAGCGAGGGCTACTACAGCTACTACTCCCACTACAGCTACTACAAGTACTACCAGTACGGCGAAAACGCCAAGCAGAAGCAGGGCCTCTTCTCCAGGATCCTCGGCGGTTCCGGCAAATCCAAGGCCAAGCCGAAATCCAAGGCCAAGCACAACAAGGGCGCATCCAAGGCCTAGCCGCGCACCGCCGGCATGATCGACCTGCACTCCCACGTGCTGCCGGGGCTGGACGACGGATCGCCCGACCTCGAATCCTCGCTGGACATCTGCCGCATGGCGGTGGCCGACGGCATCACCGACATGGTGGCCACGCCCCACTACCGCAACGGCGTCGGCGTGCGCGACATCGGTGCCATCCCGCCCGCCGCCGATCTCCTCCGCAAGGCCCTCGCCGAGAACGGCATCCCGCTCGCGCTCCATGTCGCCATCGAGATGCCGTTGCTGGAAAACTACCTGGAACTCTACCGCGACGGCACTTGGCTCGCCTACGACCCCGGCCGGAAGTACATCCTCCTCGAATGCCCGCCCCTCCCCATCAACGGCGCGCAGGTGCTGTCGCGCGTCGTGGACGCCCTGCTCCGGGCCGGTGCCATCCCCATCCTCGCCCATCCCGAACGGCTCCCCTTCCTCGACCGCATCGAGGACGTCATCCGCCTGCGCCGCCAGGGGGCGCTTTTCCAGGTCACCGCCGGCGCGCTCGCCATGCATTCCTCCTCCGGCCACCGCGCCCGCGAGTGGCTCGACCGGGACATCGTGTCCTTCGTCGCGACCGACACCCACGGCACCAACCGCCGCCCCCCCATCCTCTCCGAGCCCCGCGACTTCATCCGCGCCCGTTGCGGCGCCGCCGTCGCCGAAGCCCTGACAAATGGCAACGCACGCAAGGTTCTCGACGGGCTCCCGCTCGCCTGACCCGGCCCACGGCGCACCATGTACCGCCCCCCGACAAGTCCCGATGGCGCTTTCCCGGAGTCCGGCGGTTCCCATTCGCATTCCCACTCGCACCACCACCATCACCACCACCGCCACTCCCACCGCCGGGCCAAACGCGCGGGCATCGCTTTTGCCGCCGCCGCCTGCCTCCTGCTGGGCTGGGCCCTGATACCGCTGGCCAGCGTCGGCTTCTTCGAAACCCGGATCGTGGCCATCGGAACCTGGTTTCTGGCGGCCCTCGCGTGCCTCCTGCCGCGGGACGGCGGACCGTTGCCCTCGGGGCGCGCCTGGTGCTTTCTGGCAGCCGCCCTCGCCCTCTGGTGCGGCATCCAGCTGGTGCCCGTCCCGACCGGCCTGCCCGCCTTCTGGCGCGGCGACCCCGCGGTGTTCGCGCAGATTTCCGCCCACGCCGCCGGACGCCTCCGCATGGCCGTCGTGCCCTACGACGCCTTCCACACGGGCCTCCACTGGGCCGGGCTCTTCGCCCTCGCCTGCGCCGCGGCGCACCATCTCGGACGCAAAACGCCCGCCCGCATCCTGCTGGCCGGCATCGTCCTCTGGGCCGTCCTGGAGGGTTTCTACGCGCTCTTCCACAACATCGGGCCCAGCGTCCGCCTCCGCGGCACCTTCGCCAATCCCGACGCCTTCGGCGGGCTCCTTGCCATGACCCTGCCGCTGACCGCGGCCCTGCTGCTCGACCGCGTCGCCGCCAACGCCGAACGCCCCTCCGCATCCTTTTCCCGCCGCGGTGCCGCAACCCGTTTCGCGTGGCTCGCGGCCATCGCCGCGGCCTTCCTTTTCCAGCTGGCCATTCTCTTTTTCACCGGCTCCCGCGGGGCCACCGCTGCGGCTGCCCTCCCGCTGCTGGTTCTCCTCGCCTGGTGCTGGACGGCGTTTCCCGCCCGCCGCAGGGCCCTGCTCGGGGGGCTGCTCCTGCTGGTGTGCCTCGCGCCCGTGTTCTTCGTCCACGCCCAGCACCTCAACATCTGGGAGCGGGCCATGGACGCCGAAGGCGACTTCGACAGCGGCATCGCGTCCCGCCACCGCCTTTGGGAAGCCGGCCTTGCGCTCGTGCGGGACTTCCCCTGCGGGGCGGGCCCCGGCGGCACGATCCAGGCCATGCCCATCTACCAGTCCGACGCCCTCGGCCGCTACCGTCTCGACTACGCCCACAACGACACCCTCCAGTTCCTCGGCGATCTCGGCTGGCCCGGCGGGCTCCTGCTCCTATGCGGCCTGCTGCTGCTGGCGCGGCAAGCCATCCGGGCCGTGAAAGCGCCGTCCGGCGGCGATGCCCCCCTGCCCTGGCTGGAACGCGGGGCCGCGCTGGCCCTGCTGGCGTCCCTGGTCCACGCCCAGTCGGAATTCAACCTTTCCGCCCGTCCGCCCATCCAACTGGCGTTCGCCCTCCTCGCCGGCCTCCTCTTCGCCGCGCCCCGGGACGGGGCCGCGGACGGGGGCGGCCATTCCTCCCGCCACCGCCGCCCGGCCTGGCTCCTGCGAGCCCCCGTCCTCCTGGCCGCC
>JAEEGG010027350.1_pt1 | contig 10820 bp, 8 predicted proteins | sample 9134161 | NCBI WGS metagenome assembly JAEEGG01 (sample SAMN16246543, study PRJNA631951) | gut metagenome | biome: gut microbiome; feature: rumen; material: CR-attached | host: Bos | place: Iran: Karaj | collected 2018-10
ATCATATACACCTTGGGCGTAATGTGTACGCAAAAGGCGCAAAAATCCACATTTAAAATTAAATAAGATTGAGGGCTTGGAATTTAAAACTTTTGAAAAATGTTTAAAAATCCAGTAGCTTTTGGTTAATTTCTATTTCCAGTCCAACATAGGCTGTTCCGAACTTTTGGCGGAGCGTGGTGGTCAATCCGTCAGATTTCCCGAGATACGGGTAGTTCCTGCGGATGCTTAGTTGCGGGTAGAACTCATGAATGCTCTTGATTAGAGTCTCTGCCAAAGCTGCTTCGGCAGGTCGGCTCGGGTCGTAAAGGATTCCCACATCGGCTTCGCGTTCGACCCCGTTCAAGACCGGGGTAAAGCTGTGGATGCCCAGATGGATGACCTTGATAGGCTTTTGTTCTTGGTTGTCGCGCATGTTTTCGGGAATCTTACTCGATACGAAACGATCGATTTTTCCACGATATTTCTGCCAAAGTTTCGTGATATGGGCTTTGACGTGTTTCGGCAATTTTATCGTGAATTCCGAGAAAAGCTTCTTGCTAGTCAAACTGCGGTTCATGTCGATGACAAGCCGAGAATACGTGCTTAGACAGTTGAAGTCCGGTTTTAGACGTTTGACCAGGTTGGAATATACGATGTATGCTCCAATGTCGTAACCGCGGTGGGAGGCGAGCACCTCTTCTGGAATGCCGAAAAGGTTACTAGACTCCTTGCCGAGGCGTTTTGCTTCGAGAACGTTATATTCGCGGAATGCACGCAGGACAAAATCCGGCAGAGCGTTGCTCGCATGTTCGCAGGTAATCATCAATGCCGGACTATTCTTCATTTCCTCTCCACAACAAGAATGTTTCCATCATAAGTCATGACGCCAAGCAAAATGCTATGGATTAGGCGGAACTTATCTACTTTATAATAAGGGCCGCTCGCCATGGGGTTTGTACAGTCCGGGTCTGCGACCAGGAACTGCTTTTTTTCGTCGAGTCCGTAAAGTACCACAAAATGACCCATCGGATCTCCGTGGATATCGTCGAATACGGACTGGTCTTTTTCGTTCGTGTATTCGCGGGGGCAACGGTAAAGGTATGTGGCGCTGAGGCCGCAGAGCACCGGGATGCCTCGCTTGAAATAGTTTTCTAGCATGCTTGCGCGGAGGTCTGCCGTTGCGACAGTTCCGCCCAAGTCGATGAATCTTATATAGGCGTCGATTGCTTTTTTGAGTTTTGGGGCGTGTTTGGCTTTATGGAGCTTTACGAGTTTTTCGCGGAGCTCCGGCATTTTTAGTTTGCTCCAAGTGGGGTCAAAAAGTTTTAAATTGTACGAATAAATTGTCGCCTTGAATCCACGCTTGAGGGCATCAATGCCGAGGAATACGCCAAGCGTGCCGCCTTCTTCCAAAAATTCGATTTCAGAAATGAGTTTGTTTAAAGAAATTTTATAGCCAAGGTAAGTATAAACAGCGTGTAGGCTTGTAGGTCCGCACGTAACATCGTCTGGCTGAGGAAGTATTTTTAAATCCATCTATTGGCCTCGTGGAACGTGGCGGTTTGTTCATCAAATCGTCAATCTGCGCTTTAATATAGAAAAAAGTTATTAGTTCGTAGTTGCAAGTTGTTAGAAATAATATTTGATTATTGATATAATAAGGTTCGAACGAAAATAATGATGATATTCAGAGAGAATAATCCATGGAGAATCCTGTGATGTCAAAAAAAATTTATCTTAACTGTATGAACGATAAAATATAGTTTTGTTGTTTAGCCTTGATTGTCCTTATTCCAGGTTGTTCAGATTCGAGTACTCCATCGGGTGCGGAGTCTCGTACAAACGTCTTTATTGATTCGCGTGATTCGCAGACGTACAAGACGGTTGAAATTGGCGGCCAAGTCTGGATGGCGGAAAATCTGAATTACCAAGTAATATGGGAGCACGATGATTTGGATACTCTCCATGGAATGTCCTGGTGCTATAATGATAGTGCGGAATATTGCGAAAAGCAGGGGAGGCTGTACCAATGGGACGAGGCCTTGTACGCTTGCCCGGATGGTTGGAAATTCCCGTCGAAAGCGGATTTCGATAGTTTGATTTATGCTGTTGGCGGATTCGAGCATGCTGCTGATTCCTTGATTTCGCTTGGCTTTATTACGGATATTCAGGGCGGCTATCATTTTATGGGGTATTTTAGCTATTTTGACGAATATGCCTACTTTTGGACGAGTGACGAAATCCGTGGACGCAATGCCCGCAGCGTCATGTTCGCAAAAGGGAGTCCAGGCGTCTCGTTCGATGAAACTTACGAGGAATTTGCCTTGTCTGTGCGCTGTGTACGTTCTACCAACTAATAATTACTAACTTGTAACGGCGTTAAAACAGCTTTAGCAACTCCTAACTCCTAATCTCTACAACCTACACATTAACTTATGCGTCTTTGGCTTTGGACATGTCCCGATGATTTTGCGGCTGAATTCGACGATATCGAAGAGATGTTTCGCCGTGGACTCACCCGTCTCATTCTAGATAAACGCGGACGGGGCGGTAATTCTCGCGCGACGTTCAACGATTACGAACGCTGGCTTCTGTCGCTCCCGATGGAACTGCGCGACCGCATCTGGGTCCGGGGAACGCCGGACATGGCCGAACAGCTGGATGTCCGCGGTTGCGTGTGCGATGCCCAAAGCTTCATGGGGGATGTTCCCGAAAGCTGGAAACGCATCAACTGCATTGCTTATTGCAAAAGCGTCGAAGAAGCGGCTTTGCTCCCGGATTGGGTTGCCGGGGCGTTCGTCGGCCCGGTGATGCAGCCGCTTTCGGCAATTGAACCTGCTGAAACGCTCGGTACGTCGTTTAGCGCCAATGCGAAAATACCTGTCATCCTATGGGGTGGCGTCGATACGGATTCTATCGAAAATTTCAAAAAGATGTCCCCTGCGGGTGTGGCTTCGCTTGGCGGCATCTGGAATTATGCCGACCCCGTGAATGCGTTTATAAAACTGAATAGAAAGGTCATCAGCATTTAGTCAATGGTCATTGGTTTCAGTTAGGCGGCTCTGCCGCGATTCTTTAACTAATGACTAAAAACCAGTGACTAACGACTATCTCACCACATACATCCCGTTACGCGGTTTGCCTTTGAGCCTGTTGCCCAGCAAGTCGAAATAGACGGGGTCGCGTTTCAGTCGCAGATTTTTGCTGTTTTCGCGCATTCTGCGGCTGTTTATGCTTGTCGTTATAGTATCAGGTTCGACATACGGCTTGTCCGGATCGTCAACGACCATCTTGATTTTGGCAACGCTCTTGCAGCCGGTCTCGTTGGTGTAGGTGATGGTGTAGTAGCCGCTCTTGCTGCCATCGACGTTTTTGAGCGTGTTTTCGCGGGTGGTCGATTTGAATTTATCCGGGCCTTCCCAACTCCAAATTTTGCCGTCCCACGGGTGCGGTCCAAACGTGATGGTCGCGCCTTTCTTGACATTCAAGTCGGTCGTTTCGTTCCATTCGCCGTCGCCGACTTTCACGTATGGGATAATCTTTGTCTGCGAGCATGGGCCGACAACTTTCTTGCCGTCACAGACGCCAATGGAATCAGGAATGTCGATGACCTTCGGTTCAAAGTCCGGAGTGGGGAACGCTTTCATGAGTGCTGCGGTTTCTTGTGCGGTAAGCGGGAGAACCGTGCCATGGCGAGGCGTAAACGCACCCTTGGTTTCGGTATTTTGTACGAACTTGAACGTTTCGAGATCAGTGCTGCTTGTGAACTGGTAGTGCCCGTTGTTGTAGCAGTCGTACATCAGGACCCATGTATTTTGGTTGATGAGCTTGAAAACACCAGCCCCTTCGACCGCTTCGGTTGTCTGTTGCAGCGCATTGCTCCGCTTGTACCAGGTCGGAGCCTTTGTTCCGTTTTCAGACGTGAGGGTTTGTGCCTGAACCTTGCAAATGCCCCCGTCACCTTCATTTTTATAGAACGCGTGGTATAGCTTATCTACAGGATTATAGACAATGTCCATATCTATGGTCGATTTACCGCGGTCAAAGAAATGGGTCGGGTCGCCTTCGAGGTCGGTAAAGTCTTCGTTGGCGTAATTGAAAAATACCTTGTCGTAAGAGATGGTCCCGTCGTTGGTCAACAGCGAGTAATAGACGAGCGGCCTGCCTTTGCTGCCGTCTTTGTTCACGTAATTTTCGTCCCAGATGGTTTCGGGGGCCCAAACGCGAGTCACGTTAGCGAAGTTCTTGCCTTTGTACTTGTCCGGAAAGTGCACCGTGCTGTGCTTCCAGTTGATGAGGTCGCGCGATTTCATGAGCACCATGCCGCGGTTGCTCGCCCAGCCTTCGGCGCTCTTCATGTCGGTGTTGACCATGTAGAACCAGCCGTCCGGCGCACGCAGCACGTGCGGGTCGCGGAGCCCTTTCTTGATGCTTACCGTATCGGCGGCCACGACTCGTTTGCCGTTGTTCATCGGGGTGAAGTTGTATCCGTCGTTACTCAGCGCATAATAAATGTTTTCGTTATTGTTTGCCGGGAAATATGCGAACAGGTAATTGGAGTAAGGTTCAAAACCGTGGATGGAAACCTTGAAATCCCTTTTCTCGGCACGCGGGGGTGTGCTTTGGTTGTCATATAGCGTTGCGGTAAGGGTCACTTCCTTGTTTTCGCCCACAAAACGTCCGTTGATGCGTCCGTCATGCCCTAAAAAGAGCGTATTGGAACTTTCCCAGGTGACCGGGAACGGACCGTACTTTTTCATGGTATCCGGAAGGTTCAAATCATTATAGAGGTCGTTGATGCCGGCGGGCTCAAGGTCGTCAAATGCCGCCCAGAAAGGTGTCTTATCGACGATGTCCTGGGCCTGTGCGCCCAGCGCCAAAAGAGCTGCCAATGATATAAAACGCTTCATACGGTCTCCTTACTAACGACCCATTTCCAAACAACAACCATATATTAATTAGTAACTACTAACTAATAACTACTATCTAGTGACTAAAAACTAGTAACTATTGACCAAAAATAAATATACTTTTAACAATGATGAAAATCACAAAAAGGGGAGATAAAGTCTTGAAAAAAAGTCCATAAAAAAGCAAGTATGGCTTATATTTTTAGTTGAAATAAAATCTGTTGTTATATTTCAATTTATAGCGTATATTATGACTATGGAAAAAGTCCGTTTGAAAATTTTAGTTGTTGACGACACCAAGACGAATATCGAGGTGCTTGAAGGTATTTTGTCGAATGATTATGATGTTTGCGTAGCGCTGAATGGAAAAAAGGCGATTGAACTTACGGAAAAAATCAAGCCCGACTTGATTTTGCTCGATGTGATGATGCCCGAAATGGATGGCTACGAGACTTTGAGGATCATGCGGCAAAAGGATATTCTGCAAGGAATCCCGGTTATCTTTTTGACGGCTAAGGCCGACAGCGTTAGCGAACAGACTGGACTGGACTTGGGTGCTGTTGATTACATCACCAAGCCTTTTTCTCCGGAACTGGTTAAACTCCGTATAAAAAACCAACTTCAGCTGAAAATCCAGCGCGACCACCTGCACGAACTTGTTGATGAAAAAACGGCGGACTTGCGCAAGACGTTGAAGGTCATGTTGACAAGTCTAGGTGCCCTTGCGGAATATCGCGACCCCGAGACGGGCGAACACATTAAACGTACCCAGATTATTGTCCAGCGTATCGCGGAAGAACTTCAAAAGAATCCGAAGTTCGAAAATGTCATTACATCGGAATACATCGAAAACCTAGCAACGGCGGCTCCGCTTCACGATATTGGCAAGGTCGGTATCCACGACCGCATATTGCGTAAGCCGGGGAGTCTCACGCATGACGAACGCCAAATCATGATGCAGCACCCGCAGATGGGTTACGATGTGTTGCTCGAGGCAACCAAGGAATTGCACGACAGCCCGATGGTGAAAATTGCTGCGGATATGGCTCTGGGACATCACGAATACTGGAATGGCGAAGGCTATCCGAACCACAAGAAGGCGGACGATATTCCCATAGGGGCCCGCATCATGGCTGTCGCCGACGTCTATGACGCTCTTGTGTCGAAAAGACCGTACAAGGATCCGTATCCGCACAAGGTGGCCGTTCAGGAAATCATCAAAGGTCGCGGGACGCAGTTCGATCCGGACGTCGTCGATGCGTTCCTTGCGATTTCGGAACAGTTGCCCGAGATATATGAAGTGTATAAAGATAATGCTTCCGAGGTGAATTCGGCTTGACGCATAGCCCGCTAAATGAAAAACGCCGGCATCTCAGTTGGCGCATTTCGATTGTCTATACCATACCGATGCTCGTCTTTACCATCGCGTTGGTATTTGTTTTTTCGTATTACTTAAAATCGACACTGATTTCGGCTTCGTACAGTTCGTCCGACGTAAAATTTCAAGATAAAGTCGTTACGGACATCGATTTGTTTTTCTTAAAACTTGAAAACCAGTTCAAGTCTGTTCCGCAAATTCTTGAATACACCAAAGAAAACGATATTAAAAAGATCCTGAAAAAAAATCTCCAGCTGTCTCCGTATATCGTCGATACTTATTACGGAAATACGAACGGTAAATATCTCTCGGCAAGGGACTTCAAGCTGGACGAAGGCAAAAAGGAGTTCAGGACCAAGGCTTGGTATCTGGAAGCGTCGCGAAGCAAGGGACTTGCCATCACGGGACCTGAAATCAACGATAAGGCCAGAAAACGCGTCATGACGTATTCTTACCCGTTATTGGATAAGAATGGAACTTTTGTGGGGGCTGTTGCCGAGGATATCGACTTGCAGAGGGTTCGTCAGTTGATGGGCGAATTTGCAAAGAGCGAAGGCGGCATTACGATGCTTGTGGGGGCCGAAAACGATAACCTGTTTACGTATTTCCCTTACGAGACGAGCCTTCATAAAATTGTGATGGATTCGGTTGCGAATCTTTTGAGTCTAGTACAAGAGAATATAAAACTGGAGAGAATGATTGCCAATAGCGTGACTCGTTTTGAACAGACCGATATTGGCGGCCGCAAGTTGATATTCATGGTGGCGCCGTTGAAGAACGCCCCGTTCTATCTGGTCCATGTTGTCCAGAAAAACAAGATTGTCGCCATGGTCCAGGAACATCTGCACGCTATTGTCTTGGTGATGGCGCTTGTCGTTCTTGCGCTCATGTTCCTTACGTCCTTGATTGTCCATTTCCTTTTCAAGTTTTTTATCGAGAAGGATTTGAATGAAAGCGTGAGTTCCAGTACGATGTTCGAAACGCTTTTGGGTAGTGACAACTTTAGGATTATACTGACAAACGATACGTTCGACATTTTGCATGCGAGTGCCTATATTGCGGAATTCTTTAACAATGGCGACGATATCCGTGGAGAAATTCTTTGGAAATTCTTCCATTCCGAACAGTTTAAGAAGTTTGTCTATAAAGTTTCGAAAGGCGGAAAGATGCACGCCAGCGAGCGGCAAATCATCATACCGGTCAGGAGTTGCACGGGTGAAGACGCTTGGTGGAAAGTCATTTTCCAGTTCCTTGTCGAAGATGATGGCTCCATACGTTATCTGTTCCTCATCTCCGATGAGACGAGCGGAATCCAGAAGGATACGATTCTCGATACGATCATGCTTTCGGCGGGCAATTCCATCCTCGTTATTTTTGACAAAAACCGCAAAGTCATGTACATGTCGAAGCAGCTGGCCGATTACTTGATTGTGGATTGGAAAGACGTGATGGGACAGTCGCTTGAAAAATTGCCTAGTTGCGGGATGCCCGAAAAAGTTGTGGAAGCCTTGAAAAAATCATTTGACGAACAAGGCGTCTGGAAAGATACGTTCATGCTGCAGACGTTGAATACGCATACGGAAACGTGGTTCCGCGGTGAGGCGTGCACCCTCAAAGTCCAGGATTCCGTTGTGGGTTACATGCTTTCGATGATTGATATTTCGGAAGTTGTCGCGGCCCGGGAAATTGCAGAACAGGCGACCCAGGCAAAGAGCGAATTCTTGGCCAACATGAGTCACGAAATCCGCACTCCGATGAACGCGATTATCGGTATGGCGCACTTGATTCAGGAAACGCAGCTGGATGAACGCCAGCAAGGCTTTGTCGAACGAATCAGCCATGCGGCGACGTCTCTGCTTCGGATTATCAACAGCATTTTGGATTTCTCGAAAATTGAGGCCAAGAAGCAGGAACTGGAAATCACGCAACTTATCTTGCAGCATGTCATCAATGAGGTGACGACTCTTGCCGAAGTCCGAATTGCAGAAAGACCGATCGAGCTGATTGTCGATATGGATCCAGAAATTCCTGAAGTGCTAATGGGTGACCCGCTGCGCCTTTCGCAAATCTTTACGAACCTTATCAACAATGCGACCAAGTTTACCGAAAGCGGAAACATTACACTTCAAATAAAGAATGAACAAGTTATTGGAAATAACGTAAAACTTTCGTTTAGCGTCATCGATACGGGTATCGGTATGACGAACGAGCAACTGAGCGGGCTTTTCACGGCGTTTACTCAAGCGGACGGCTCCATTACGCGTAAATACGGCGGAACGGGACTTGGACTTGTCATTTCAAAATCGCTTGTGGAACTCATGGGTGGAGAACTTAAAGTGGAAAGCGAATATGGCAAGGGTTCCAGGTTCTACTTTACGTTGACGCTCCCCATTGCGCAGCAGTCGAGTGTGCCCAAGTGGAAATCTGTTTCGACGTTCAGGAATATGAATGTCCTGCTTGTCGATGATTGCGATAAACTTCGCGATGTGCTGCGGCATTATCTGACAAAGTTACGCTGTGTGGTGGAAGAAGCCGGGTCTGTTGACGAGGCGCTGGACTTGATCCAGGCGCATGACGAAGCGGGCGAAACGCCGTATGATCTCTTCATTGTCGATTTCCAGATGCCGATTCTAAATGGTTTTGACTTTGTACAAGGACTTCCGTTCAAGATGAAAAAGATTCCGAAAGTCTTGATGCACCCCATCCATTTTGACGAACGGAATTACCACCTTGCCGAAGAAATGGGCTACAACAGTTGTGTGGCCAAACCGTTACAGATAAGCTCTCTGCTGAGCGCCATGCAAGAAGCCGTGGGCGAAACCCTTACGTATCAAAAGACGGTCAAGACCGAAAAGAACAAGGTCTTCTTTAAGGAAGCGAAAATACTTTTGGTCGAAGACAACGAAATGAATCAGGAGTTGACGGTATCGCTTTTGAACAGTGTCGGGCTTACGACGATGGTGGCGAAAAATGGTAAAATTGCGCTCGACTTGCTCAAGAAAAATGCATTCGACTTGGTGTTGATGGATATCCAGATGCCGGTCATGAACGGTCTCGATGCGACTGCCGAAATTCGCAAACGTTCGGACGAGTATTTCAAGAACGTGCCGATTATTGCTATGAGTGCAAGGGCTTTCCAGAAAGATAAGGACGATTGCCTTAAAGCGGGAATGAACTCCTATATCGCAAAACCGATAGATCCTAAATTGATGTTTGCTGAACTCGCCAAGTACCTGCCTGTTGCCGAGAAGACTCCGATTGTTCAAACATCGAGTGAACCGGAAACAGAACCCACCAGCAGCGACGACAGTACAGTTTCGTTGTTCCAGAAGGTGCGCCATTTTGATGCCGCGGCGGGATTGTATCATTCCAATGATAACCGCAACTTGTACTTCAAGATTTTGCAGGGTTTTGTCCGTGATTACGATGGCAAGGTGCAGAAGTTGAGGACGGCTTTTGAAAATTCCGAGTTTGAAGAACTGACTCGTAATATCCATACGATTAAAGGTCTTTGTGGCACAATCGGTTCGTACCATGTGCAGACACTTGGACATATTCTCGAAAATTCTCTGCTTAAAAAGGAACGTAATTATACCGATTTTATGGCGTTCGAGAAGGCTTTAGAAGAACTCCTTGACGACTTGAAGATTGTCATGCAGAATATCGCCGAGGAACAGGCTAACGCTGCTGTCATCATTAAGCACATCGACCCTGAAGCGACGAAAAAATTAATGACGGCCATTGAAGAACTCAAACCCGCCGTTGAATCGTGCTCTTCGACGCTTTGCAAGCGGATTCTCGATTCTCTGGAAGAAATCATGTTCACGCAGGAGCAAGAGAAAATCTTGCAAAAGCTGCATAATCAGGTTGAAGATTACGATTTTATTGAAGCGGCTGCAAGTCTTAAACGCCTTGAAGAAACCTTAGAGGTGTGAGCGGTGAGCTGAGTGTCGCAAATCGTCATTTCTCTTCTTTTTAGAATTCTTACAATATCATAGCCGCAACGAATGCAATCACAATGATGGTGGCTACGATAATGCCGAACGGGTTCGCCGTTTTCTTTTTTCCGTAAGGGCTGCTTGGGTCATCACCGAATTCATTCTCGATAATTTCATCGTAGTCGGGGAGGTCGAGGTCGCTGTATTCAGCACCTTCTTTCCAGCCGGTGTTTTTGTCGCTCCCGCAGTGGGGGCAGAAGGTTGCGCTTTTTTTCAGCTCGGCGCCGCAATGGGGACAGTTATTCATAGACGAGAAAAATCTAGTAAATAGCTCTTTCTCCAAAACGTTGTCATGAAAAAGCCCCAGAAATAATTCGAGGTATTTTTCAGCATCAAAAAAATCCTCCGATTGCTCGGAGGATTTTTAAAGCCTTGAGGCGGATTAACCTTGAACCTGCGGAAGCTGGGCGAGGCTCTTGGCGATATCTTCATCCGTCGGGATGTAGTCGCTCATTTCGCCGTCGTTGAACTTCTGGTAGGCAACCATGTCGAAGTAACCCGTACCGGTGAGGCCGAACACGATGTTCTTGGCCTGGCCGTTTTCCTTGCACT
>JAEEGG010027352.1_pt1 | contig 10820 bp, 9 predicted proteins | sample 9134161 | NCBI WGS metagenome assembly JAEEGG01 (sample SAMN16246543, study PRJNA631951) | gut metagenome | biome: gut microbiome; feature: rumen; material: CR-attached | host: Bos | place: Iran: Karaj | collected 2018-10
CGGCACCCTCGGGGAGACGGCGCAGCACAGCTCATAGGTGATGGTGCCCGCCAGGGCGGCGGTCTCCTCGATGGGCCGTCCGTCCCCGAAGATGGTCACCTCGTCCCCCGGCCGCACCTGGGGCAGGTCGGTGACGTCCACCATGCACAGGTCCATGCAGATGCGCCCCACCTGGGGGGCCAGTCCGCCCCGCACCAGGACCCGCAGTTTATTGGAAAGGGCCCGGTGGAGGCCGTCGGCATAGCCGATGGGCAGCACCGCCAGGCGGGTGGGGCGCGTCAGGGTGAAGGTCCTGCCGTAGCCCACCGTGTCCCCGGCCTGATGTTCCGTGACGGCAACCACCCTGGTTTTCAGGGTCATGGCGGGGGTGAGGGGGATGCTCCCCCGGTCCTCCCCGGGGTACATGCCATAGAGGGCCAGGCCGGGACGCACCAGCTCATGGGCCAGGTCGGGCCGGGTGATCACCGCCCCGGAGTTGGCGCAGTGGTGCAGCCGGAAGACCTTTCCCGCGGCCTTCTCCGCCGCGGTATAGCAGGTGACGAAGCGCCGGTGCTGCTCCTCGGTGAATTCCTCGCCCCCCCGCTCGTCGGAGACGGCGAAGTGGGTGAAGGTCCCCTCCGGTTCCAGGTTGGGGAGGGACATGGCCGCCGCCAGGTCCTGGGGCCTATGCCAGGGGAAGCCCGTGCGGCTCATCCCCGTGTCGATCTTCAGATGCACCTTCAGGGGCCGGGTGAGGGCGGCGGAGTAGGCCTTTGCCTACTCCAGGCTCCCCAGGGCCTGGGTCAGGTCCAGCTCCGCCAGGGCCTGGGCATAGGCCGCCGGGGTGGGGCCCAGGAGCAGGATGGGGGCCAGGATCCCCGCCTGCCGCAGCTTCCGCCCCTCGTCGATGCAGGCCACCGCCAGGTAGGCGCAGCCCAGCGCCTCCAGACGGCGGGCCACCTCCACGTCCCCGTGGCCGTAGGCGTCCGCCTTCACCACCCCCAGGCAGCGGCAGCCATCCGGCAGGGGGGCCTCCAGGGCCTGGAAATTGGCCTCGATCCGGTCCAGGCGGATCTCCGCCCAGGTGCGGCGGGTGGGGTCCGTCTCCACCAGGGACTCCGCCCCCAGGCCGGGGAGGGGCTCCAGGGGGACGGTCTCCGCCAGGGCCCGGTTGGTGTACCGCCGGTCCTCCGTCACCTCCCGGACGAGCTTCACCCAGTCCGGCAGGGGCGGGACCTTGTCCGGGTCCGCCAGCTCGATCTCCAGGAAGGCCCGGTCTGCCCAGAAGGGGAAGAGGTCCACCTCCAGGGTCACCCCCGCCCAGGGGATGCACCACCGGGTCTTTTCCAGGGTGCGGAGGGCGGGGTCCGCCCGCTCCAGGAGGGCCCGGTACTCCCTGGGGGAGATCTCCTCCTCCCGTTCCTCCCGGCTGCAGTCCGTGAGGCGGCGCTTCACCGTATGGGTATACTCCGCCCCTGCCCCGCAGCCCCGAAGGCGGACCCGCTCCGTGGTCCCCGGCTCCGCCGGGGTGAGGTAGGTCTGCCGGATATAGTCCCGGCGCGAGGCCAGAGCATCCAGCATGGCCCGCTCCGGGGCCAGGATCAGGTATTTCCGCTCGATCTCCAAGGGGGTGTCGTTCATGGGTATCATCCTTCTTTTTTCCGCCGCTGCCCTTGCGCCGGGGCGGCGGGCGTAGTATAATATGCCGATTTTGCGCTGACAGGAGTTTTTTCACATCATGGCAAAAGCGATCATCCAGGATCTGACCGTGGGGAGCGTGCCCAAAAAGCTCGTCCGCTTCGCCCTCCCCTTCATGTTCTCCACCCTGCTCCAGACGGCCTACAGCATGGTGGACATGATGGTGGTGGGGCAGTTCGTGGGGAGCAAGGGCCTCAGCGCCGTGAGTATCGCCTCCCAGCTCATGTGGCTCACCACCGCCCTGTGCATGGGCTTCTCCAACGCGGGACAGATCATCATTTCCCAGCTCATCGGGGCGGGACGGCGGCAGGATCTGAAAAAGACCATCGGCACCGTCGCCGCCACCGTCTTCGCGGCGGCAGTGGTCATCACCGTCCTGGGCTTCGCGCTGACGGAGCCCATCCTCCGGGCCCTCAGCACCCCGCCGGAATCCTTTCAGGAGGCGGCCCGGTATCTCCGCATCGCCTTCCTGGGCACGGTGTTCACCTTCGGGTACAACCTGGTGTCCGCCGTCCTCCGGGGCATGGGGGACTCCAAGCATCCCCTGATCTTCGTGGCCATCTCCGCCGGGGCGAACCTGATTTTGGACCTCATCGCCGTGGCCCTGCTCCACATGGGCACCGCCGGGGCGGCCCTGGCCACCATCCTGGGTCAGGGGATCAGCCTGGTGATCTCCCTGAAATACCTCTACGGCAGGCGGGAGGAGATCGGCTTCGACTTCAAGCTGAAAAGCCTGAGGCCGGACAAGGCCACCCTGCGGAAGCTGGTGCGCCTGGGCATCCCCTTCGCTTTGCAGCACGCGGCCATCTCCATCTCCATGCTCTTCGTCACCCGGTTCATCAACACCTACGGCCTCACCGCCTCCTCCACCTTCGGCACCGGGACCAAGATCGAGCAGATCCCCTGGATCGTGGTGAACGGCGTCATGGTGGCCTGCGCCACCATGGTGGGCCAGAACATGGGGGCGGGGAAGCGGGACCGGATGAAGCAGACCGTCCGGGTCTCCGCCTTCATCTGCGCCGGGACGGCGGTGACCTTCGTCACCCTCTTCCTGCTGATCCCCAGGGAGCTGTACTCCTTCTTCACCTCCGACCCGGAGGTGCTGGACATGGCCCCCATGTTCATGCTGGCCCTGGCCCTGAGTACCCCGGCCACCACCATGATGTGCCCCTACCAGGCCTTCATCGAGGGCATCGGCAACGCCGCCCTCACCATGATCATCGCCCTGCTGGACGGCTTCGTGAGCCGCATCGCCATCAGCCTGTTCCTGGCCTATGTGTGCAAGCTGGGCCTCATGGGCTGGTTCCTGGGCTACGGCCTGGCGGCCTACGTGAACACCATCCTGTCCGTCATCTACTACTACGGCGGGTTCTGGAAGAAGCGGGTGAGTCTGGCCCAAGTATAATCCCCGAAGGGACAAGAAACAAGACGGAACTATTTTTCCCGTTCTGCGTCTGATGAAATATCCGCACCGGCGGAACAAGGAGGATAACCATGAAGCAGTTCAACAGAATCCTGGCCCTGGCGCTGGCCCTGATCTTGGCCCTGAGCCTTATGGCCTGCACCAAGGGCGGCGGCAATGACCCCGGCAGCTCCGCCGCCCCCGACGACCCCGCCTCCGCCCTGGAGAAGAAGCTCAAGGGCGTGGAGAAGGTGAAGCTGGACCACGTTTACAAGGCGGAATACGTGAACGCGGACCTGGGGGACGTGAACAACATCAGCAGCATCCTGGAGGCGAAGGGGCAGCTCTACCTCATCGCCAACTTCGACCGGGAGATCCCCTCCAAGGACGATCCCCAGTACACGGAGTACATCTGGGGCCTGGAGCTGTACCGCCTGAGCCCGGAGGGGAAGCTGGATAAGCTCCTCACCTTCACCAACCAGTCGGAGTACGACGAGGAGAATTCCCGGAGCTGGGAGACCTATGTGAACAACGTCAGCATCGCCCCGGACGGCACCCTGTGGTACATGCAGGAGCAGTACCTGAACGACTGGTCCGACCCGGAGAACTACGTCTGGGAGCAGAAGAGCTGCCTGGTCCACGCGGACATCACCGGCAAGGAGCTCCTGAGCATCCCCCTGGACAGCCTGAAGGACCCCAAGGCGGAGGACGATTACCTGTACATCCAGGGTCTGTGCTTCCCGGCGGGGGGGAACATCCTGGCCCAGACGGGGAACGGCTTCATCGGCCTGGACCCGGAGGGGAAGGTCCTGTTCCGGGGGGAGAACCTGGAGAACACCTGGGTCCAGAGCCTCTGCGTCACCGGCAGCGGCCGGGTGATCGGCTCCTTCTACACCTATAACCAGGTGGACTACTCCAGCGCCATGAGCATCATGGAGGTGGACCCCAACACCGGCAAGCTCATGGAGATCGAGAAGCTGGACAGCTCCACCCTCATGCGGGGCAATGGGAACATCTACGGCGGCCCCGGAGACACCGTCATCATGGGGAACAATTCCGGCATCGACAGCTACGACCTGGGCACCCACGCCCGGGGGGAGATCCTGAACTGGCTCAACTGCGACGTGAACCCCAACTATGTGAGCAATGTGGTGCCCCTCGCCGACGGGCGCTTCTTCCTGGTGGAGCGGAACTGGCGGCAGAACAACAACAACATCAAGCTGGCCTATATGTCCCCCGTGGGGGAGACCGTGGAGAAGTACCTGATCCACTTCGCCGCCCTGTACCTGGACGAGAACGTCACCAACTCCATCATCAGCTACAATAAGCGCAGCGACCTGTTCCGCATCGTCTTCGACGACTACTCCGTGTACGCCACGGAGGACGATTACCAGGCGGGCCTGAAGGTGCTGAACCAGGAGATCGTCTCCGGCAAGATCCCGGACATCTTCTCCATGCAGGGCCTGCCCTACGACGTGTACGCCAGCAAGGGCCTGCTCCTGGACCTGAAGCCCCGGCTGGAGGCGGACCCCGACTTCCACATGGAAGACTATCTGGAGAACGTGTTCAAGGCTGTGGAGCGGGACGGGAAGATCTGCTCCATCATCCCCGCCTTCACCGTCCAGACCCTGGTGGCCAAGGCCAGCCTGGTGGGGAACAAAAGCGGCTGGTCCATGGAGGACCTGCGGAAGGTGGTCCAGGCCCATCCCGAAATGGCGGTGTTCTCCGAGACGACCCGGGAGAGCGCCCTGAACACCCTCCTGGCCGCCAACATGGACGCCTTCATCGACCCCAACACCGGGGCCTGCTCCTTCAACTCCCAGGAGTTCATCCAGCTCCTGGAGCTGGTGAAGTCCTTCCCGGAGGAGATCGACTGGGAGAAGCTCTACAACGATGATCCCATGTACTGGGATAAGTACCAGAGCCAGTACCGGGAGGGCCGGACCCTGCTGATGAACAACTGGCTGTCCAACTATACGGATATCCGGCAGATCTTCTATCAGTTCGACTCCGACTGCACCTTCATCGGCATCCCCGGGGCCAAGGGCTCCGGCGCCGTGATCCAGCCCCAGATGGAGATCGCCATCTCCGGCCGCACCAAGCTGGACGACCAGTGCTGGGACTTCGTGCGCTTCCTGGTGAGCGCGGAGTACCAGAACGATTTGCAGGGCTGGTGCTTCCCCGTGCGCCTAGAGGCCCTGGAGGCCATGGCGAAGCAGGCCATGGAGGAGAGTCAGAACAACTACGTCGCAAACGGCGTGCCCGCCGCCACCGCGGTGCCCGCGGGGGCGGTGTACTCCGAGAGCGAGGAGGAGGTCGAGCCCCAGGAGGATGCCGCGCTCACGGAGGAGGACGAGCCCGCCACCGCCGGGGACCTGGAGCCGGAGGAGCCCGTCCCCGTGCCCGAGCCGGGGTACGACGACTGGTGGAGCCGTCCCATTACCCAGGAAATGGCGGATATGATCACCGCCTGCGTGAAGGGGGCGGTGCAGGTGGCCCGGGACCAGACGGAGGTCATGGCCATCGTCCAGGAGGAGGCGGGGGCCTTCTTCGCGGGCCAGAAGAGCGCCCAGGCCGTGGCGGAGACCATCCAGAGCCGGGTGTACCTGTACGTGATGGAATCCCGGTAAGCAGCGCGCCGACAAAATGATCCCCGGTCCGGTTTTCGCCGGGCCGGGGATCTTATTTCCGTTCAGAGCTTTTCCGCGTATTTCTTTTGCTCGTCGGGGGGGATGCTCAGGGCATCCATCGCCTGCTTGGCATCGAAGTGCAGATTGTTCATCAGGCTGCGGATATTTGCCAGATTCGCGGCCTCCGCGCCTCTGGCCTCGCCCCTGGCCTCGCCCTTAGCTACGATTTTGTCCAACACTTCACACATGTTCTGTGCACCTCCTTGTCCGCCGTCCTCCTCGGAGAAGCCGTCTTCAAACCGATGATCGCCGGTCATCACGCTGAGAAGCTGGAGCGTTTCCTGTACATGATCCAGCTTGTCCCGGCTGGGGGTATACTCCCGATTCTCCCGCATCTGTACGAAATAGTCCGCCACGATGCGGAAATCACTTCTGAACTTCTCCACCTTTGTCCGGTCCAGCCAGGCAATCTCAAACAGGTTGATCTGATAGTCCGACACAAAAGGACGGAACCGATCCGTCACGCCCACAGCCTCATGCAGGGTCAGCGGCTTATCCCAGTGCTTCGTATGCCCGAAATACAGAACCAGCGTGACGACCGGATACAAGGGAGATGCGTGGTTTTCCCTGGTCAGCTGCGCGCGGTACTCTGCGCCGTCATAGCCGATGACGCGCAGCGGCATAGCGGCGTCCGGCTCGGATTGATTCTCCAGGCCGACACAGGCAATGCGGATGCTGTTCTTCGTCCACCGCTTTGCAACGTCCCGTTCCAGCTCACGGACCCTTCCGTCCGCCTTGTATGCGCTGCGCGGAGCCTGATCCTCCAATTCATCCGGGTGGATGACCTGTTCGCCGTCGAACAGCAGGACGTTCACAATATCCGCGAACACATCGTTATAGGACTCCAGGATCTTCTGCGTGATGTCCTTCTCCGCCACGGGTCAAGCCCCCTCTCTGCCTCTATGGATATTCTACACGGGACGCCGGGAAAATTCAAGGGAAGAAGCTGCTGCCCCGATCAAGCTCCGGCGCCGTCGTATGAAATTGCCGTCGAGGGCTTAGCTTGCGACACGCCGGATGGGATCATGCGGAAAAGGGACAGCCATTGAGGGTTCATATGCTCACGGAGGCCCAGCAGGAGAAATACCGCTATTACGGCGGCAAGCTCTCCTCCGGCAGGTACGCCGCCGTGACCTTCGGCATGCCCCGCTTCGTGCCCATAGACAAGTAAAGCGCATAAACCCCGCACCCTCCGGAATACACTGTAAGCAGTCCGGCGCAACGCGCCAAAGGAGGGGAACGGTTTGGCATGGCAGAACAATACGGCTGAGCTGCACGGGCAGATGGGCTCGACGCCCGAGCTGTCCCACATCAGCAGAGGCATTTATTACTACAGCTTCACGGTGCTTACCCGGCGGCTTTCCGGGACGGCGGACCGGGTCGGGGCGATCGTCCCCGGGAGCCTGCTGGCCTGTCTGCCGGAGCCGGGGCAGCGGGTCTGGCTCCGGGGAGAGCTGCGGAGCTTCAACAACCGCAGCGGCACCGGCAGCCGTCTGGTGCTGTACATCCATGCCCAGGAGGCCGCTCCCGCGGAAGATCGTGGGGAGGACACCAACGAGGTCCTCCTCACCGGGGCCCTGTGCAAGGAGCCGGTATGGCGAAAGACCCCCATGGGCCGGGAGATCTGCGACCTGATGCTGGCGGTGAACCGGCGCTACGGCAGGAGCGACTACCTCCCCTGCATCGCCTGGGGCAAGAATGCCCAGGCCGCCGCGGCCTGGGAGGTGGGGACCTGCGTCTCCCTCCTGGGACGGTTCCAGTCCAGGGGCTACGTGAAGACCCTGGAGACCGGGGAGAGTCTGGAGAAGACCGCCTATGAGGTCTCCGTCACGGCGTTTCTTCCCGGGGAGCCCGATCCCGCTTCGCCCTGAGCTCCGCCTCCCGCTCCGCGCACATGGCGGCCAGCTCCTCCGGCGGGAACACGTACCGCTCCCCGCAGAAGCGGCAGATCACCTCCGCCTCCTCCCCGGAGTCCCGCATATCCCGGAGCTCCCGGATGCCGATGCCCTTGATGGCGGAGCGGTACTTCTCCCGGGAGCAGTTGCAGCGGTAGCGGATGAGCTTCGTCTCCAGCAGGTCATAGGGGATGTCCCCGAAAACCAGGGCGGTGATCTCCTCCCCCCTCTTCCCCTCCCCGATGAGGGCGGAGAGGGAGGGCAGGGCCTCCACCCGCTCCTGGAGCTTGTCCGCCAGCTCGTCCGGCGCTCCGGGCAGGAGCTGGAGCAGGAAGCCCCCCGCCCCCTTCACCCGTCCGTCGGGCCAGACCCGTACCCCCAGGGCGCACACCGTGGGGGTCTGTTCGCTCATGGCGTAGTAGGCGGTGATATCGTCCCCGATCTCCCCGCTCACCAGCTTGGTGTAGCCCACATAGGGCTCCCCGAAGCCGTAGTCCCGCACCACGTACAGATCCCCCTCCCGGCCCACGGCGCCGCCCACGTCCAGCTTGCCCTGGGCATTGGGGGGCAGCTCCACCCCCGGGTCCTCGCAGCAGCCCCGCACGTTCCCCAGGGCGTCCGACACGCAGGTGAAGGACCCGGCGGGCCCGCCGCCGCTGATGCGCAGGGTGATGCTCCCATCCCCATCCTTCAGGGTGCCCCCCATGATGGCAGCGGCGGTGAGGCAGCGGCCCAGGGCGGCGGTGACGGTGCGGGAGCAATGGTGCCGGAGCCTGGCGTACTCCACCAGGTCCGTGGTATGGGCAAAGAGCAGCCTTGCTCCCCCGTCCCTCGTCAGGGCGGTGAGCAGGGTGCCTTCCGAATTCCTGTTCTCCATCATATACCTCCGGGTATCGTGCTGGGCGGCGGGTCCTCCGCCGCCCTTGCCATTATACGGCGGAGAAGGCCCGTATGCAAGTGCCCTTGTCCCCGCCGGGACCCTTGACACCCCCCAAGGGGGCATGGTATATTGCTTTCAGACACACGTATCTAACGAAAGGAGAACAAAAGGGATGAAAAAATGGAAATGCACCGTCTGCGGTGAGATCGTGGAGAGCGAGACCAGGCCGGAGCAGTGCCCCCGGTGCAAGGTCCCCGGGGAGAAGTTCGTTCTGGTGGAGGAAGGCGCTGAGCTGACCTGGGCCTCCGAGCATGTCATCGGCATCGCCCAGGGCGTCCCCCAGGAGATCATCGACGGCCTGCGGGCCAACTTCGAGGGCGAATGCTCCGAGGTGGGCATGTACCTGGCCATGGGCCGGGCCGCCGCCCGGGAGGGGTATCCCGAGATCGCCGCCTACTGGAAAGAGGCCGCCTGGGAGGAGGCGGAACACGCCGCCAAGTTCGCGGAGCTCCTGGGCGAGGTGGTCTCCCCCTCCACCAAGAAGAACCTGGAGGTCCGGATCGCCGCGGAGAACGGCGCCACCCAGGGCAAGACCGACCTGGCCAAGCTGGCGAAGCAGCTGAACCTGGACGCCATCCACGACACCGTACATGAGATGGCCCGGGATGAGGCCCGCCACGGCAAAGCCTTCCAGGGACTTTTGGAGCGCTATTTCGGTAAATGATTATAGCGCAGCACACCCGGGGACGGTTTCCACCGCCCCCGGGTGTATCTTTTCCGCAAGGGGATCGCCATGCTGCAACCCAAGACGGATTCGATGGAGGACGAATCCATCTGGGATCAAATCGTCTGCCTGGAGGGAAGGGTGTTTTCTGTGAAGCGTCTTCCGCCGGCAAATAGACCTCCCCCGCCTCCTGCTCCGCTTTCTTCAACAGCGCCAACGCGATCCCATAGTTCTGCGCCTCCATGGCCTCGATGGCCTTTTCCGCGCCGTCCACCATGATGGTATACATTCTGCGATAATCCATGTGTTTTCCCTCGTTTGGTCATAATATGACCAATATTACCACGCCAGCTTTATATAATCAAGCAAAAGGTCAATTCTTGACCATTTGCGAGGTGAGAGGCTTGGCAAGGCTGTATACGGCGGAGGGAAAGAAAAACCGGATCGGCCCGAAGGTCCGGGAGCTGCGCCGGGCCAGGGGCCTCTCCCAGGAACAGATGGCGGCCCAACTCCAGCTCCTGGGGATGGACAGCGAACGGGGCGTGGTGAAGCGCATCGAAAACGGGACCCGGTTCGTCACCGATCTGGAGCTGTGCCTTCTGGCGGACTATTTTCAGGTGTCCGTCCGGGAGCTGCTGGGCAGAGAATAAACGGGAAACAAATAACCGGGGGACGGCGCAGAGCCGTCCCCCGGAATTTTCATGGAAGCAGGGCGTCGGGCCGCCCGGATGTTGTTTGTTTACGCTTCCCGCTTCAGGTAGTCCTCGTAGGCCTCCTGATAGACGGCGGTGATCTCGTCCAGGCCGATGCTGTGGAGGGTCTGGAGGTAGGAAACCCACTCGGCGAAGGGCTTGGTGCCGTCCAGGAACATGCTGAAGTTCTCCGCGATGTAGGTGGTCAGCTCGTTCCGGTACTGGGAGACCTCCTCGCTCTGCTCGCTGGTGAGGTTCGCCCCCACGGGGTACAGGCCGGCGGCGTCATAGTGATCGTTCAGCCAGTCGGTCCAGTACTGGATGGCGTAGCGGGCGATGTCGCCCTTCTCGTTGAAGAGCTTGGTCTCGGTGTCCGCCAGGGCGGGGTCCACAAAGGCGTCCATGGAGTAGATGAAGGCCAGCCAGGTGAGGGCCTTGCCGTCGGGATTGTTCAAGGCCCAGTCCGTATTGTGCCGCTGGCCGTTCTCGTCCGTGTAGCAGATGATCCCCTCGGGGCCGTAGGTGTAGAGCTCATAGCCCTCAGGGCTGTACCGGTAGTCGATCCACTTCATGGCGGTGGGGATATCGTGGCAGGTGGCGGAGAAGGAGCAGCAGCCGGTGCCGGTGCGGACGCGGCTCTTGCCCAGATGGAAGATCTGGCCCTCATACATCACGGGCTTCTGCATGGGCTTCCACCGGCAGTTGGGGTTGATGTTGTGCCCGTCCTGCTCCGGCAGGTTGGTGGCGCCGTTGTACATGCAGGCCACCTGGTCGTTGTTGCTCTCCTCGGTGAAATCGTTGGGGGTGGCGCAGGAGGACCAGTTGGGGGTGATGAGGCCCATGCTGTACCACTTGTTCAT
>JAEEGG010027355.1_pt1 | contig 10819 bp, 6 predicted proteins | sample 9134161 | NCBI WGS metagenome assembly JAEEGG01 (sample SAMN16246543, study PRJNA631951) | gut metagenome | biome: gut microbiome; feature: rumen; material: CR-attached | host: Bos | place: Iran: Karaj | collected 2018-10
CGGACGCGAGGCGTGTTCGTGGTCGACACGCGCCTGGACATCGGCCGTGGCCGCGCCGGCCTTTTTCAATATCTGCGGCACGAGGCCGTCCTCCTGCAGGAGCAACGCGAGAAGCAGATGCTCTACGTCTACCTCCTGGTGCCCGAACCTGACGGACACCTCGCGGGCGGCCTGCACCGACTGCTGTGCCTTCTGTGTAAGTTTATTCATATCCATGGGTGAAATCTCCTTTGCCCATTGGTATAGCAAACGCTGTGCCAATTAGATAAAATACCTCAATGCGTTTCACATCAACGATGTGCAACGCATTTAGCAAAATGTTGACTGGGACATCGTGTCACACTTTTCATAATCTGTGACAGACTGCCCTGACGATTTTTTAAGCGATGCCATAATCGGTTATGTATAATATTTCATAAAAGGAGAACTGCATGAACAACCACAGAGCAATCGTGATACGTGTCGTGACGCTTTTCCTCGGCCTCGTCGTGGGTGCCGCGTCGGCGGCAGACGTGTTGAAGTACGGTGTTACCTTTGAGTCCGCTGCGAACGGCGTTTCCAATGACTTCGCCTACGCGGTCGGCGACAACATGGTGGGCGGCTACTGGTACTGGGACATGGACTCGGGCCGCAGCTTCTGGTACCCGAACGACTACAGCTACAATGGAGTGGCGGACGGCTACCCCTACGGTTGGTTCGCAGGGGGCGAAGACGACGAGTCCAAGATTATCGCGCGAACGGACGCGGCGGGCGGCCAGGCCCTACAGCTCAATACCGACGCAGGTACGCTGACGAACAGGCTTCAAAAGAGCGTGGCGAACGAGATAACCGCCGCCATCGTCGACGGCGGCTGTGCCTACATCGAGACGGAAATCAAATTCATCGCGAGCGACACGCTTGATGCAGGTATTGTTGGCGGATATGGCGGCTATCGCTCCGTCAAGTCGGCCAGCAATACCAAACTCTTTTCTTATTACTATCGAGGGACATACTACATGCCCTACTGCTCCACCTCACCACTGTTTGTCATTTACGCTTTCATGGATGAGGAGGTTGAACCTCCTACGACAAGTCTCGTTGTCTTTCACGGCGTCATGGATGCGAATGGGGCCATAACATATACGAACGAGGTCTTCTCTTCCGCTCCTATCGACGCATCGTGCTATGATTATACGGCATCGCGTTATACAAAGCTCCGAATCGAGATGAGGCAACTTGAGGATCCGCTAAATCCAGGGGCCAAATACAATGCCTTTTCGGTCAGTGTCGATGACGGCGCGCCCCTTTCCTCCCCCACGGCCCTTGACGCCCGCTTCGGTGGCACGGCAACGGGGACTTGGTTCATGACCGTCGAGGACAGAAGCCTCGCTCCCGGCAATCTTCTCTCCTCTTTGAACTTCAGGCACTGTGGCGAGATCGACAACATCAAGGTCGGCGTGATGACGGGGACTACGCCGCCCCCATACGACCCCGTCTCGGAAGAGCCAGCCTCCCCCGCGCCCAACATCGGTCTGGACTACAACCGCTGCCATGACGGCGCACAATATAACGCCACGAACGCCCCGTTCGGATGGCAGCGCCAGAGCGTGTCGAACTACGTTGCCCACGCGCCGAATGGCAGGACATGGAAAGCCCATCGCGTCGGGCTTGGCACAACGCAGCGCAACACGGGCGGCGCAATCGACGAAAGCATTGGAATGACTTATCCGACGTTGTATTTCCAGAATCTTCCGTTTTCTGAAATGCCCTTTATCCAATCGCCGAAGCTGGAGGGGGGCGTCGGGACAATCGACTTTCGCTCGATCCTGCTTGGATCAACGGTGCGGACGAGCGAACTTACGCTTCAGGTGGCCTACACCGACGGGGAGCCGGCTGAGAGCGACTGGAGCACCGTGGCCGTCTATGGATATGGAACGGAGAACGGCAACGTGTTTTCACGGATTAACCACGTCGTCCTGAACGACTACGGGATCACCTACGTTCGGATTGTACGCAGCGATTACAACATCTACAATCCAGCGGACATCACCTCCGGCCGCCTCGCCGTCGACAACATCTGCATCACGAAGCCAGCGGCCGACGTGGGCATAGTCGAGAAGCTGAGGAACCCGGGCTACCCCGCGGCCGGCCAGAACATCCTCATGCGCTGCGCCGTGACGAACTGCGTCGAGACGACGCCCGCCACCAACCGCCACGTCAGCGTGAAGTACCAGTACGTGGCGCGCGACACGCACCAGCCTGTCGCGGACGCTGCCGCCTGGTCGTCCGCCGAGATGTCCTACCAGGGAAAGGACGAGAACGGCCTCGACTGGTACGAGGGCGTGATTCCGGCGCAGCGCGTCGGCTACGTCTGGTACTACTACCAGGTCGACTATGACGGCTACAACTATGGCGTCAACCCGCTCACCGGGGGTTCGGAATCGGTCAGCCCCGCCTACTGGGACGCGGGAACCGACACGCACAATCGTCCCGTTGCCGGCGCGCGCTTCGAGGTCCGCCCCTATCGCAGCCGCTATGCACGCGTGGCCCTTGACGCCTCGCCCGCAGAGGCCTCAGTCGCCGATATGACGCTCGTCGGCGACGAGCAGTGGCAGACCGTCATACCCGTCCGGGGCCTCCAGACCATTTCCTCCACATTTGTTGGCTACGGCTACTACGAGGATGACGCGGCAGACTACGAGGCAACCCCTGTCGTCTGGGGGGAGAACAATCCGGGGAAAACCTCCGCTCCACCAGTTGCGGGCTTCCTCGAGTCGAGCCACGGCACTGCGGTTACGAACACTCTTGTCGTCCGCAACGAGGACAACTACGTCGGGTATTACATGTACCGCTTCCATTCCAACGACAAGGTCGACGGGCCGCGCTACGACTACATTGTCAAGAAGGCAGTCTACCAGGACTTCGACAAGTGGACCGCCTCGCCCGACCACTACGAGTATTCCCTCGACGGACTTCCAACGCTCCTCTTCGCGGAGGACTTCGACGGCAACCTCCCCTCGGCACAGTCTGGCGCCGTGTGCGTCACGAACAGCTGGAACCTGGACGAATACGCCCCCGGCGACTACAAGCGGGAGGACTTCCAGAACGAGACGCCCTCCAATCTGTTTTCCGCAAGACCCGTCATGACCGGCGGCGGGTTCCTGCGCACCGGCTCGCGCATCCTCGTCGACCGCGTGCCCAATAGCGCCGCGCAGACGACCAACAAGACCGTGGCGCTTGCCCTGGACGGGCAGATCGAGAACACGGGCGCATCGGTGCCTTACGGTCTCGAAAAGGTCACCTTCAAGGCCCGGGCCTCCGTAGCCGACGACAGGTTCGCCATCTACGACGGAGGCACATGCGACCTGTCGTCGTACGGAAGCCAGGTCTTCGTCAACGCCACATGGAGTCTGACGGACATGGCCCCTTCCAAGCCCTACTTCTCCTACATTTTCCTCTATCGTCCCGCGACCGAGGACGACGGCGCCTCCTGGTATGAGGTCCGAATCGTCCAGGCGGACTCCATCAACGCCAACAACAGCACGGTCCTCATCGAACTCTGGCGTCGTGACCCGACCGCATCGGAATCCGTTCTCGTAGCCGGCTCCAAGCCGCTGGGTTGGCTTAGTCTGGCAGCTTCCCACGCCGTCAATGTCCGCGCCTACAACGACAGGGGCGCATTCTCCGTGAACGTCAGCTTTTCCGGCAATACCAGCTACCACGCCACGGTCGTGGACAAGTTCCCTCCGCCGGGACGTCTTCTGACGGGTGGCAAGATCGGCTTCGGAGTATTTGACGCCGTCCCGTGCATCACTGCCGTGAAGGCCGGGACATCCAACGGCGGCACGGACATTCTGCCGAGCCTCGGCGAGACATGGGGCGCCTGGTCCCACGGCGGACGCCGCCCCGACGGCCAGTACCGGTGGAATATTCAAGCCGGATCGATCACTCGTGCCGTCATGCCACGGACAATCGGCATCTATGCCGTCGACTGCTCCGGCGGTGAATTCAGCGCCCTGCCCGGAACGGAGACGTTCGTCGCGAGCAGGGAGATCAGCTCTGTGAGCATGGCGGTTGTCACCGTGGACTTCCGGGCCTGGAACAACAAGTTCGTGCAGATTCGCTACGAGGGCGGCGAAGGCGACCTCGTCGTTGACGACATCTGGTACCTCCCCTGGCGCGCCAAGACGCGCTGCGACATCGGCGACGCCGTCGTCGACGGCGCGGGCTATCGCGAATGGACAACCATGCAACAGCAGGACAAGTGGCTCGACAGCGACCTCGGCAGTGGCGACTCCATGAGCAACCACTGGGCCGTCCTCGAGGGCTGGACCGCGTACAGCGGTGCTTTCCGCATAGGCGCAAACCTTGAGCGTAGCCGCGCAAACACGAACCTCGTGCAGGGCGTCGTCTCGCCCGTGCTTGAAAACGGCATTGGCCCCTGCGGCTTTTCCTACGCCGTGAGCGGCGGCCGGGTCGTCTACGGAGTCGAACGCACCGACGAGGACGATGGTCACTCCTGGACACCGATGGCCGTATTCGCAAACCTGTCCGGAGATTCCGGCGAACGCTACGTCGGAATTGGCGAGCACTTCGCCGGCCGCATTCGCGTCCGCGTCTATGGATCGGCAGCCGAGGTCGAGGACCTTCTCCTCAAAAATCCCGGGTGCGGCTATGACCCCGCCTGGGGCTGGACCGAGGGCGAAGCGAAGCTTCTTCTCGACAACCTCCGCGTCAAAGACCACCCCGAAGACGTGGAGGACGTGGCTTGGCGGGCCTACAATCTGCTCATCACGGACAACGCCCCCGACGGCCAGATCTACTGCGAAAGGGGCAAGTCCTGCTTCTTCAACAACAGCCCGACGAACGGGGTCTACGGCGCCGAGGAATTCGACGCTGACGACCCTTATCTTGAATCTCCGCCTCTGCGCGGCGTCGGCATCGGCGAAATCGCCTTGCAGTACTGCCTCGTTCCCGGCACGGCCGACGCGGGCACCGACGGCCATCTCGTCATCAAGGCCGCGCCAAGCCGCGACACGCCCATTGCCGAGTGGACGACGATTACGAACCTCGCCGTCTCCGCCGCCGGCACGGCATTCGTCAAGTTCGATGACGAAACCATCTTGAACCAGACGAACTTCGTCGTCCGCTTCTATAATTCAAGGGAAGCCGGCACGCCGCGCATCGTAATCGACAACGTCCTCGTCGCGGCCCCCGCCCTCGGCGGCAACGCAGGGATTCCGCTCTGGGACCCCGCTGGCAACGCCATCACGAACGAGAACGTCTTGGCATGGATTGCGCGATACGGTGTCCAGCAATCCGACCTCAACGCGCTGACGATGAACCAGTTCAATGAAGACTTCCTGCTCAACCTCGATATCACGAAGACATGCCGCGCCGAACTGAGGATCACGTCCTTCCAAGTTGAGGACGACACCATCACCCTTGGGGTGCAGCTCACGCGCACGGAGGACGGCACGACTGTAGGAACGCGCGCCATCAACGGCCGGGTCAGGCTACTCGGCGGGGCCAACCTCGCGGATGATTCTTTCTCGGTGCTTGACGCAAATGTCGACAACGGCGACTTCGGTGATGGCAACTCCTCCGGCCTTGAGTACGAACTGCCCGACTCAAACCCGCCAGCATTTTTCAAGATTGTCGTCGAATAGCGCAAGAGGCAACGGAGCCTAACGCCAGTTCGCCCGGCTCTGGAAAGATTACCGTGCCGTGAGACGGAAGGAAATCGTGATGCGGGCGACGGAGGAGATGGCATTTTCCCCCGCCGTGGCCGGAACGAACCGCGCCTTTGTCGCCGCTCGCACGGCGGCCGCGTCGAGGTCGGGATGGCCGCCGGAGGCCAAAACATCTACGGAATCCACTCCCCCACAGGCATTGACAGCCAGCTCAAGGTCCACATCCCCTTCCTGGCCGCGCTTTCGCGCGCCGGTCGGATAGTCGGGACGAATCGTCTTGAGGAGACGGGGCGGCGCATCGACCTTCGCCTGCTTCGGCGCAGGAGCCGAAGCTGGATCGTTTAACCGTTGAACCGTTGAACCGTTGAACCGTTGAACCGTCGGACCGTCGAACCGTTGAACCGTTGGACCGTTGAACCGTTGAACCGTTTGTCCGCGCGGCGGGGTGTCTGACACCAGAGGCGGCGGAGTGTCTGACACCAGGGGCGACTGAAGGGTGTCTGACACCTGAGGCGGTGGGGTGTCTGACACCAGAGGCGATGGAGGGGTGTCTGACACCAGAGGTGGCAGGGTGTCTGACACCAGAGGCGATGGAGGGGTGTCTGACACCAGGGGCAACTGAGGGGTGTCTGACACCAGGGACGGTGGGGTGTCTGACACCTGAGGCGGAAGCGGGGTGTCTGACACCAGGGGTGTTTCGCGCTCGATAACGGAAAAGGAGATTTCGACGGCGGAGGGATTTAGGACAGGAAGGTCTCTGGAGGGGGGATGGCCAATCCAAACGGCAAGCGCGATGAAGCTGTGCGCAAATATCGAGACGAGAACCGCTTTAAGATAAATGCTCATTCGCCCTGCGGCTTGCGGTTCGTGTAGTACCGCACCCAGTCAATCTTCATCTCCATCGGGAACTTGGCCGCGGGGATGATCTTGCCAGTCGGCTCCTTGACAATGTCGCCGTTCGCGTCGCGGACGGGCTTGCCATCCGAGCCGCGCTTGTCGCGCATCTGCGGGGTGTCGACGTCGACGACCTTGTTGCCGTAGCCGCCAAGGGCGAGGTTCATGATCATGAACATGGGCTTGCGGAAGGGGTTCCGCCCGTCGGGCCAGTCGCTTCTGGAGAGGTCGACGTCGCCGTAGAGGTTGCCGTCGTAGAAGAAGTACATGCGGTCCTCGTACCAGTCGAGGGTGTAGGTGTGGAAGCCGTTCCACGGCTCGGTCCCGGCTGCCTTCGCGCGCCGCTCGCCGCCGCCGGTGACCTTGTGGTGCTCGTTTGGCTTATAGTTCTTCTCTTCGGGGTTCGGGCCGCGGTCGACGGTGTGGAGGCAGGCGGCGACGCGGGTCGGGTCATTCCCCCAGATTTCAACAAGGTCGATTTCGCCGCAGGCGGGCCAGTTGAAATAGTCGGGATCGGCCTTCGGCTTGCGGAGGTTGTCGCCAAGGAACCAGAGGGCGGGCCATGCGCCCCACCCGCCGGGCATCTGCGCCCGGATCTCGACGCGGCCATAATGGAAGGTGCGGCGGGACTGGACGTCGGCCGAGGTGTATTTCGCGAACTCCTGCTGACGGTACCAGCCGCCGAGGTGCCGGTCCTTGTACTGGGGGTTGGGCCACTTCTCCCTGCGCGCCGTGAAGATGAGGACGCCGTCTTCAATGCGCAGGTTCTCGACGCGGTTGGAGGTGTAGTACTGCGGCTCGTGGTTGCGGAGGAAGCCGACCTCGTGACGCCAGTTGGCAAGGTAGCCGGAAGGGTCTGCGGAGTCGAACTCGTCGCTCCAGACCAGTTCCCAGCCATTGGTGGCATACGTCCGCCTCGGATCCTTTTTGGGATCGGGGGCGTCAGCGGCCATGATGACTGAGGCCGCAAAAAACGCTGCTAAAAAGTAGTTCCAACTTCTCATTGTGCACCTTCAATCTCAAATCCCAGAGTTCAAATCGCAAATCTCAGAGTTCAGAGAAACCCAAATATCTCCTATCTCCTATCTGCCGCGCTAGCGGCGCGCCGTCAGCGCGCCACAAGCACCGGACAAGGGGCCCGGTCGACGATCTGCTGGCGCTGACGCGCCAACAGGTCACGGTTGGCGCGCTGGGAGTCGAAGGCGCCGAGGACGATGAGGTCGTTGCCGCGGCGCGCGACTTCGCGCGGCACGGTCTCCTCGCTGTTGCCGCGGACGACGGCCGTCTCGATTGTGACGCCGCAGGCCCTGCCTGTGGCGACCGCCGCCGCGAGCTGGCGTCTGGCGCTCTCCTCAAGCCCCTTCTCGAAGTCGCCCATCTCGGACTGCGACAGGACCCTGACGGTGAGGAGCCGCTTGAGGGTGTCGGTCTCGACAAAGGCGATTGCCGTAAGGCGCGCCCGTATAGCGGCGGCGAGGATGACCGCAAGCCTTACGGCGCGGTCTGAGGTCTCCGTTCCGTCAACAATGACGAGGAGGTGGCGAAATGGCGTGGCTGGCTGCTTACTGCCGAACAACATCTGTGGTCTCTCCTTCCGAGGTCTTCGCGAGGCGTTCCTTTACCATTCTGAGAATGACGAAGTTTTCACGCTCGCGCTCCTCAAGGCTGGCGGTTATGTAGTCTGTCGTGGCCTTGTATTCCGGTATGAAAATCCTGTTCAGGGCGTTGCAACGGCGCTGCGTCTTGCGCAGTTCGCGCGCAAGCCTCAGCACGGCGCTCGATATCTCCGCAAGCTCGATGAGCAGCGGGATGATGTCGGTGAAGCGCCTGAGCGCCACGTCCGTGTCGGCGGACGTGCCGCCGACACCGAACGGCATGACGGCCTCCCTGGAGTCAAGTCCCAGCGTGGGGACGCGGATGCCCATGACGTTCTGCTCGCCCATCGTCACACTGTGACGTTCGCCGATTGCCATGGTAACATTGTCCAGCGCGGCGGCGCCAATGTCAAGCGTGGATTTGCGAAGTGCGTCGTGCGCCGGTCCCAATGCCTCTCCGACGCGCCGTTCTATGTCCTTCGCTCGGCCCAGCCGGCTCATGAGCTCGAAGACGAGAATCTGGCGTTTCTGCTCAAGAAGGTCGTAGCCGTCGCGCGCGAAGGCCAACTGCCTCGTCAGCGAGAGGTAGTTCGACTTTGTCGGCGCGACGTTTAGCTTCTTCGGCATTTCAGTTCTCGGTTCCTGGTTCTCGGTTCCTGGTTCCTGGTTCTCGGTTCCTGGTTCTCGGTTCCTGGTTCCTGGTTCTCGGTTCCTAGTTCCTGGTTCTTGGTTCTTGGTTCCCGGTTCCCCGTTCCCTGTTCCCCATTACCCATTCCCTTCGCCGCCGCGATAGTGTGCCTTGAGCATTTCGTCCGTGACGCGGTGGAGTTCGTCGATTGGGAGGAGCGAGAGGATTTCCCAGCCGAGGTCGAGGGTGGTGTCGATCGAGCGGTTCTCGTATTCGCCCTGGTTGAGGAAGCGTCCCTCAAAGGCCTCGCCGAACTTGAGATAGAGCTTGTCGAGCGCGCCGAGCTCCTCGGCACCGACGACGTCCGCGAGGCCGCGCACGCGCTTGACGCGGGCGTAGCAGGCGAAGAGCTGGCTTGCGAGCGGGGCGTGGTCTTCGCGCGTGAAGCCCTTGCCGATACCATCCTTCATGAGTCGCGAGAGGCTCGGAAGGCCGGCGATTGGCGGATAGACGCCATTGTGGAAGAGGTCGCGGTCGAGAACGATCTGCCCTTCGGTGATGTAGCCCGTGAGGTCGGGGACCGGATGGCTGATGTCGTCGGAGGGCATCGTGAGAATCGGAATCTGCGTGATGGAGCCCTGCGAGGATTCAATGCGCCCTGCGCGTTCGTAAATGGAGGCGAGGTCAGAGTAGAGGTAGCCAGGGTAGCCTTTGCGGCCGGGGATTTCGCCGCGCGCCGTGCCGACTTCGCGGAGCGACTCGCAGTAGTTCGTCATGTCCGTGAGGAGGACAAGGACGTGCTGTCCGCAGTCGAAGGCGAGGTGTTCGGCGAGTGTGAGGGCCATGCGCGGCGTGAGGAGGCGCTCGACGGAAGGCGCGTCTGCCAGCGAAAGGAACATCGCCACGCGCGGAAGGACGCCGGAGTCCTCGAAGTTTCGGATGAAGAACTGGGCGACGTCGTGCTTGACGCCCATCGCGCCGAAGACGATTGAGAAGTCGACCGACTCCTCAATGAGCCGCGACTGGCGGACAATCTGCGCGGAGACACGGTCATGCGGCAGGCCGGAGCCGGAGAAGATCGGGAGCTTCTGGCCGCGGACGAGGGAGTTCATGCCGTCGATGGCGGAGATGCCGGTCTGGATGAACTCGCGCGGGTAGCGTCGGGCCGTCGGGTTGATTGGCAGTCCGTTGATGTCGCGCCTGTCGGACGACAGCGGCGCCGGACCGCCGTCAATGGGGCGGCCAAGGCCGTCGAAGACGCGGCCGAGCATGCTGCGCGAGACGGGGAGGCGGAAGTTTTCGCCAAGGAAGCGCGTCTTAAGCCCGGAGTTGCCGAGGCCGGTCGTCCCTTCGAGAATCTGAAGGACGACGTGGGAGTCCGACACCTCGAGGACGCGGCCGATGCGAGGGCGTCCGTCGGCGCCAATGACTTCGGCGGTTTCGTCGTAGCCGACGTCGCGCGTCTTGCCGACGACGACGAGCGGGCCGTCTATCTTGTTGCTTCCAACGTAAGTGAGGCTGTAATCCTTCATCGCAGGCTCCTTATATCCGATACTCGGCGATGAGGGCGTCGAGCTGCTGGTGAAGTGCGTTTTCAAGTTCCGAGAGGCCATCCATGGCGTCATTGCCGAAGGTCGCCTTTGCGCGCATGACGCGCGGTACGCATTCGAGCTGCTGCACCTTGAGGAGAGGCGCGCCGGCTTCGATTGCCTGTCCGCCCTTGCGGTAGATGGCGAGGATGAGACGCAGGAGCGACATCTGCCGCTCCGGGGAGCAGTACATGTCGACGGGATCGAAGGCGCTCTGCGTGAGGAATCCGTCCTTGATCATGTCCGCGACAAAGAGAATCAGGCGCTGCGAATCGGGCAGCACGTCGGGTCCAACGAGCTTGACGATCTGCTGGAGGCGGTCCTCGCGCTGGAGGATCTGGATTGTCTCGGCGCGTAGCGCGCCCCAGTCTGGCGCGCGGTGCGCCCACCATTCGGCGACATCTTCACCGTACTCCGAGTAGGAACGGAGCCAGTTGATCG
>JAEEGG010027357.1_pt1 | contig 10818 bp, 5 predicted proteins | sample 9134161 | NCBI WGS metagenome assembly JAEEGG01 (sample SAMN16246543, study PRJNA631951) | gut metagenome | biome: gut microbiome; feature: rumen; material: CR-attached | host: Bos | place: Iran: Karaj | collected 2018-10
AACCCGGACGCCATCGTCTTCGACCAGAGCCGCGCCTTCGGCACGCCGTCCTACTGGACGCAGGTCATGTTCGCGAACAACCGCGCGGACCGCAACCTCGACCTGAAGCTCACCGTCGACGCCGGAAAACAGAAGAAGTTCCGCGGCTTCGTCGGCCTCGGCTCCTGGGAAACGAAAGTCTCCTACAAGGACCTGAAGATCACGAAGGGCGACAAGGTGCTCGCCGCGCCGGAATTCAAGACCGGGCTCGACGGCGTCATGCCCGTCCGCGGCCAGTGGCTCGCGCTTGACGGCGAGCTCACGCAGTCCACGCTCGACACCGACACGCTCGCCATCATCGGCGAGCCCGAATGGGAAGACTACACCATCTCCGTCAAGGCGAAGAAGCTCGAAGGCAACGAGGGCTTCCTCATCGGGTTCGCCATGCCCGACGCCGAGACCAAGAGCTGGCTCAACCTCGGCGGCTGGGTCAACGTCGACCACGGCATCGAGCATCCCGACACCCCGACGCGCCGCATCCCCGGCGTCATCGAGACCGGCAAATGGTACGACATCCGCATCGACGTGGCGGGCGACACCGTGAAGTGCGCCCTCGACGGCAAGGTCATTTTCGAGCAGAAGATCCAGCAGAACTCCGCGCTCGCCGCCGTCGCCGGACTCGACCAGAAGACCGGCGAGACCATCCTGAAGTTCGTGAACTCCGACCGCGACCCGATCACGCTCACCATCGACACCGGCGCGGCAAGCTCCTTCACGGTGAAGGGCACCGCGCTCACGCTGTCCGGCAGCGACCAGAACATGGAGAACACGTTCGAGAATCCGCTCCTCGTCAGCCCGAAGAAGAGCGAGTTCAAGGCGAAATCCGACGACTTCCGCTACACCTTCCCCGCGAACTCCGTCACCATCCTCCGCTGGAAGTGAGTGAGGACAAGTCCTCAACTGAAATAGTGCCCGGCTCTGCTCGGGCACGTGTTCTCGCGTAGCAGAACACTTCTACAGCACGGCTTGCCGTGGCCGCACTTCGTGGCGGCACGAGGCGAACGCCTCGACTGTCATAGTGCCCGGCTTCGCTCGGGCACGTGCTCTCGCGAAACAACAACAGAAGGACATGCACCATGCCGATCTTACGCGTCATCCGTTCCGCATCCGCCATTCTTTTCGCGCTGGTCCTGACCGCCGCATTCACGGGGTGCGGGACCAGGGCGGATTCCGAATATGAAAAAGGCGTCGAGGCATATCTGAGGCGAGACTATGCGAACGCCGTGCTTCATTACAGGGAAGCCGCGAAGCGGGAACATGCGGAAGCTCAATTCCAGCTCGGATGCTGTTATGAGAACGGCGAAGGAGTGCCGGCCGATTTCGCGGAAGCCGTCAAATGGTGGCGCAAGGCCGCCGAAAAGTCACATCAGGCGGCACGGGAGAGGCTGGAGGAACTGGACGAACTCGAAAGATGCCGTCAGGCGGCGGAACGGGGAGACGCGGAGGCGCAATACCATCTCGGTCGTCAATGCGTCGAGGGCGCGTTGAACGCGGACCCGCGGGAAGCGGCGAAATGGTTCAGGCTGGCAGCCGAACAGGGACATGCGGGGGCGCAATTCGAACTCGCCAGGAACCTCTGCTATGACAACGACGATGATGACGACGATGCGGAAGCCTTCGAATGGTGGCGCAAGGCCGCCGAACAGGGGCATGTCGAGGCGATCTTCGAACTCGCCGATTGTTATGAAGTCGGATTCGTTGTGGACACGGACCCGGCGCAGGCGCTCGAATGGTACCGCCTGGCCCTCGAAAAGGGACATGCGAAGGCGCAGGAGAGGATCGACGACATCCTGGAAATGGAAGGAAACCGCAAGGCCGCGGAACAGGGCAGCGCGGACGCACAGCTTATCATGGGAAATTACTACGAAAACAAGTACGCGGAGGAAGCGGTCAAATGGTTCAGGCTGGCAGCCGATCAGGGGCTTGCGAGAGCGCAGTTCATGCTCGGCTGCCACTACGATTCCGGCGACGGCGTGGAAGAGGACCCCGCGGAAGCGGTCAAATGGCTCACTCTGGCCGCCGAACAGGGCCTGGAGGAAGCGCAATTCCAACTCTATCTGCATTATGAGAAAGGAAAAGGCGTGCCCCGGGACGACGCAGAAGCCGCGAAATGGCTGAACCGTTCCCGGAAATGGGCGGTCGCCGACACGCTGTACAGGGCCGGCTGTCAGTATGCGGCGGGTGCCGGAGTCAAAAAGGATATGGCAAAGGCGATCGAATACTGGAATATGGCGGTCGCACAGGATGTGCCCGCGAAATATGCGCCTGCCAAGGCCGCGGCGCAGTACCGGCTCGCACAATGCCTTTACGACGGCGACGGCATCCCGGAAAACAAGCAGGAAGCAATCGAGCTCTGGCGCACCGCCGCAGAAAACGGCAATGCCGACGCTAAAAACAAACTTCAGGAGCTCGGGGTGGCGGAGCCTCCACTGAAGTAGCTTCGCGGCTTGCCGTGTGCTCTCGCGAAGCAGAGCACAGTAACAGCACGGCTTGCCGTGTGCCGTGCTTCGCGACGGCACGTTTTTACAGGCGGAACGGCATTTATCAAAACAGAATATCGTATTTCAACATACTCAAAACAAAAAATTTATAACTTCATGAAACTTTTTTTTAGAAGCGGTTTGTCTTTTGCGCTTTGACGTGCTATATTAGAACCGGGATTGATCTGCCCCGGCGGAAAGAAATGATTCGACCGCTCAGATCACGCGAACAACAGGAAGGAAACAGACCAATGACGACAACACGCAACACCGTTTTCGGCAAAGACGCTCTCCGGCTCAGGAGAAAACGCTCATTCCGCATACTCACGGGAATCATGGCGCTGTTTCTGGCTGCGGCGCTCGTCCCCGGCTACGCGTATGACGCAAAGAACGCCCGAAAGACTTCAAGCAGCAAAATGCAGAGCGAAGCCGGACGCGAGGAATACACGAAGGGAATGGCCGCCTTCGAAAAGAAGGATTACAAGGAAGCCGCGAGGCTCTTCCGCGCCGGGGCCGAAAAAGGAGACACGGATGCGATGCTCATGCTGTCCTTCTGCCTCGAAAACGGCAAAGGCGTCGAAGAAGACCAGGACGAGTCCATGAAATGGGGCAAAAAAGCCGCGGACACCGGACTCCCGCTCGCCCAGGCGATGTACGGGATCGACAGGCTGGAAGTTTCGGAGAAGGAGGGAATCGCATATCTGAAGAAATCCGCCGATCAGGACTGCATTATCGGGCAGTACATCCTCGGGATGCACTTTCTCATGGACAGCGATTCCAAGCTCCTCAAGGTCGAGGGAGTGAAGCTCCTGAAGAAAGCCGCGGGCAACTCCCTGACGGACGAACGAAACGTGCTGGACTATACAAAAGATGACGATGAAGAAAATCAGATGGCAATCTTCGGGCTTCCCCCCGACACCACTGCGACCAGCCTCGGCATCATCATATCCCAGTTTGCGCTGGGCTCGGCATATATGCAGGGCAACGGCATCAGGCAGAATTTCGCCGAGGCGCGGAAATGGCTTTCCCTCGCGAGGGACAACGGACTGCCGCAGGCGGGCGTCATGCTGAAACAGCTGGACGACCAGGAAAAAACGGCTGCAAAAAATCCGGCTGCAAAAAAAACGAGCGCGGCCGACATCATCGAACCCGGACAGAATGAGGATTTCAGGAACGGACTGATCGCCTACGACAGAAAGGATTTCGCCGAAGCCGTGAAGTTCTTCCGAGCCGGGGCGGCACAGGGCAGCGCGGAGGCGCAAATGATGCTCTCCTACTGCCTGGACGAAGGCATCGGGACCGAAAAGGACAAGGAAGCGTCCGAGGAATTGATGAAGAAGGCCGCGGACGCCGGAAACCCGGTCGCGCAGGCGCTTTACGGCGGGATCCTGATGGAGGATAAAAAGATCGAGGAAGCCCTCGAATACGTGAAAAAATCCGCCGCGCAGGACTGCGTCAGCGGACAGCTCGCGCTGGGCGTACTCTTTCTTGCGTCGGAGGATGCGGCCGAGGCGAAGCAGGGGGTCGCCTACCTCACGAAGATCGCCAATATGCCCCTCACTGACCGAATCACCATCGAGGATTATCTGATGGACGACGATGACCGCTCCCATTTCAGCAAGCCGGTCACCGCGGCGAACGGCACGATCTTCATGGCGCAGTATTTCCTCGGCAGGCTCTACCTCGGCGCGGCCGATCATGACAGGGATATCCGCGAGGCGATGAAATGGCTCCGCAAATCCGCGGACGGCGGCCTGAAGGATGCGAAGACGATGCTGGAGGTGTACGACCGCTGAGGAGACCTCCGCCCCGCGCGGAAAGGACGCCGCACCTGTTGGAAAGAGAGCGCGGTCGACCGGAAGAAAGCCGGCCGTTTCCGGATTCTGCTCCGAATCGGTCGGTTCGCCTTTTCGCCTCCTCTCCCGATGTCCACATTTTTTGGAAAATCTACCGTTTCGGGCTGGATTTTTTACCGTTTTCGTAGCATATTATATGATACCCTTTTTCAGTTTCATCGGAAAGATTGATCATGAACCATCCTGAAACCATTCTCGTGCTGGATTTCGGATCCCAGTACAGCCAGCTCATCGCCCGCCGCGTCCGCGAACTCCACGTCTACAGCAAGATCGTTTCGTGGAAAACATCCGCGGAAGAGATCCGCGAGGCGGCTCCCGCGGGCATCATCCTGAGCGGCGGCCCGGCCAGCGTTTACCAGGCGAACGCCCCGAAATGCGACCCCGCCATTTTCGATCTCGGCATCCCGGTGCTCGGCATCTGCTACGGCCTCCAGCTCATGGTCGAAACGCTCGGCGGCGAAGTGGCGCACGGCGACGCCCGCGAATACGGCAAGGCGATCGTCTCCACGACCGCGGCGTCCCCGCTCTTCGAGGACCTGCCCGCCCAGACGCAGATGTGGATGTCCCACGGCGACAAGGTGACCCGTCTGCCCGAGGGATTCGCCACGTGCGCCAAGACCGACAACACCGAGTTCGCCGCCATCCAGAACATCGCCCGCGGCCTCTACGGCATCCAGTTCCACCCCGAGGTGGTCCACTCCCCGATGGGCCCGCTCGTCATCGAGAATTTCTGCCTCGGCATCTGCGGCTGCTCCGCGAACTGGACCATGTCCGACTTCATCGAACGCTCCGTGGCGGAGATCCGCGAGACGGTCGGCTCCGCGAACGTGATCCTCGGCCTCTCCGGCGGCGTCGATTCCTCCGTGGCCGCCGCGCTGATCCACAAGGCCATCGGCGACCAGCTCACGTGCGTGTTCGTGAACAACGGCCTGCTCCGCAAAGACGAACCGGAACGCGTCCGCGAACTCTTCGGCGGCACGTTCAAGATGTCGCTGGTGTACGTCGACGCCACCGAACGCTTCCTTTCCAAGCTCGCCGGCGTCAACGAACCCGAACGCAAACGCAAGATCATCGGCGGCGAGTTCATCCAGGTCTTCAACGACGCCTGCGCGAACATCCCGGACGTGACGTTCCTCGCCCAGGGCACCACCTATCCGGACGTCATCGAAAGCATTTCCATCGACGGCAACCCGAGCGCGGTCATCAAGAGCCACCACAACGTCGGCGGCCTGCCGAAACACATGCAGTTCAAGCTGCTCGAACCGCTCTCCCGCCTGTTCAAGGACGAGGTGCGCGAGGTGGGACGTCAGCTCGGCCTGCCGGAAGAAATGGTCATGCGCCAGCCGTTCCCCGGCCCCGGACTCGCCGTCCGCTGCGTCGGCGAAGTCACGCCCGGCAAGCTCGCCGTGCTCCGCGGCGCCGACCGCATCATCGTCGACGAAATGAAGAAGGCCAACCTCTACTACAAGATCTGGCAGACGTTCGCCGTGTTCCTGCCCGTGCGGTCCGTCGGCGTCATGGGCGACGAACGCACCTACGAGGACGCCATCGCCATCCGCGCGGTCGAAAGCCGCGACGGTATGACCGCCGACTGGGTGCGTCTGCCCTATCCGCTCCTCGCACGCATCTCGAACCGCATCATCAACGAGGTCGACGGCGTGAACCGGGTCGTCTACGACATCACGTCCAAGCCCCCGGGAACCATCGAATGGGAATGAGGCGAACGCCTCAACTGTCATAGTGCCCGGCTCCGCTCGGGCACGGAGGACAAGTCCTCCACTGTTATAGTGCCGTGCTACGCGACGGCACGAGGCGAACGCCTCGACTGCGGCATGGGCTGTTGCAAAACATCACCGTTTTGTAGCAGTCCTTTTTTTTCGTTTCTACACGCGCGCCTCGCGGCAAACAAAAGATGCCGAGCGTGAGCGAGGCTACCGAGGCGGCGAAGCCGCCCCCAGCAACGCGGGGACGCAACGCATCCTGTTCTCTTCCTCGACTTAAGAAATAATCCGAAAAAGTCGGAAAAACTTCTTGACTTTCCCGAAATAACGTGTAATTTATTGTATGGAATCGGGTTCCGCCGATGCGAAATCCGGCTTCCAAGCTCATTTCATCGACTGTTTCAGCAAAAGAAATCGTAAACCGACCAAGTTTCACCGGCCCCTCTTCGAACGGAGGCGGTCGCTATTCAGCTCTTTTGCTCATGAGTGAAGAAAACCAGCACGGGATGATTGTGTCTTCGTGTCCTGCTGGGCATTTTTCTGTTCGTCTCATGAGCAGGTTCTTGGTCGGACCTACGATTTCGCGTATGGAGAAGTGTCCGGCTTTTTTTGTATCCGGACCGTTTCCCCGCCCATCATCCCGCACGACCACCCCCTCAATCAGCAACACACGGAGGACTTAACATGAAATCGAAAACGGTCAGCATATTCGCCTCGCTCGTTTGCGGCGCCATTCTTTTCTTCGCCGCGTCCCTGACGGCTTGCGCGAAAGAGGAAACCACAACGAAGAACAACGTCAGAACGGCGGAGTTCGAACTGAATCCGCCCGCAGAGGAGTTCGATACCGCCCCCATGCCCGTAGGAATTTTTCATTTCTCCTTCGCAACGGGCAAAATGGAGTGGGTCCCGTTCGGAAAGCCCGCGAACATTCAGGATCTGGCCGAGCTTGCCATGCGCGAACGAAATCAGGAAAAAGCCCCCGCGGGACTTGATTTCAGCATTCGGGGTGAGATCGACATGCGGAAAGCGCAGCCCGTGATCCTGTCGGAAGACGAGATCAAGTCGATCCTGTCGACGGGCGTTCTCCCGGAAAAGAAACCGACGACCAAGGCGCAGGGCTTGAAAACGGATTCCTATTATCTCATGAAAGATGAAACGGACCAGTCGACTTATGTTTTCAAGCTCAGGGACCATTCTCCCGGATACGTCTGGCAGCAGATCGCATACGTCCGCATCCCGGACGGAACGTCGTGGAAAAAGAATCCCGACCTGACCGCGCTGCTGAACATGCCGCAGGCGATCGACGGGTTGAAGACCATCCCTGTATCGAGTGGCGTTCCGAACCTCGCGGAAGGAAAGATAAAGGAAGTCTCGGCGGCCCGGAATGACCTGAAAGCGTACTACCCCGCCGCCGCGAAGGTCGGCGACTTCGTTTTCTTCTCCCAGGGAAAGTCTCCGTTATACCCCAACGGGACTCCCTTCAAAAAGGAGATGCTCAATGCCGGATGCGACTATTTCAACGGCGTTGACGCGTATCCCGGCGAAGGCGACACGCTGCTGCTGAGCCTCAACAAGCGCTGCGCGGCGATCCCCGACGACAAGGTCGAATCCCTGTGCAAGGACCCCGCGAAACTCGTGGGCGATTACTGCGGCGTCCCGATGGGCATCACCGCCGCCGAACAGCCGATGGTCCTGCTGGAAACATCCGCGAAAAAGCTCTTCCTGATCGTCGGGCTTGATACGGCATCAACAAAAGGGAAGATCACATATCTGGAAATCCCGCGCGGCGGCATTTCGAAGGAACAGGCGAACGCGATCCGGGAATACCGGACGCTTCAGAAAAAGAAAATGAACGCCGATATGACGATGCGGCGGATGGTCCAGGCAGCGAACAAGAAGGAAGCCGAGCGCAAACAAGCGGAAGAGCAGGCCAGACAGGATGCGATGAACAAGAGGATCGAGGACGTGAAGCAGCAATCCGGCGACACGTTCCCGAAGACGCCGGAGGAGATCAGCCTGGCGGAAGAGCTGATCCTCGGCGCGGAGTACGACAGGCTGCTCGAACTCTGCAAAGGGAAAAAACTGGATTTCAATGTGAATGGAACAAGAGGAAACAAGTCGCCTCTGTTGTATCAGGCGATCGAACATAATCCGGAACGCCGGAACCAGGATTTCCTTGACCGGAAAAACAGGATCTTCGAGTTCGTGCTGAACAACGGCGGAGCCGCCGTAATTCCCACGGAGGGCGGTGTGGCCTGCGTCGCGGAAGCCGCGGCGACGAACAACAAATTCGCGTTCGATCTGCTCGTGAAGGACGGCTTCGACTTCAATCGGAAACTCAAGATAGGAATGACGGTTCAGGAATATCTGCTTAAATATCGGAACATCGCCAAAATCGACGCCGAGATCATGAAAAAGATCAATTCGGAGAGCAGGCTGCCCCTGTACATGCGGCTTCCGTCGATCGACGCCGCCGACCTGAAGAAAGAGCTGGAGGACCAAGCGAACCCCGTAGACGTCAACAAGCCGGACAGCAGCGGAATGACCCTGCTGGATTACGCGATCGACCCGAAACAGTATTGCAGTCCGGCCATCGTCAGCACGCTGCTCGACGCGGGCGCCAAGTTTAAAGAGTCCACGGTACGCCAGATCAGCAGTTCGAATGAAAGGTATTATTTCCTTCCGGTATTCTGGCAGCATCGCAACCAATTGACCGAGGACGCGTGGTATGACTGTTTCCGCTCGTCGATAACCGCCCGGAACATCGAAGCGTTCAAGTTCTTCCTGGAACAGGGGTTCGATCCTGACAAGAAAACGAATAACCCTTATGTTCACAGCCCGCTGATGGTCGTCTATAAGGACGGGACGCAGGAAATGGTGGAGATGATGGAAGCGCGCGGATACAAAAAGCCGTTCTGGGCGGCGATCAAGTGGAACGACCTCGATCTGGCGAAAGAATACCTCGATGCCGGGGTGGACGTCAACGAGCCGGACAATGTCACCCGCAAGAAGCCGATTTCGCTTGCCGTGTCGGCCGGCAATTTGAAAATGGCGGAGCTGCTGATCGAACACGGCGTGAAGGTTTCGCCCGACGATTATCGCCGCCCTGGGGATTATTATCCCGTTGCATCCGCCGCCACCTCCGGCCAGACGAAAATGGTGGAGCTGCTCCTGACGCACGGGTTCGTGCCGGATTTCCCCGAAACGCCCGGAGACACCAAACACCCGCGCCAATCGTCCGCTCTGTATATCGCCTTGCTCTACAAGCATTATGAAACGGCGAAAGTCCTGCTGAAGAACGGCGCGCGCACCGATGTCACGCAGGAAAAAACTGTCTTCGACCAGAAACAGGGCAAATCCGTCAAGATCGACGCCGGACTGAAAGAAATCTTCAAGAACGATCCCGAGGCGCTGAAGGTCCTCGGCGCGGAGCCGGAACAGGAAAAAGGATTCTTCGAATTCTGAGGAATCCGCCAACCTCACCACCCCCAGCCGACTACCCCCGACACCCCCTGTCCGGCAGGCTCCGGGCAGTTTGCCGCGCTGGCTGCGGTCGGCGCGTTCTTCGACACCACCTCGGAACACATCTTCGAGGAATCGGGAAAAGGCATTCTCGCGAGCATGTAAAAGGCTGATTCCGCGCACAAAAAACCGAAAAAAGGGGGGGGAACGCGGTTTTCGAGTTGATTTTGCGCCGCGTATGCGCTATATTATTAGAATCAACTTGCAACAAAACTACTTTTTCAGAAAGACATACCGCACCATGGCAAACAAGAACAAGAAAAAAATCGAATCCTTCGACCAGCTCGCCGCCATGCAGCAGCACAAGCGTCCCGCCCAGTCGCAGGAGGAACCCACGATCTCCTCCATGCTGGACGAATTCGAAATGTGGATGGCACTCAACTGGAAGAAAGCCATCATCAGCGTCTGCGCGTTCGCGGTCGTCGTTTCCATCGTCATCATCATCCAGGGCGCGATCCAGCGCGCCGAACTCGCCGCCCGCCGCGAACTCGCGAACGCCGGCAGCATCGCCGAGCTCGAGGCCGCCATCGCGAAGCATCCGGGCAACAAGGCCGCCGATTTCGCGCGTCTCCGCCTCGCCGGCGAGCTGATCCTCAGCGACAAGTCCGGCGACCTCGAAAAGGCGCGCGAACAGCTCCTCGCCGTCGCCGCCTCCTCAAAATCCGAAACGTTCATCAAGATGCGGTCCGCGCTCGACGCCGCCTACATCCTCGAACAGCTCGGCAAGGCGGAAGACGCCGCCATCGAGTTCGAACGCATCGCGAACCTGTCCCAGACGCCCGAAGACCTCCGCATCGAGGCTTCCTACTCCGCCGCACGCATCTTCTCCGGCCTCGACCAGATGATGAAGGCCGACGCCGTGCTGAAAAACATCAACTTCGCGGTCGTCGCCGCCGAGGGGACTTCCACCGTCAAGGGCTACTGGACCGCCCTCGCTGCACAGCTCGACGAGAAGATCCATCCGCAGCAGGCCGCGGCAGCCCCGGCTCCGGCTGAAAAGTCCGCCGACGCTCCGGCCGAAAAGCCTGCGGAAAAGCCCGCCGACGCTCCGGCCGAAAAGCCCGCCGCCTGATTTCGGGGGCTTCGGATGTCCGAATCCGGCGGTCTGACCAGACGCACCGAGTCGCTGCTCCGGGCACTCCGGACACGGCACGGCCGCCGCGATTCCGAATACTGTTTCTGCGACGGCCTCCGCGCCTC
>JAEEGG010027359.1_pt1 | contig 10818 bp, 4 predicted proteins | sample 9134161 | NCBI WGS metagenome assembly JAEEGG01 (sample SAMN16246543, study PRJNA631951) | gut metagenome | biome: gut microbiome; feature: rumen; material: CR-attached | host: Bos | place: Iran: Karaj | collected 2018-10
TAACAACAACAAGCGCATCTATCGCTATGCAGAGACTCTGCTGAATGCAGCTGAGCTGCTGCTCCAGACCGGAGGCAGCGTTGCCGAGGCAACCGGCTATGTAAACCAGGTTCGCAACCGTGCAGGACTGGGTAACCTGAACACCGTTACCATCGACGACATCTTCACCGAGCGTCATCTGGAGTTCTGTGGCGAGGGTAAGCGTTACTTCGACCTCGTGCGTGCCGAGGGTATCCCCGGTGCTACCCAGAAGGCATCTACCGTACTGGTACCTGACAACTACGGCTACCGTACCCACGCGTGGACACCCAGCAAGAAGTATATTCCTCTGGCACAGAGTGAGCTCGATGCTGACCCCACACTGGTTCAGAACAACTATTAATAATCAGTAATTTAGAGATTAAAAATTATGATTACCAAGATAAACAAAATAAGCAGCGCAATAGCAATCCTGTTATTGGCTATGGCTTTCACTGCCTGCTCGCCCGATAGTTTCAACGGCGCAGACCCTGACGGCATCCCTACTGTCAGCGGTGTCGACTTCAATATCACGGTTGACCAGGAAACCAACCAGATGACTGCCACCTACACTCCAGAACCGGGCACCTATCCCGTCTGGATTCTTGACGGCACATCCTACTCCACCCTGCAGGAAGTGGGTTACAAGAACAGCGAGGCCGGTACTCACACCATCGAGCTGCGCCTGGGTAACCGCAACGGCATCAGCCAGACCGGTATCAAGAAGCAGTACACCTTCAACGAGTCGAAGATTGACTATAGCAACGACTTCCGTCGCATTGCGAATAAAGAGTGGCGCATCGACCACAAGGAAGTTGCCCACATGGCCTGCGGTCCTGCCGGTACTGCCGGTACAGGATGGTGGTCGGCTCGTCCTGATGAGAAGAAGGACTTCGGCGTGTATGACGACCGCATCATTTTCTCTGCCGATAACCTCAAGGGTGGTGCCTTTACCTATAATGCCGGTGAAGACGGGCTCACCTATGTAAACACCGGAACAACCAAGTGGGGCACCTATACCGAAGACTGGGATGCTTTCGTCGTTGAGGGCGAGCAGATTTCCAGCTGGAGTTTTGAAGTGTATGATTGGGAAGATGCCGACGGCAACGTGACCAAGCAGACCTATATTCAGCTTGCTCCCAACACGGCTTTCCCCTACATCAGTTCTGACGAACAGTACGAGAACCCGCGCTTCCGCATCGAGTCTCTGACGGCTAAAAAGATGGTGCTCATTTATGAGCCAAAAAACCGCAGCATTGCATGGCGCTTCATCTTCACTAGCGAGTTCGAGGAGAAGGGATTCTTCGGTTTCGATGCCAACAGCGACTTCAACATGTGGAAGAACGTGGACTACAACATGTTCTTCTGGTACGCTCCCGGCTGGAACCAGATTGCTGACCCGACCTTCGAGAGTGGAGACAATGACTATAGCGTATACCTGCCCGAGGCTACAACCGACCAGTGGCAGGCTCAGATGGCCTTCAAAACCACTAACATCTCGACCTCGGCCGACAAGAACTATGACTTCTCTTGCATCCTGAACAGCGACAAGGACCTGAATGGTGTCACCGTGAAGCTCGTGATGGATGGCGACGACAACGTCTTCTACTTTGCTGACCGTATCGACCTGAAGGCTGGCGAGGACTACGTCTTCTGGAAGAGCGACATGCCTGGTATAGACATGGAGCGTGTTAACCTGTTCTTCGACTTCGGTGGCTGTCAGGCCGGAACGACCGTCAACATCTATAACATTGTGCTCAAGGACCATGCCAACGACGACGGCACCGTGCTGCCCGTTATCCCCGACGAGCCCACTGTTGAATGGGTTGACGTGAATTCTCCCGACAACCTGGGTGCCGGTTTCAATACCGCAGGTACCATGACTTTCTGGTGGGCTGATGCAAGTTGGGGCCAGATTGCCGACCCGACCTTCTCGTATGCCAACGGAGTATATACCATTAAGGCTGACAATGCTACCGTAGCTGAGTGGCAGGCCCAGTGCGCTATCAATGGCGTGCCACTGCACATCGAGAAGGGCCAGGCCTATGACGTACGTGTTACCATCACCACCAACATGGATCTGCCACGTGCCACCGTCAAGGTCAACAAGGATCCTGACGTGACCAATGACCCCAACACGCTTTGCTACAATGGCAAGTTTGCGCTTGAGGATGGCGAGAACGTACTCCAGTTCGTTAACGTCGTTGCCAAGAATGGTGAGGATAATATTGAGTTCGATCAGGGTAAGATGATCTTCGACTTCGGTGGATGTCCCGCCGGATTTGAGGCCAAGATCAGCAACATCATCATCCAAAAGCACAAATAAATGTCAAGCGTCAGTTATCAGTTTTCAGTTTTTCAGTTGTTAGCGGTATCCGCATTCAACCGAGAACTGAAAACTGAAAACTGAGAGCTGAAAACCCAACAAAATGAAAAGGTTAATGATTCATACGCTACTGTTCGCTTTTGCCGTGGCCCTCTTTGGGGGCTGCGGTGGGAGCGGAGATGAGCCCAAGTCGGCAACTATCACCGTCTCACAAGAGAGTGTGGCAGTGCCTGCTGCTGGCGGTACCTACTCCATCAATGTCACTACCACTGGCAAGGAATGGGGTGCCTATGCCGACCAAGATTTCATCACCATCGACACAAAGAACACGTTGTCACAATCAGGCTCGGTGACGATTACGGTAGCTGCTAATCCCATGACCGATGCCCGCACGGGAAATGTCACCATCATGTCGGGTGCCGCCCGCCAGACCATCAGTGTTACGCAGGAAGCTGCCGCCGAGGCTGCCTACTATGCTCCTGATGGCTACAGCCTCGTCTGGCATGACGAGTTTGACAAGGGCTCGGAATTGAATGCTGATGACTGGGTACATGAGGTACAAAATGCTGGTTGGGTCAACCACGAGTTACAGAACTACGTGAACCACAAGACGCCCGGCGGTGCTCTTGTCACTCAGATCAGCAACGGCAAACTGTGCATTACGGCGCTCAAGGAGAACGGCAAGATTTACTCTGGCCGTGTCTATGCCAAGCGCAACACGGGCTGGAAGTATGGCTACATCGAGGCCAGCATCAAGCTGCCGAAGGGCAAGGGAACCTGGCCAGCATTTTGGATGATGCCCGTCAACTTCAGGTCTTGGCCTGCTGACGGTGAGATCGACATCATGGAAGAGGTGGGTTACCACCCCGACTATGTATCGTCGAGCCTGCACGCCAATGCCCACGTTCACTCCAACGGTACTCAGGTCACCCACGAGATGTATTGCAAGGGTGCTGAGGGCGAGTTCCACACCTATGCCATCGAATGGACGGCCCAGAACATCACCACCTATGTTGACGGCAAGGTGCAGCTGAGCTACAACAACCGTGGTCTGGGACGTGACGACTGGCCCTATGACGACCCCTTCTACGTCATCTTTAACCTCGCATGGGGCGGTGACTGGGGTGGCGCTCAAGGCGTTGACGAGAGCGCCCTGCCCGTGACGATGGAGGTGGACTACGTGCGCGTATTCCAAAAGAAATAACCATCTTTAACCCAAATGAAAGTATGAGAGGTTTATTATTTGCAATACTTTCTCTAATTATTGCCTTGGGGCTTGAGGCTAAGCCTCAAGGCAATTTTGTTCGCGTGGAAGGCACCGACCTGGTGAAACCTAACGGAGAAAAGCTTTTTATCCAAGGAACAAATTTAGGCAACTGGCTCAACCCTGAGGGCTACATGTTCGGTCTGAGCAAGACCAACTCGCCCTGGATGATTGACCTGATGATCAAGGAGGCCGTGGGACCTGACTTTGCCGCCGACTTTTGGCGCCAATTTAAAGACAACTACATTACACGTGCCGACATCAACTTCATCGCCCGTCAGGGAGCCAACACCATCCGCCTACCGTTCAACTACAGGCTGTTCACCGATGAGGACTACATGGGCCGCGCCAAGGATCAGGACGGCTTTGCCCGCATCGACTCGGTCGTGAACTGGTGCCGTGCCGCAGGCCTGTATCTCATCCTTGACATGCACGACTGCCCCGGCGGACAAACGGGCGACAACATCGATGATGGCCACGGCTACCCGTGGCTGTTCGAGAGCGAGCCGAGCCAGCAGCTGTTCTGCGACATCTGGCAACGTATCGCTGCCCGCTACAAGGACGAGCCGGTGATTCTCGGCTATGAGCTGATGAATGAGCCGATTGCCCATTACTTCGAGAACAAGGAGGAACTGAACAAGCAACTCGAGCCGCTGTACAAGCGTGCCGTCAAGGCCATCCGTCAAGTGGATACCAACCACGTGATTCTGCTGGGCGGGGCCCGTTGGAATTCAGATTTCTATATGTTCAGCGACTGGACCTTTGACGACAACATCATGTACACCTGCCACCGCTATGGCGGTGATGCCACTGCCGAGGCCATCAAGGATTACATCGACTTCCGCGACAAGACCGGATTGCCGATGTACATGGGTGAGACAGGGCACAACAGTATCGAGTGGCAGACACAGCTGGTCAACGTGATGAAGCAGGCCAACATCGGTTACACCTTCTGGCCCTACAAGAAGGTTGACGGCTCGTGCATGATGGGCTTTGCAAGGCCCGAACTATGGGACAGCGTCGTGGTGAAGTACTCCGAGACTCCCCGTGATTCCTACAAGGAATGGCGCGAAGCACGTCCCGACCAGGCCATTTTCCGCCAGCAGTTGCTGCAGTATGTCAAAAACTGCCGCTATGAGAACTGCACGCCGCAGACCGACTACATCCAGTCACTGGGGCTGACAGCGGGTGAGCCACTCTACCTTGACGATACTGCTCCCATCGAGCAGCGTGTCGAGGATGCGCTGGGCCGCATGACGCTTGACGAAAAGATTGCCGTCATCCATGCCCAAAGCAAGTTCTCGTCACCTGGCGTAAAGCGCCTGGGTATGCCGGATTTCTGGACCGATGACGGACCTCACGGCGTGCGCCCCGACGTCCTGTGGGACGAGTGGGTACAGGCAGGACAGACCAACGACTCGTGTGTCGCATTCCCTGCCCTGACTTGCCTCGCCGCCTCGTGGAACCCTATGCTGGCCGAGCTTTATGGCCGCAGCTTGGGTGAGGAGGCTCGTTATCGTGGCAAGGACATGATCCTGGGCCCCGGCGTGAACATCAACCGCACGCCGCTCAATGGCCGCAACTTTGAGTACATGGGCGAGGATCCCCTGCTGGCCTCGCGCATGGTAGTCCCCTACATCAAGGGTCTGCAGAGCACAGGCACTGCTGCCTGTGTAAAGCACTTCTGCCTCAACAACGATGAGGAATATCGCCATCAGGTCAATGTCACCGTCAGCGACCGTGCCTTGCGCGAAATCTATCTGCCCGCATTCGAGGCCGCAGTCAAGGAAGGCCACACCTGGGGCATCATGGGTTCCTACAACCTCTACAAGAACCAACACTGCTGCCAGAACCAGTATACCCTCAATGATATCCTCAAGGGCGACTGGAAGTATGACGGCGTGGTGGTCAGCGACTGGGGTGGTACCCACGACACCGAGATGGCCGTGAAAAACGGTCTGGATATGGAGTTCGGCAGCTGGACCGACGGTCTGGCATGGGGCGCCAGCAACGCCTATGACGCCTACTACATGGCCATGCCCTACAAGAAGCTGATTGAGGAAGGCAAGTTCACGACCCGCGAGCTCGACGACAAGGTGAGCCGCGTGCTGCGCCTGTTCTTCCGCACGACGATGAGCAACAATCGTGCTCGCGGTTTCCTCTGCAGCGAGGCTCACTATGACGCCGCGCTCAAGATTGCCCAGGACGGTATCGTGCTCTTGCAGAACAAGAACAACGTGTTGCCCATCAACATTGACAAGGCCAAGCGCATTCTCGTTGTCGGCGAGAATGCCATCAAGATGATGACCGTCGGCGGCGGCAGCAGTTCGCTCAAGGTACAGCACGAAATTCTGCCTCTCGAAGGGCTGAAAGCACGTCTGGCAGGCACCGGTATCGAGGTGGACTATGCCCGCGGCTACGTGGGTGACACCACGGGCGAATACAACGGCGTAGTTGCCAAGCAATCACTGGCCGAAAACCGTCCCGCCAACGAACTCATCGCCGAGGCAGTCGCCAAGGCCAAGACAGCCGATTATGTCATCATCTTCGGCGGTCTGAACAAGAGCGACTACCAGGACGCCGAGGGTCATGACCGCAAGCACATGGACATGCCCTACGGTCAGGATGCACTGGTCGAGGCACTCGCCAAAGCCAATAAGAATGTGGTGTTTGTCAACATCTCGGGAGACGCCGTAGCCATGCCGTGGCGCGACAAGGTCGCCGCTATCGTGCAGGGCTGGTTCATCGGCAGCGAGACCGGCAAGGCATTTGCCAGCATCCTCGTGGGCGACGTGAATCCCTCAGGAAAACTACCGTTCACCTGGTATCAAAAGCTGAACGATGTCGGTGCCCATGCACTCGGCTCATACCCTGGCACTTGGCGCGACGACCATAAGATCATCGACGAGGAGTACAAGGAGGGCATTTACGTGGGCTACCGCTGGGCCGACAAACAGAAGAAGAAACCGATGTTTGCCTTCGGTCACGGTCTGAGTTATACGACCTTCGCCGTGAGCAACCTGCGCATCGACAAGCGCGAGGTGGCGGCCGATGGAACGATTACTGCTACGGTAACCGTCAAGAACACGGGTAACCGTGAGGGCGCCGAGGTCATCCAGCTCTACGTCAGCGACCTGAATACGAGCGTTGAGATGCCCGTGAAGGAGTTGCGCGGATTCCAGAAGGTTTCCCTTAAGCCCGGTGAAAGCCGCGACGTGAGCATCACCATCGGCGGCCGCGCCTTCCAGTATTGGGACGAGGCTCGTGGTGACTGGACGACATCCCTGGGCAAGCGCACGCTGCTCATCGGCACCGCCAGCGACAACCTCCCCCTCAAGGCCGACTTCACCGTCCGCTGACACCTCTACCCCACCATCAGTTATAAAGGCAGGAAGCTGTTCGAGCATCCTGCCTTTAACTATATTCCACCCGAGATTAGCAAAACCAACTAGTAGAGACGCAAAATTTTGCGTCTCCAACCGTTAGATATTACCAAAATGCTGCTCTTGAGACGCAAAATTTTGCGTCTCTACACAGCGAACGAATTGGGCATCAGCGCTTTATTTCCGTTAAACTCACCTTCTTTATTGGCCCGTAGCCTGGCGGTATTCAAGCAGTTTGTTCTGATAATCGGCGAAGGCATCGGTTCGCTTGTCGCAAGCTTGCTGATAAAGCAATTGAGCTTCAAGCAGGTCGCTCATCTTGGAGATGCCGGCATTATAGTAATCTCGGTTCAAACGCAGGTTCTCCTCGGCCTGCTCGATGCTTCGATTGGCAAGCAGCAGTTGCTGATAGGATTCCTCCACGCTGTTCCATGCACCCTGCATCCTGATCTTCAACAGTTCGGCATTGTCAGCGAGTTGCTCTTGTGCCTGTTGCTGCTCAAGTTTCTTGCGCTTGATAGCGTGAGAGCCACCCCACCAGTCAGAGATGGGCACGCTGACCGTAGCAAAAACCATTCCGAAGGATTGATTCCTTTCCAACAGGTTGTGATAATTAAAACCAGCTCCCACAGCAACAGACGGGAGATTCTGGCCGACAGCGATTTTCTTCTGGAGGTCAGCAGCCTCAACCTGTTTTCCCAACAATCGGTACTCTGCTGTTCCTAGCAAGGCCTGTTGAGGGTCTTGCTTTAAGCCGATGGGTGAAACAGCATCTGTCTGATAGGAAATGACGAACGACGTGTCGCGAAGGCCACAGTACTGGGAGACCAACATGCGCATCAAGGAGAGGCCGTTGACTATCTTGAGCCGCTGACTAGCGATGTCATTCTGGCGCAGTTGCACCTGCAGCAGGTCGTTACGCATGGCGACTCCCGCACGGACGGCCACATCCACGTCTTTGCAGATGTCGTTGAGCAGTTTCTCGGCCGCTTCGACAGTCTTCATCTTCTCCTGCAGGGAGGCCATTTGCCAGAAATACTGCTCGGCGGTTTTCTCTACCTCATTTTCAGAGAGTTGCATCTGCAGCCGGCTCACATCCTCGCCCACTTTGGCCAACTTGTTGCCATTGACAATCTGACCGCCTGCAAAAACGGGCTGCACAGCCTGTACGCCAGCGATGATTCCATTTTTCATCATCGAAATGCTGACGGGTTCAGCGAGGGCGGCAAGGGCTTCAGGCGGCAAAAGCTGAGTCAGAGGAGCCAGGGAGGTGCTCAACTCAGGGGGCATCATCTCAGAAAGGTTGAAGGAGGTTTGCGCCATGGCTTTATTGGCATTAAACCACAATCCCGTACCGCTGACGTTGGGGAAATACTTGGTAAAAGCCTCCTTGCGCTGCTGGCTGGCGGCCTCCATGTCATATCGTGCAGAACGGATGGCAAAGTTGTTGTGCAGAGCTGAGTCCTTCAGCTGTTCCAAGGTGTAGGTTTGGGCTGACACAAAGCCACAGCACAGGGAACATAGCACTATAGCAAATATCTTTTTTATCATCATATTCGGTTATATAATAGCCAACGAATAAATCACTTTAGACTCACTTTCCAATAAATCACGGGCAACATAGTTACCACCATGATGAGCGAACCGATGCCGCCAGCAAAAATGGTGACACCCACAGGCATCCAGAACGAACTCTGTGCGATAATCATCGGCACCACACCGACGGCCGTGGTAGCTGTCGTGAGGAAGATGGGCACCATGCGCCGCTTGCCAGCATCATAGGCGGCCTGCTTCACGGCATTGTTATAGCCCTCGCGGTCAACAGTCCAGTCGCCATGTTCGGCCACATATTTCTTAATCAGGTCAATCGCATGCTCGAAAATCAAGATCTCGTTGCGCATGATCATTCCCATCAACGTGATCAGTCCAAAGATGGAGGTGAGTCCCAGGGAACGATTCATCAGTCCTAACCCAATCAGCGAGCCCGGGATCATCAATGCAAGGGCGACCATGCAAACCGTCGTAATGCCAAACTTCTTGAAATTGAATAGCAGGAAGAAGAACACGATAATCAAGGCTATGACGATACCTCCGAATATCTGTGGCAAGGCCTCATCGTCATACTCTATCTCACCGCCCACCTCGGACCGCACGCCTTGAGGAATCTCAATCTCCTGTTGCATGATGCGGGCTATCTCCTTTTCGACGGGAGCCGTATAAACACCCTGCGCGAAATGTCCCGTCACCGTGATGCAGCGCTCACCGCCACGGTGTATGATGCGGCTCTCGCTCCACTGGGGTGACACTTTCGCAATCTGCCGAAGGGGAACGGTGCTGTTGGTTTGGTTGATACCCGACGATACGATGGACATCGGTGATGCGATACCCAGGTTAGTGACATCCGAGAATGTCATGTCGGCATCATCTTTCACGACAATGGGCAATTCATAATTGCCTTCCCAGACTTGTCCCACACGCAGGTCGGACGAGTTGGCACTCAACGCCAACTGTGCCGTAGTGCGCGTCACGCCCAACTGCGCCGAGGCAACAGGATCAAGCTCAACGTTGATGATGGGTTGGGGCTGAAAGTGATCGGTATGCACCCATTCCACCTCTGGCATCTGGCGCATACGCTCCATCAGTCGCTCGGCCACTACATGGAGGGAATCAAGGTTGTCGCCATAGAAACGGTACTCCAGTTCGGTGACTTCCAGATAGTCCAATCGCTTGAACTTCACGTAGGCATTGGGGAAGGTTTCTCCCAACTGTGGCTGATACTTCGCCAACAGGTCGAGCGTAGCCTTGTTAGATTGTGTGTTCACAATCAGCTGGGCATAGTTTTTCCCTGCCATCTGCGGCGCATAGGCATCCATGAAACGTGGCGAGGAACAGCCGATAAAACTGGTGATTCCCGTGACACGCTCGTCCCTAGCCAGCACATGACGGACAGAATCTGCCAATTCGGTGGTCTCTGCCAGGCCCTTACCATCGGGCAGGAAGATTTCTACGGCAAACTGGTCGCGGTCGGCATAGGGGAAAAGTCGTATCTTCAGTGTCGGGACGATAATCGTAGACAACAAGATGACAGCGATGCCGCCAAAGATGGTCACCCATGGCCTTCGGAAAGTAAAGTCGAGCACCTTGTCATAGGTCTTCTGTACCCATTTGGTGATGGCATTGCCGTCAGTTTTCACGTTCTCGGGCGTAATCAGCCTAACTTCCAAGAAAGGAATCACTGTCACAGCCAGTAAAAGTGATACCATCAGGTTGATGGTAACCGTGATGGGGAAGTCCTTCAGACAGTCGCGGAAGATGCCCTTCATGGTAATCAGGAAAGGATAGAAGATGGCACAGATGCAAATGGTGGCCAACATCATAGGCATAAAATACTGCTTGGCAGAATCTATCGCCGCTCGCTTAGGTTCATATCCTTTTCCAAGGTACTCCAGATAGCCGTCTATCACCACAATGGAGTTATCGACCACCATACCCAGCACCACAATCAGTGCTGCCAACGTCACGATGTTCAGTTCGATGCCCAACATATACATAAAGGCCACCGAGACGAACGTGCTCAACGGAATGGTGATGGAAGCCACGATGGCTGAGCGAAGCGGGAAGAGCACCATCATCACCAGGATGATGACGAGCATCGCTATCAGCAGGTCACGGAGGAAGTCGGTGATACTGATATGCACCACCTTTGGCTTGTCGGCAATGCGCGTGACCTTCACATCATCAGGCAGCTCGTTCTCTCCGAATTCGTCAAGCACCTTGTCCACCTCACGGCCATACTGCAACACATTATTGCCGGGATTCATCTCCAT
>JAEEGG010027372.1_pt1 | contig 10813 bp, 9 predicted proteins | sample 9134161 | NCBI WGS metagenome assembly JAEEGG01 (sample SAMN16246543, study PRJNA631951) | gut metagenome | biome: gut microbiome; feature: rumen; material: CR-attached | host: Bos | place: Iran: Karaj | collected 2018-10
CAGCCTCACGAGGGAGGAATCCGACCGGCGGGCCGCCGCCGGGGAGCCCTATGTCATCCGCCAGCGCATCCCCGAGGAGGGGAGCACCACCTTCCACGACGAGATCTTCGGGGACATCACCGCCCCCAATGCGGATCTGGACGATCAGGTGCTCATCAAGCGGGATGGGCTGCCCACCTATAACTTTGCCAACGTCATCGACGACCACCTCATGGGCATCACCCACGTGGTCCGGGGCACGGAGTATCTCTCCAGCGCCCCCAAGTATAATCTGCTCTATGAGGGCCTGGGCTGGGAGGTGCCCAAGTATATCCACTGCTCGCCCATCATGCGGGACGCCCAGCACAAGCTGAGTAAGCGCCATGGGGACCCCACCTACGACGATCTGCTGCATGAGGGCTATCTCAAGGAGGCCATTCTGAACTATGTGGCCCTCCTGGGCTGGAGCCCGGCGGGGGAGCGGGAGCTGTTCACCCTTGGCGAGCTGGCGGAGGTCTTTGACCTCAAGGGGCTCAGCAAGTCCCCCGCCATCTTCGACCCGGTGAAGCTGACCCACTTCAACAGCGAGTATATCCGCATGAAAACGCCGGAGGAATTCCACGCCCTGGCCAGGCCCTATATCGAGGAGGCGGCGCCCGGGATGGACACCGCCCTGATCGCCTCCCTGCTGCAGCAGCGCTGCGAAAAGCTCTCGGACATCCCCGGTCAGCTGGGCTTCCTGAAGGCCCTGCCGGATTACGACACGGAGCTGTTCGTCAACAAGAAGTCCAAGACGGACCGGGCCGCGAGCCTGGAGATGCTCCGCGCCGCCATCCCGGCGGTGGCGGCCATCGACCCCTGGGATCAGGACCATGTGCACGACGCCCTGATCGGCCTGGCGGAGAAGCTGGAGGTGAAGAACGCCAAGCTCCTCTGGCCCGTGCGCATCGCCCTCAGCGGCCAGGCGGTCACCCCCGGCGGCGCGGTGGAGATCTGCTGCCTGCTGGGGAAGGCGGAGTCCCTGCGCCGTATGGAGGCCGCGGCGGAGCGTCTGGCCGCAGAGGTAGCGGGATGAAGCGGCTGGCCCTGCTGGCGGCAGCCCTGCTCCTTCTCTGCGCCTGCACTTCGCCGGGGCTTCCGGCGCCCACCGCCGCGCCCACGGAAGCCCCGGCGACCGCCGCGCCCACGGAGGTCCCGACCACGAGCGCGCCTACGGAGACCCCGGCGCCCACTGAGCCGCCGGAGACGAAGCCGACGCCCACCCCGCCGCCGGAGGCGGAGGCCACCCTGACCGCAGGGGGCAGGGAATATCCCGCCTACCGCTTTTCCGGGGACCTGACGGGCAACGGAGATCATGATTTCTCCTGCCTGCTGCCCCTGGAGGCCGTCTCGGCGGAGTACGCCCACAATGCCTGGGTCTTCCGCTGCGAGGAAACGCCGGAATCCTATCTGGAGCTGAGCTTCATCGCCGGGGGCGACGTGGAGAGCCTGCTGCCCGGCTTCATGGACGGCTACCTGGATTTCACCGAGATCGAGTTCAGCGAGGCTTCCTCTCTTGGCCGCTTCCGGGGGGACGTGGGCCGGGTGAGCGCCGGCAACGGGGAAATGAAGGCCGAGGGCTGGCTGCTGGATGTTTCCGGCGGGGTCGTTTCCGCCACCTTGATCTGCCCCCTGGACGGGGGCGAAGCGGAAGCCCTGCTACGCGCCGTGCTGGACACCTTTGCTTTGAAATGAGCTGCATTCCTTGCCCCGCGCCGACGAAGCGGCGCGGGGTATTTTTGCAGGCAGGAGCCCGCGCCGGGGTCCGGGGCTCCCGATTTCCGGGAATGGCGCAATGTTTTGGTTTTTGACTCCTCCTTCCCCGTCCCTTATGCTGTTAAAGACGAAGCTTGCATCGACGGAAAAGGAGGCTGGAATGAAAAACAAAGCATCGTCCACGAGGAGGCGGCGGCCTACTTCGCCGGGCAGCGCTCCGCCGAGGAAGTCTCCCACCGCATCCAGAGCAGGGCGGAGCTCTATCTGTCCGAGCAGGGCTGACGGTTCGCAAATAAAATATAGGATTTGACAAAATTCCCCATGTATGCATTTCGCCCCATGCCGAAAACTAGCGGCATGGGGTGATTTTTATGCATCGAAACGGAAGAAAAACGCGCATCCGTCTGATTTCCTTCGCTCTGGCGGCCATGCTGGTGCTGGGGGGCTTCCTCTGGCGCAGCGAGCGGGAAAAGGCGGCCCTGCGCCGGACGGTGGAGGCGGCCTGGGAGCGGGCCTTCGCCTCCCTGAGCTCGGACATGACCCAGATCGACACGGCGCTGAAGAAGCTGCGCCTCAGCTCCTCCCCGGCCCTCATGGGCCAGGCGGCCGCGGAGGTGTGGAGCCGGGCGGAGGACGCCCAGCAGAGCCTGAGCCAGCTGCCCTTTTCCGGCTGGCTGCTGGAGGACACCGCCGCCTATCTGGGGAAGCTGGGGGACTACGCCCTGGCTCTGAGCCGCCGGGCCTACCAGGACGCCCTCGGCGCGGAGGAGCGGCAAAACCTGGGGAAGCTGGGGGACATGGCTTCCACGCTCAATGCCCGGCTGCTGGAGCTCCAGGCAGAGCTGGACGGGGGGACCCTGCGCCTGGGGCGGCTGGAGGCGGCGGAGCGGGCCCTGCCCCAGGGGGAAGGGCTGCTGGGGGACCGGATGCTGGAAACGGAGGACGAATTCCCGGAGCTGCCCACCCTCATCTACGACGGGCCCTATTCCGAGAGCGCCGTCCTGGGCCCTGCCCGGATGCTGGAGGGGCTGGCGCCGGTTTCGGAAGAAGACGCGGTGAAGGCGGCCGCGGAATTCACTGGCTTGGGGCCGGAGGAGTTCACGGTTCTGGGTCGCAGCGAGGGGACCCTGCCCTGCTGGCTCCTCTCCGCCGGGGACGTGACCTTGCGCGTCACCCGGCAGGGGGGCCTGGTGGCGGACATGGTGGATGCCGCCGGGGGCTGGGAGGGACAGCTGAGCCCGGAGGAGGCCCTGGAAAAGGCCCGGAAATTCCTCTCGGAGCGGGGCTATGAGAGCGCCGCGGAGAGCTATTGGACCAGAGAGGAGGAGAGCATCCTCCTCAGCTTCCACGGCGTCCAGGACGGGGTGACCTGCTATCCGGATCTTATCAAGCTGCGGCTGGACCTCTCCGGCGGGAAGGTGATCGGCTTCGAGGCGGTGGGCTGGCTCATGAACCACCGGCAGCGGGAGCTGACGCCCGCCGTGAGCGTGGAGGAGGCCAGGGCGGCGGTGTCGGGGGAGCTGCGCATCCTCTCCGAGGGCCTGGCCCTCATCCCCACGGAGGGGAAGGAGGAGCGGCTCTGCTGGGAATTCAAGTGCGAGGCGGAGGACGGGACCCACTTCATCGTTTATGCCGACGCCCTTACCGGGGAGGAAGTGAAGCTCCTCCTGCTCCTGGAGGACGAAAACGGGACGCTGGTCCTTTGAAATTATCGTATTACGATAAAAAATCATTGACAAACGGAAAACACGGTGCTATGCTGGGGCCAGCTGAAAACAAAGGAGCGGTGCGCGATGGAACAGAAGGCGCTTTCCAAATGGCTGAAGCTGGTGCTGCTGGGCATGGGGCTCTGCGGCCTGGCGGTGTATCTGGGGATCATCCCCGCCTATGGGCTTTCCCTGCGGAGCCTGTACCCGGAGTTTTCCAACCGGTTCTGGCCCTGGCTCATTTTCCTCTGGGTCTCCGGGCTTCCCTGCTATGCCGCCCTGGTGCTGGGCTGGCGGATCGCCGGAAATATCGGGCGTGATCGGTCCTTTTCCATGGACAACGCCCGTTTCCTGCGGAGCGTTTCCCGGCTGGCGGCCCTGGACGCGGCCTATTTCTTCCTGGGGAACCTGGTGCTGCTCTTCCTCAATATGAGCCACCCCGGCGTGGTGCTGGGGAGCCTCCTGGTGGTCTTTGCCGGGGCGGCGGTGGCGGTGGCCGCGGCGGCTCTCTCCCACCTGGTGCGCAAGGCGGCGCTTCTCCAGGAAGAGAACGACCTGACGATATAAGGGGAGGGTTGGCACATGGAAGGCGAGATCGTTTTCAACATCGACGTGATGCTGGCCCGGCGGAAGATGAGCCTCACGGAGCTGTCGGAGAAGGTGGGCATCACCATGGCGAATATGTCCATCCTGAAAACCGGCAAGGCCAAGGCCCTCAAGGTCTCCACCCTGGCGAAGCTCTGCGCTGCCCTCCGCTGCCAGCCGGGGGACCTGCTGGAATACCGTCCGGCGGCGGAGGCAGAAGAAACGGCGTCGTGAAGCATTGGCGGGCGTTGAGCCGGGGAACGCGGATCTATTACCTGGTGACGATGCTGCTGCCCCTGGCGGAAATGTCCCCGGTTTTGATCTCCCTGGTGTCCGGAATGATACGGGGCCGGATGATCCCATTGGACGGCCTGGGGCCGTGGCTGTGGCTGCCTGCGCCGGGCATTCTCCTGGGGGCGGCGAGCCTTGTGCGGATCTGGGCGGGTTTCCCGCCCAGGGACCCGGATGTTTGGGACATCCTGCTGTTTTTTACTTATATCCCCGATCTGATGCTGCTGGTGCTGGACGGGTTGCTTTTGCTGCATTTCCTGTGGATTGCTTTTTCCGGCAGCCAATAGGCGCAGCGGGCTGGGTGATCCCTATCCCGTTTTGAAGCGTTCCGAGGCAAAGGAAAGGAGCGGAAAATGGAATACTTGCGGGCCCTTGGGCGGGGACGGAGGACCTTGTCTGTCGCGGCGGCGCTGCTGCCCATCCTCGGTCTGGGGCTGTATTTTGCCGTCTGCGGGCTGCCAGTGCCGGGTGCCGCGTGGATATTTTTGGTCCCTCCCGCCCTGGGTTTCTTCCTGGGGTCGGCGAATCTGGCACTGATCCTTACGGGCCATCCGCCCAGGGAAAACCGGGCGCTTTGGGAAGGGCTGCTCCTGTTGTCCCTGCTGGCTGCCCTGGCGCTCCTGGGCTTTGATCTTCTGATGCTGGCGTTCTTTCTTTCATAAAGGAGGCGCTGCGGCAAGCTGCCGCAGCGCCTCACTGTTTTTTTTCTTATTCGATCTCTTCCGGCACGCCGCCGTCGTCCTCGTCCTCCTCCGGCGGGAGGGTCGGCATGGCGGGGGGCGCCGCGCCGCCGCTCTGCCTCGCGGCCCATTCCTCCCGCGTCAGCAGCACGGCCCGGGGCTTGGAGCCCTCGAAGGGGCCGACGACGCCCTTTTCCTCCATCTGGTCCACGATCCTGGCGGCCCGGGAGTAGCCCAGCTTCAGCTTCCGCTGCAGCATGGAGACGCTGATCTGCTTGGCCTCCAGCGCCACTTCCACCGCGTCGTTGAAGTATTCGTCCAGCTCGCCGTTGTCCTCCTCCAGGTCGTCGTCCTCGGCGGTAGCCTTTTTGCTGTCCTTGTCCGCGGCGCGCTCGATCTCGTCCTGGATGGCCGGGTTGTAATTCGCCAGGCCCTGCTCCTTGACGAAGTTGATGACCTCCTCCCGCTCCTCGTCGGTGACGAAGGCGCCCTGGATGCGGGTGGGCTTCCCGGCGCCGATGGGGGCATAGAGCATGTCGCCCTTGCCCACCAGCTTTTCCGCGCCGGAGGTGTCCAGGATGATGCGGGAGTTGAGGGCGCTGTCCACGGCGAAGGCGATGCGGCTGGAGATATTGGCCTTCATGAGGCCGGTGATCACGTCGGCGCTAGGCCGCTGGGTGGCGATGACCAGGTGGATGCCCGCGGCGCGGCCCATCTGGGCGATGCGGCAGATGCTCTCCTCCACCTCTTTTGCGGCGGTCATCATCAGGTCCGCCAGCTCGTCGATCAGGATGGCGATCTTGGGCAGCTTCTGGCCCCCCTCGGTCTTCTCCATCAGCTTGTTGTAGCTGGCCAGGTCCCGGGCGCCGGAATCCGCGATGAGGGCATAACGCTTCATCATCTCCATCACGGACCACTGCAGGGCTCCGGCGGCCTTCTTCGGGTCCGTCACCACGGGGATCAGCAGATGGGGGATGCCGTTGTAGACCCCCAGCTCGATCATCTTGGGGTCGATCATGATGAGGCGCACGTCCTCCGGGCTGGATTTATACAGCAGGGAGAGGATCAGGCAGTTCATGCACACGGATTTGCCGCTGCCGGTGGTACCGGCGATCAGCAGGTGGGGCAGCTTGGCGATGTCCCCCACGATGGGCTCGCCGCCGATGTCCTTGCCGATGGCGAAGGTGAGGCTGCTGCTCTTTTCCCGGAAAGCGGGGGTGTCGATCACGTCCCGCAGGTAGACGGTGGTGGTCTTTTTGTTGGGGACCTCGATGCCCACGATGGAGATCTTGTCCGGCACCGGGGCGATGCGCACGCCGCTGACCCCCAGGGCCAGGGCGATGTCGTCGGAAAGGTTGGTGAGCCGGTTGAGCTTCACGCCCTGCTCCAGCTCCACCTCATAGCGGGTGACGGTGGGGCCCCGGGTCACGTCGCAGATCTCCGCGGGGATGCCGAAGCTCTTGATGGTGGCGCTGAGGCGCTTGGCGTTGAGCTGCATCTCCTCGTAGCCCTCGTCCCCGCTGCCGCCGCTCCCGGCGGTGAGCAGGTTCATGGAGGGGAATACGTATTTCACCGGCTGGGCCTGGGCCTGGTCGGCCAGGCTGCCCTCGATGGAGGCCACCATTTCGTCCCGGGCCTTGACGGTCTCCGCCTTCTCCACGGCCTTGGCAGCCTTCTCCTCCGCCAGCACCGCCGCCGCTTCCTCGGGGGACACGCTGGGGGCGGGCTTGGATGCGGGGCGCGCCGGGGTCCTGGGCGGGGCGAAAAGGTCCTCCTCCGCCGGGTCGGGCAGGGGAGCCTGGGGGGTCTGGGCGGCCTTTATTTCGCCGGTGCTCACGCCGGGCACGGTCTCCTTCGGTTCCATCTTCGCAGGCTCGGGGTTCCGGCTGCCGGGCCTGATGGCGGTCTGCACCACCTTGTCGGCGGCGCTGGGGCTGACGCCGGTATTACGGCGGCTGCGGTCCTTGGTGAGGATGTCCGCCAGCCAGTCCTTTTCGCTGACGCCGATGCGCGCGCCGGCGGACGCCGCCGCAGCCGCCGCTGCGGCCTTCTCCGGGGCGGGGGCGGGGCTTTTCCGCTCCTCCCGGCGGTCAGAGGGCTCCTTCGGCGCCGGTTCGTCGTCCAGGGGGATGTCGATGGTGCTGCGGCGCCTGCCGCTCTTTTCGGCGGTGACGGGGTGGTCGGGCAGGGGAATGTCGATGCTCTCCGGCTTCCGGGAGGCAAGCTCCCGGATCTTGCGCTGCTTTTCCTCCTCGGCGGCGGCCCGCTTGGCGGCCTCCTCCGCAGCCTTCTTCCGGGATTCCTCGGCAATGGCCCGCCGTTCCTCGCTACGGCGCTGCTCCTCCTGGCGCATGAGCTTCCATTCCTCGGCCTTTACCTTGGCCGACTCCCGGCTGCGCTCGATCAGGGCCGCCACGGTCACATTCAGGGCGGCGAAGAGAAGGAACACGGTGGCCAGGAACAGGACGATGGCCGCCCCCACCCGGTTGAAAAGGCTCTCGAAGCAGAGGGCCAGGATGCCGCCGATGACGCCGCCGCTGCCCGCCTCTCCGGCCAGGGAGCCCGCGTCATAGAGGTTGCCGGTGAGCTTCCAGTCCCAGCTGAATTCCGTGGTGCAGCCGAACAGGTGCCCCAGCGCCCCGGCCATGACCGTCAGCAGCAGGGCGCAGGTGATCCGCCCGCCCAGGGGCCTGTCCCGGACATAGATGAGCATCACGGCGCAGTAGGCCAGGGCCACGGGCAGGAAGTAGAAGCCCTTGCCGATGAGGCCCATCATGAACTCCCGGAATGCCCCGATGAAGATGCCCTCCTTGGTAAAGCAGCCGATGAGGCTGAAGATCGCCAGGGCCAGCAGCAGGAAGGCCTTGACCCCCCGGTTGCGGATGGGGTCCTTGGCCGGAGCGGGCGGGGCCTTGGTTTTTCGTGTGGAGGTGCCGCTCTTTCGGGCCGTCGTGCTCCCGCTTGTTTTCCGGGGAGCGGATTTGGCCGGAGCGGTCTTTTTTCCGCTGTTCGCAGTTGCCATGAATGACAGTCCTCTCAAGTAAGAATACTCGCAATGATCGCGCCGAGGCCTGCGGTCCAGCAGTACCAGGCGAAATTTCGGAATTTCCCCCGCTGTGCCAGGGTCCGCACCAGCCGGATGGCCAGGAGGCCCGACAGGGCCGCCGCGGCGAAGCCCGCCAGGGCGGGGAGGAGCAGAGCCTTGTGGAACCCTAAGCGCAGCGCCTCCGCCAGCTTCACCAGGCAGGCCCCCAGGACGGCGGGGAAGGATAAGAGAAAAGAGAAGTCCACGGCGTCGGGCCGGCGGAGACCGGCCAGCACCCCGGCGGTGACGGTGCTGCCGCTGCGGGAGATGCCGGGCAGGGCGGCAAAGGCCTGGGCAAACCCCACGGCCAGGGCCTGGTCCGCTCCGGCGGCGGGCAGGCTTTTCCGCCCGGCGAGGAGCTTGTCGCTTATGTAGAGCATCGCGCCGTTCACGATCAGGGCCGCGCCGATAAATGCCGGGTCGCCGCAGCGCGCTTCGATCCAGCCCTTCAGGGGCAGGACCAGTCCCAGGGGCAGGGTGCCCAGCAGGAGCAGCCCCGCCAGATGCCGCCCCGCCGCCCCATCGCCGCCCCTTGGACGCAGAAGGGAGCGCGCCAGCCTTCCCAGCTGACGCCGGTATACCGCCGCCAGGGAAACGAGGGTGCCCAGGTGCAGCAATACGTCGAACAAAAGGCCCTCCTCCGGGGCCAGGGAGGGGAAAAAGGCCTGCAGCAGGGCCAGGTGGCCGGAGCTGGAGACGGGCAGAAATTCCGCCGCGCCCTGGATGAGCCCGAGTATGACCGCGAACCAAAGGGACATAGCGCTTTCCTTTCATATTATCATAAATGGGGATTTCTGACAAGGGGGATATTATGTCTACCGTTCCCCCGCCCGCCCGTGGAGATAATCCAGCGCGTCGGAGAGGCTGCCCAGGGCGTCGATGAGGCCCAGGCGCACCGCCTCGGCGCCGTCGATGACGCTGCCCACGTCCCCCGCCAGCTCCCCCGTGCGCAGCATCAGCTCCGTAAGGGTCTCCTCCGGGATGCGGGAGTGGCCGGTGATGAAGCCCACGATCCGGTCCTGCACCTTCCCCAGATAGCTGTAAGTCTGCTCCACGCCGATGACCACCCCCGTAAGGCGCACGGGATGGAGGGTCATGGCGGCGCTGGGGGCGATGAAGCTCCTGCTCGCCGCCACCGCCAGGGGCACGCCGATGGAATGGCCGCCCCCCAGCACCAGGGAGGCGGTGGGGGTCTTCATCCCCGCGATCAGCTCCGCCAGGCCCAGCCCGGCCTCCACGTCGCCCCCCACCGTGTTCAGCAGGATCAGCAGGCCCCTGATCTCCGGGCTTTCCTCCACCGCTGCCAGCAGGGGCATCACATGCTCGTATTTCGTGGTTTTCGCCGCGGCGGGGAGGAGGGTATGCCCCTCGATCTCCCCCACGATGGCGAGACAGTGGATCTGCCCCGCCTCCGTGCTTCCCAGCTCCCGGATGGCGGGCAGCTCCTCCCGAATAAGCTCCTCGGACATGAAATGACCTCCCGTTGTGGTATACCATCAGTATGCCGACAGCGGGAGGTTTCATTCCTTATTGTGATCTTATTTCTTTTTTCGCTTATTAAGGGCCAGGGCGAGGGCGGCGCCGCCCACAGCCAGGACCCCCAGGGCCGCTGCGATCAGGGCGCCGGGGCCCTTCGGCCGGGGCGCGGGCAGGGGGCTGGTCGTCGGTTCCGGGGTCGCCTCCGATGCGTGCGCCGGGGGCGGCGCTTCCGCCGGCGCTGCGGGGGAGCCTTCTGCCCTGCTGTCCGCGACGGGCACCGGGTCCGGGCCGGTCTCCAGCCAGGGGGCCACGGCCTTCAGGCCGCCGTAGTTCCGCTCCCAGCCGTCCAGCCCGTCCAGGACGTCGGCGGCGAAGGGGTCCGTGTTCAGCAGGGCTGCCGCGGCCCCGCTCATGGGCTCGTCGAAGAAATACCAGCGGAGGTATTCCGCGATATAGGCCGTCTGCCAGGGCTCCGTGCCGTGGCCGCCCTTTTGCCGGAAGCAGAATTTCACATAGTCCTCCGCCCGATAGCCCAGCCAGGTATACACGCTTTTGGCGATCTCCAGGCTCAGGGCGTCCCCCTGGGACTGGTCGGCGTAGTCGTCCACGGTATGCTCCAGTACGATGGCCCGGGGCCTCTCCGCGCCCTGCCGGGGGGCCAGCACCAGGGAGGCCACCAGCTCCTCCTGGTCGAAGGGCAGGCGGCAGCCGTAGCCGTAATCGCTGCCCTCCCGGACATAGAAGCTGCCCGGCGTGAGGAAACGGCGGAAAAGCTCCGTGGTCCTGCCGGGGTTATGGCGTATGGAGTCCGCCAGCAGCTCCCCGCCGGGGACCAGGCCCCAGGAATAGAGGTTGCCCCCCTGGGGGTAATTCATGTTGTAGCGCCAGACCGCCGGGCCCGTGGCTCCCGCGGCGGCGGGGATGCAGACGTCGATGCGCTCGTCGAATACGGCGGAGACAAAGGCATATTTGCCGTAGATGGAGAAGCCGTTCACCGCCAGCTTGCCGGGGTCGATCAGCGTCCCGGCCTTCCCCAGGCTGCCGATGGCCCTGTCCTCGGAGGCCAGGGCCTCCAGGGCGTCGATGCCGATGCTGCACCCCAGGGCCGCCAGCATCTCATTGGAGATCTCGTTCAGGTCCCCGTCCCGGTGATAGGGAAAGAAGCTGCGCAGGGTCCCGGGGCGGTTGCCCCCGGTCATGCGGTTCAGCCAGGGGTCGTTCCGGTCGTCGGTGGTGATGGAGGCGGGCACCTC
>JAEEGG010027374.1_pt1 | contig 10813 bp, 8 predicted proteins | sample 9134161 | NCBI WGS metagenome assembly JAEEGG01 (sample SAMN16246543, study PRJNA631951) | gut metagenome | biome: gut microbiome; feature: rumen; material: CR-attached | host: Bos | place: Iran: Karaj | collected 2018-10
GCTGCTGGCGCTCGTTGCCGTCGTATTCGATCGTGTACAGATATTCCCGGCTGGCGGAACAGACCCGGTAGGTCTGGACCGGCAGGCCGAAAGTGCGCTGCCGTTCGCTGCCGTCTTTCAGATCGTATTCCCAGATCTGGAGAGAGCCGCTCCGGGTGGTAAGATAGGCGAAACGCTCGTTATCCAGCCATTTCGGCGAGGTATCGCTTCGTTCGGACATGTAACGCTCTATCGGGCTTTGCATAAGGATCCTCCGTTTGACAAATCAGTATACCCGTATTATACTCCCTGCCCGTTAAGGCGGCAAGGCAGAAGAGGAAAAATGCTTGACAAAACAGGGGGAAATGTTACAATAAGCCTGCGGTTTGGCCTTGCCGGTGTGTTGGAATTGGTAGACGAGGTGGACTCAAAATCCATTGCCAGCGATGGCGTGCGGGTTCGAGTCCCGCCACCGGCAGAAAAGGGGCTGTGAAAAAACTGCCCAACAACAAAGAGGTCATCTGGTTTTAGCCAGATGACCCTTTTTGTGTTAGAATTAGCTTGACAATGAAAAAACCAACACAGCGCTATTGTAATCCAAAACAAGGATTTTTGCCAGTGTTTCTTTCGGATTGTTTGGATCTGCTGGACCCGGTTTTCACATTTGACCGATTCATGGAGGGAATCGATTTACAAAAGTATCTGAGGAAGATCCCGAGATACAAGACGGGACGGCTCAGATATAATCCGGTCAACATGCTGAAGGCTGTCTTGTTCGGGTTTATGACCAGCGGATACTGCTCCTTAAGAGAACTGGAGGACAACTGTAAGGTAAACCTGCGGTTCATGTATCTTATGGACCGTGAAAGACCAAGCTATCGCACCTTCGGATATTTCATCAATGAGATTTTAAGTGAATCGGTCGAGGAGATCTTTGCTGATATCAACCGTGCGATATTTGAAGAAGAACACGTCGATCTGCAGCACATCTACATCGATGGGTCCAAGTTTGAAGCCAATGCGAACAAGTATAGCTGGGTATGGAAGAAAGCCACTGAGAAATCCCGATACCGGCTGTATAAAAAGATCACGGAACTGATTGAGGCCATCAACGAAGGATTAGCCTGGAGTGGTACAAAGATATCCACAGGCACGGAATACGTTCCGGACTATCTGGATGAGGTTGCCGAACAGTATGCGATGCTGTGGCAGCTGGATGAAAAGACGTTTGTCCACGGCAAAGGAAAACATAAGACTCTCCAGCAGCGGCACTATGAATGGCTTCGGCAGTATGCAGACAAACTGAGAGAATACACAGAAAAGATAAATATCTGTAGCCCGGACCGAAACAGTTACTCCAAAACGGATCACAGTGCGACCTTTATGAGAGTCAAGACGGACTATATGGGGAATGATCAACTGCTGCCTGCATACAATGTACAGCTCGCCGTTGCCGATGAGTATATCGCCATGGTTGATGTCAGTCATTACCGCTCAGACATGGATTGTTTCATTCCTCTTATGGAGCACTTCCACGACGTGTATGGATTCTATCCGAAATACCCGGTGGCAGATGCCGGCTACGGATCGTATAACAACTATCTCTACTGCGAACAGAAAGGGATGGAGAAGTACATGAAGTTCACGATGTTCAAGAAAGAGACAGAGGATAAGAATTATCGTGAGAATCCCTTCCGCGCAGAAAACTTTCCGATAGACGAAGAAGGAACGATGCGATGCCCGAACGGGAAAGCATTCATCTTCCGGTACAGGCAGCGCGTAAAAGGCAATGCTTACGGCCGACAGGAAGAAATCTATCAATGTGAGGACTGTTCCGGCTGTCCATATGTAGAGCAGTGTAAAAAGGTGGAAGGAAACCGAACCGTTCGAATTAACCGGGAACTTACCTCTATGCATAGAGAGGTCATCGAAAACCTGGAAAGCATCCACGGTGCACTTCTTCGAATGAACCGGTCGATCCAGGCCGAGGGGACTTTCGGCATCATGAAACATGACCGATGGTACAAGAGAATTGTGCGAAAAGGGATCAATTCGGTCCGATTGGAAGTTTTATTGGTTTCTATCGGTCACAACCTGTATAAATATCACAACAAGAAAGCTCGTATTTCATCTGCCGCATAGGGTTCCAAAGAACCTGATCTATGGGGAAAGGGGGATTATGCGCTCTTTTGAATCCAATGTGGTTTTGATTACACGATTGGACATAGCAAAAGGCCTGTGAAAAATGATTCGCTCATTTTTTCACAGGCCCTTTCTTCAGGTCTTGTGTTGATCAGGCGTTCTTCACCAGAACTTTTCCGTCCACGATCACGTATTTAACGCAGGTGTCGCTGACCATCGGGTCGCCGTCGGTCAGGACGACGTCCGCATCCTTGCCGGCTTCGAGGCTGCCCACGCGGTCCTCGATCCCGATGTGCCGCGCCGGATTGATGGTGATGGCCTGCAGCGCCTGGAAGGGATCCATGCCGGCTTTGACGGCCTGGCCGGCGCAGAGCGGCAGATACTGCTGCGGGATCACCGGTGCATCCGTGATGATGGAGACCGAAAGGCCGGCCGCCGCCAGCACGCCCGGCGTCGTCCAGGACTTGTTTAAGAGCTCCAGCTTGGAGGCGTTGGTCAGGGTCGGACCCACGGCGACGGGCACGCCGGCAGCCTTCAGCTCTTCTACGATCAGATGCCCTTCCGTGCAGTGCTCGATGGTGATCTTGAGGTCAAATTCCTTCGCGATGCGCAGCGCGGTCATGATATCGTCGCTGCGGTGCGCGTGGGCCTTGAGCGGGATCTCTCTCTTTAAGACCGGGATCAAGGCCTCCAGCTTCATGTCGAATTTCGGCTGCTTCGTGATATCGTCGCCGGCGGCCTCCTTGCGGAGCATGTAGTCGCGCGCCTCGAAGAGGATCTGGCGGAGCTTGGCGGCCGTCGTCATGCGGGTGGAATCGCTCTTGTCCTTGTAGCAGCGCTTCGGATTCTCGCCGAAGGCGCATTTCATGGCAACGGCCGGATTGATCATGGCTTCTTCAACGGTGTTCCCGCGGAGCTTCACGGCCAGGAAGGTGCCGCCCAGGACGTTGGCCGAGCCGGGACCCGTGGCGACGGTGGTCACGCCGCCCTCCAGGGCCATCGGGATGGCGGCGTCCTGCGCGTAGTAGCTGTCCATGCCGCGCAGCTGCGGGCTCAAAATGTCGTTCATTTCGTTGTAGTCGAAGGTCGTGCCCGTCGGTCCGCCGTAGCCGTCCAGGCCGATGTGGCTGTGGGCGTCCACGAAGCCGGGATAGGCGTGAAGGCCGGAGGCGTCGAGGATTTCCGCGTCCTCCCGGTCGGTCTTGGGGCCGACGGAGACGAGTTTGCCGTTCTCGATCAGGATGTCGCCCCGGTAGGGTCTTTTGTGGATCGCGTCGTGTATGACGGCGTTTCGGATGATCATAAATGTTTCCTCCCTGCTTATTGATGGTGCTTTCTTAGCAAAGAGAGCCCCGCGCTAAGCGGGGCTCGTTGTTTCTGTGACGTTATTAATACGCCGTGGTCATGGCGCCGTCGCAGAGGAAGGCCTGACCGGTGAGAGAACCGTTCGCTTCGCTCATCAGGAAGGCGGCCAGGCGGCCGATCTCCTCCACGGTCTGATAGCGGCGCTGCGGGAAGTCGGCGGAATCGCGCTTGGTGTATTCTTCCTCGGTGATGCCCATCTTTTCGGCGCGCATGGTGTTGAGGTACTTGATGCGGTCGGTGTAGATGCGGCCGGGGCCGATGGTGTTGACCAGGATGTTGTCCTTGCCGAACTCGCGGGCCAGGGACTTGGACAGACCGACGACGCCCATGCGGAAGGTGTTGGAGATGATCAGGTTGTCCAGCGCCTGCTTGATGGAAGAGGAGGTGCTGTTTAAGATGCGGCCTTCGCCGGCGGCCTTCATGTAAGGCAGGGCAGCGCGGATGGCGACGATGTAGCTGTGCAGGCACTTCTCATAGCCGTCGGCCCAGTCGGCTTCGTTTACAGCGTCAAATCCGCCGGCCTTGGGACCGGGGCAGAGGTTGACCAGACCGTAGATGCCGCCCAGATCCTTCGCGGCATCGTCGATCAGCTTGACTAAGCTGTCGGGATCCTTGATGTCGGACAGATAAACGTAAGGGCGGTTGCCGGTCTCTTTCTCGATCTCTTCGACGGCGGCGTCCAGATCCTTTTTGAAGGGCTCGGCGGTGGTGATGACGACCTTTGCGCCTTCACGGGCCAGTTCCTTGGCGATACCGCGGCCGATGCCGGCGGCAGAAGATAAACATACGATAACTTTGTCTTTTAATCCGAGATCCATTTTCTTTCCTCCAAATTTAATCTTGTTTTCAGTTATTTCTTCCGGCGGGTGCCGGGGCTTCTCAGGCTTTTTCCGGGTGCTTCTTTAGGTCCACGACCGGGTTCACCAGCGGTTCCATGGAGAAGCCGTCGGGCCCGTAGATGCGGCATTCCGCGATGTCGCCGTCAGCCAGGCCGAAGGCGCGGGGGGTGCCGGTGGAAAGGATGTCGCCGGCCAGCCAGCCCTGGATGGAGCTGTGCAGGGAGACCAGGCGGGCGGGACGGTGCGTCATGTTGGCGACCACGTTCTTGGCGTAGACTTCGCCGTTGTGAACGCTCTGGACCTCAAGCTTTAAGACGTCCGGCACCTCGTCGGGCGTGACCAGCTGCGGGCCGAAGGAGAAGAAGGTCGGGAAGTTCTTGACGATGGTGAGATAGCGGGGGTTCCCCTTCAGAAACTCGTTCCCCTTGAGGATGGACTCCTCCGTCATATCCAGGACGGTGGTGTATCCGGCGACGGCGTCCAGCCAGTCCGCCTCCTCCACGTCCCGGCAGTCCCGGCCCAGGATCACGCCCAGCTCGGCCTCCGCCGTGGTCCGGACGGCCTCCTTGAGCCGCGGCAGATGGATCTGGTCGCCGGGCCCGATCAGCGTGTCCGCCATTTTGAAGAAGCTGCCCGGGAAGCCCTGGGGCGCGGCGTCGCCGATATCGCCGGCATGGTCCACGTAGTTTAAGCCGATGCCGAAGATCCGGCGGGGATTGCGGTACAGCGGTCCGTACACGACCTTTTCATAGGGGACGGTGCCGGGGATCTGCGCCAGCTCTTCTTTGCCGCCGGCGTTGTACCAGTTCGTTAAGCCCTTCACCTGTCCGGCGGTGATCAGTTCATACATTTCTTCCTTCCAGGCGGTGCCCTTCGCGGCGTTTAACGCGTGGATCGGCAGGATGCCCTTCTCTGTGACGATGCCGGCGACTTCCTTACCGCCCAGCTTGATGGTTGCGAGTCTCATTCGGAATCTCCTTTGCTTTGACTGCTTTTTTTGAGGACCGCAGGATCTTTTGTGAAAGCCTCTTGCGGAGTGTTTCATTTTACGCTATCATTATATCGGTATAAGGAACCCTTGTAAATTACGAAAATGCGAATACGTTATATGTAAATTCTTATAATGTGAAGAGGAGGGGTATGTTCCAATACAAAGACTATATCTGCGCGGTCGCGCGCGAAAAGAGCTTCTCCAAAGCGGCGCTGGCACTGCACACTTCACAGCCCTGGCTGAGCACCAAGGTTAAGGAGGTGGAGCGGCAGCTCGGCGTGGCCCTTTTTGACCGCTCCACCTCGCCTCTCACCCTGACCGAAGCCGGGCAGTTCTATGTGGAGCAGGCAGAGCGTGTTGCTGAGATCGAAGAGGAGAGCCGGCAGCGCTTCGACCAGATCCGCCACGCGGCGGCGGAGACGCTGACCATCGGCGGCTCCATGTTTTTCTGCACGCATCTGCTGCCGCAGCTCTTGAAGGACTTTCAGGACGGGCACCCTGACATCACGCTGACCTTCGCGGAAGCGGAGCCGGGCACCCTGACTGAAAAGCTGCTGCACGGGGAACTGGACGCCGCGCTGGCGGTCGAAAAGCCGGAGCATCCGCAGATCGTCACGCAGCCCTGGACGCGGGAGGAGATCGTGCTGGCGGTGCCGGCCCGCTATCAGATCAACGAAGAGCTGGCGGCCTACTGCTACGATTTCGACGCCTTCTTAAAGCGGAACGAGCCCGGCTGCCGAAAGCCGCCGGTGCCGCTCATCCGCTTTGTGAGCGTGCCCTTCCTGCTCTTAAACGAACGGAACGACCTGAACGCCCGCACCAAAAAGATCTGCGCGAACGCGGGCTTCGCGCCTTCGGTGAAGCTCCTTCTTACGCAGATGATGACCGCCTACTACCTTGTCTGCGAGGGCCAGGGCGTCACGCTTCTCCGGGATACGATCCCGGAATACGTGGCGCCGAACGACAACGTGGTCTTTTACCAGCTGGGCGATCCGCTCGCCTTCCGGAACATCTGGCTCTCCTATACGGAAAGAAAAAGCCCCTCCATCCACGGGGAGCTGATCGAGTACCTCAGGACGAAAGGGGCGCTGTAAAGCCGGACGAACAAGGGCTGAAGAGAAGCTATTTCAGCGAGGACAGGTACTGACCTTCTTCGGATTCGGGCAGGTAGATGCTGCCGGGGGCGGCGATGATGAAGCCGATATTGTCGCCGACGTCAGTCAGGCAGAAATAATAAGAGGCCCCTTCCTGAACGGATCCGAGCGGAACGACGACGATAGATTCAGACGATACGGTCACGCCCTTCAGGCAGGTGATCTCCGTTAAGCGGCACCAGACGCGGTCATCAAGGGTTTTCCGAATGGCTTCCACCGTTGCCAGGATCACGGCGTCTGCCTCCTCGGCAATGACCCGGATATCGTTGGAGTGAATATAGTCTGAGATGACGCCCTCCTCATTGGCGGAGGGAAAAGCCTGAACGAGGGCGGGCAGTTCCGACAGAAGCCCGCCGTAGGTCCGATCTTTCAGGTCCGTAATGGAAAGAGACTGCAGGCCGCTGCCGGTTTCCCGAACATAATCGTCGATCACAAGAAAAACCGTATCATTCATGACGTTCGCAAAACGTTCTGCGAAGAACAGATATTCGGCGTTTTTGTCTGGGGTAAAATCAAAGCAGTTCACGGACTGCGTTCCCGTCAGATCTCCGCGGAAACAGGCGAGGACGGTAAAATCATACCGGCCGCTTACGTCCGGACCGCTTTCATATTTTGCGGTAAAGATGCACGGAGCCAGCGAGATCATTTCATTTATCGTCATGGCATGACGGCTGGCGCTTCCCTCACGCGAAGCCTCCGGAGCGGCCGCCGGGGTGGTTTCGTGTTCTTGTGCGGAAACCGTTTCGGCCGGCAGAGAAGCTGTCTCTGGAACGGACGTCTCTGCTAAGGAGGAGGCTGTCGGAACTGTCGCCTGTCCGGCCGTGCTCTCTTCCGCGTTCTGCCTGCCGCAGCTGCACAGGCAGAGCAATGCCAGGAATAAGGCGAGACATATTCTGAGAGCTTTCATTACGGGCCACCTCCTTGCCTTTATATTATAGGGGGGGGTACTGCCTGTCAAGCGGATTGTTTGTCAGGTTCTTTTCGATTCTGACTCCCCAAAACCGAACAGGACGTACCGTCGACACGGCCTCCCGATCCGGCCGCCCTTGACAGAAAACGCCCGGCTTTCTACAATGGAGGCATCAAAAGACGGGGAAGCGGAGAACCTGCTTCCCCGTCAGGAAAGAGACCTGTTATGAAGATCCTTCTGACCGGCTTCGAGCCGTTTGACAACGAAACAATCAATCCCTCCGGGGAGGCGGTGCGGCGCGTGAAGGCGCCGGAAGGCACGGAGCTCATCCGGCACTGCCTGCCCGTAAGCTTCCGTGCGGCGCCCGTGCAGCTGGAGGACCTGATCCGGCAGGACCGCCCGGACGCGGTGCTCTGCGTCGGGCAGGCCGGCGGGCGGAGCGGCATCAGCCTGGAGCGCATCGCCGTCAACCTCATGGACGGGCGCATCCCGGACAACGACGGCTTTCAGCCGGCGGACGAGCCGCTTGTTCCGGGCGGGGAGACGGCGTACTTTTCGACGCTGCCGCTGCGGAAACTGGAGGCTGCGCTGTGTGAGGCGGGCCTTCCCGTGCAGATATCGAACACGGCGGGCCTTTTCGTCTGCAACGCGGTGTTCTATACGGCCGCGTGCCTGGCGGCGCGGGAGTTCCCGGGCATGAAGGCCGGTTTTCTCCACGTGCCGTATCTGCCGGAGCAGAGCCGGGAGGGGAAATATCCGTCCCTGAGCGTGGAAGAGGACGTAAGAGCGCTGGAGATCTGCCTGAAGGTCCTCGCGGAATAAGGCGGGGCGGCCCGGCTTTCCGGGCCGCCCCGCCGGAGGATGCTTTCACGGAAAGGCGCCTTCCCGCGCAAAAAAGAGTGACAAACGGCGCGCCCGTGGGGAGGAACGCAGCTTTTTACTTAAGAAATCAAGGTTTTTAACATTTTTGCTCCAAAATCTTCCTTTTTTTCTCTGCTGTGCTATAATATCCGAGGCCTGCGGGATACCGCAGCGCTTCTTGCAGCAAAATCAGAGTTCGAAAAGCGTCAATATCGGAAAGCTTTGGGCTTTACGGTATTTTTGTTTACCGTAAACGACCGGGGGCCGGAAGGTATCGGCGGGTCTGAACTGGAAGAAAAAGAAAAGATATAAAGAAGGAATGAGGTAACAAAATGGTAAGAGTTGCAATCAACGGTTTCGGACGCATCGGCCGTATGGCTTTCCGTCAGATGTTCGACATGAAGGGCTACAAGATCGTTGCCATCAACGACCTGACAGACACCAAGATGCTGGCCCACCTGCTGAAGTATGATTCCACTCAGAAGCGCTATGCCCACCGCAACAACATCATTGCCGGTGAGGATTATATCGAAGTGGAAGGCAAGAAGATCCCCGTCTTCCGTGAACAGGACGCCAACAAGCTGCCCTGGAAGAAGCTGAAGGTCGACGTGGTGCTGGAGTGCACCGGTTTCTACACCTCCAAGGCGAAGGCCATGGCGCACGTCAACGCCGGCGCCCGCAAGGTCGTTATTTCCGCTCCCGCGGGCAACGATCTGCCTACCATCGTCTACAACGTCAACCATCAGATCCTGACCGCCGAAGATCAGGTCATCTCCGCGGCTTCCTGCACCACCAACTGCCTGGCCCCCATGACCAAGGTCTTAAACGAGCTGGCTCCCATCAAGAGCGGCATCATGTGCACCGTGCACGCCTACACCGGCGACCAGATGCTCTTAGACGGCCCGCACAGGAAGGGTGACCTCCGCCGTGCCCGCAGCGCCGCCGTGAATATCGTCCCGAACTCCACCGGTGCCGCCAAGGCCATCGGCCTGGTCATTCCGGAGCTGTCCGGCAAGCTGATCGGCGCCGCCCAGCGCGTGCCCGTCACCGACGGTTCCCTGACCCAGCTGTTCGCGGTCGTGGAAGGCAAGCCTACCGTAGCGGAGATCAACGCCGCCATGAAGGCCAACACCAACGAATCCTTCGGCTACACCGAGGATGAGATCGTATCCTCCGACGTTATCGGCATGACGGCCGGCGCTCTGTTCGACGCCACCCAGACCATGGTGCTGCCGATCGACGAGAACCTGACCGAAGTTCAGATCATCTCCTGGTATGACAACGAGTATTCCTACACCAGCCAGATGGTCCGCACCATCAAGTACTTTGCCGAGCTGTAATCAGGCGGCGATGAGCGAAAAGAGGCAGGATCCGGATTTTCCGGGCTCCGCCTCTTTTTTTCTGCGCCGGGATATGCTATACTTTACTGTTGGAAAAGAAATCAATCCATTGACTAAACATGCATTTGGGAGGACAGGATGTTAAATAAGAAAACGGAAGATCAGATCGAAATCAAAGGAAAGCGGATCCTGGTCCGCTGCGACTTCAACGTACCCTTAAAGGGCGGCGTGATCACGGATGACACGCGCATCCGCGCCGCGCTGCCGACCATTAAAAAGCTCTCCTCCGAGGGCGGCAAAGTCATCCTCTGCTCGCACCTGGGCAAGGTGAAAAACGGCCCGAATCCGGGCGAATCCCTGGCGGCGGTCGCCGTGCGCCTGGAGGAGCTGCTGGGCAAAAAGGTCACCTTCGTGGACAACGACAACGTGACCGGGCCCGAAACGACGGCCGTCGTGGCCGCCATGCAGGAGGGCGACATCGTGCTTCTGCAGAATACCCGCTTCCGCGGAGCGGACGAGACCAAGAACGGAGAAGGCTTCTCGAAGGAGCTGGCGGATCTCGCGGATTCCTTCGTCTGCGACGCCTTCGGCTCCGCGCACCGCGCCCACGCCTCCGTGGTCGGCGTCACCAAATACATCTCCGAAAAGGGCGGCGACAACGCGGTCGGCTACCTGATGGAGAAGGAGATCGCCTTCCTGGGCAACGCGGTGGACAACCCCGTCCGGCCGTTCGTCGCCATCCTCGGCGGCGCCAAAGTGGCGGACAAGCTGAACGTTATCTCCAATTTACTTGAAAAATGCGACACCCTGATCATCGGCGGCGGCATGGCCTACACCTTCTTAAAGGCGATGGGCTTCGAGATCGGCAAGTCCCTGCTGGACGAGACCAAGCTGGATTACTGCCGCGAGATGATCGATAAGGCCAAAAAGCTGGGCAAGACCCTGCTGCTGCCGGTGGACGCCGTGACCACCGAAGCCTTCCCGGATCCGATCGACGCGAAGGTCGAAACGAAGGTCTTTGCGGCGAACGCCATGCCGGCGGACCGCATGGGCATGGATATCGGCCCGAAGACCGTCAAGCTCTTCGGCGAAGCCATCCGGAACGCCAAGACCGTGGTCTGGAACGGCCCGATGGGCGTCTTCGAGAACCCGCAGCTGGCCGAAGGCACCAAGGCGATCGCGCAGGCGATGGCGGAAGCGGACGCCGTGACCGTGATCGGCGGAGGCGATTC
>JAEEGG010027375.1_pt1 | contig 10812 bp, 6 predicted proteins | sample 9134161 | NCBI WGS metagenome assembly JAEEGG01 (sample SAMN16246543, study PRJNA631951) | gut metagenome | biome: gut microbiome; feature: rumen; material: CR-attached | host: Bos | place: Iran: Karaj | collected 2018-10
TTGGACTATTGCACGATTCACCCGCTTGTGGCACAAGCGGGTGTTTTGTTGTATAATCGTATAGTTGAGTTTCGGAACGGATCGAGCATAAGAGATGCCGGTTTCTGTCACCGGGATCAGGCCTGACATAAGAGAGAGCCGGGTCTTGTCATCAGGGGCGGATCCGAAATGAGAAAAGGCGAGACCTGAACACATCACAGGTATGAAAGGTGGGCTTATGGATTACAGCAAATACGAGAGTTACGGGTTTGACAGCTTCAGCGCATTCAATATGTCGACGGGGTGGAAGGAGCGCAGCTACAAGGCACACTGGCATTCTTACGGCGAGATCCTTCTTGTTGGCCCCGGAAAGACCAATATTTATAAGGTCAATCAGAACACATACGATCTTGTCGAAGGAGATTTCGTCCTTGTATGGCCCATGGAGATGCATGCGATCATCGATGCCGACAGGGAGAAGTCGCTTGTTATACAGTTCAGCAATGCGTTTATGAACACTCTTTTTGATCTTCAAAGGATCATGCATTTCTACAGAAACCTTCATGTGATCTGCATAAACTCTCATAAGGAGCTGGTGACTCAGCTCACGACCATCGTATACAAGATGAAGGAGACTTTCTTTTCGGACGGCGCCGACAGAGAGCTTAAATGCTGTATGCTGCTCATGCAGTTTATGCTGGCGCTTGATGAACACAGGGAAGAATTCGCTCCCGAGCTTGACGCAGGAGGGCGTACCGGCTACACGGACGATGTCATGCGACGGATGATCATGGTCACCGACTACATCAAGAACAACCTTACGGCTGACGATCTCTCGCAGAGCGCGATGGCAGAACTTGCCGGGATCAGTAAGGATTATTTCTCAAGAATATTTAAGAACGTCACAGGCCTCAATTACAGCAAGTGGCTCAACATGATCAGGCTTGAGAAGGCAACGGGACTTCTTGCGCAGAACGATCTGACACTCACCGAGATAGCGATGCTTTCAGGATTCCAGAGTATCCCGAGTTTCAACAGAGTCTTCAGGGATGAAAAAGGAATGGCACCGGGAGAGTACCGTGCGTTATTGTCCAAATAAGGAAGAAGAGCGTAGATTTGGGGAGAATCTACGCCCTGATGTAAGGGAGGAGGAGTTTTGTTCTCCGGCAGATAATGAGGGGGAGGAGTCTGCCGGAAACTCCGTTGTTGGTTTTTTTAATCAACTGTCCTTGTTGATGTCTGTATTATGACATACTAATTCTAAATTGTCAACACTAAATTTCAAAAAAAATAAAAAAATTTTCAAACACGATAAAAACAAATATATCCAACAAAAAGAGTGCGCAACAACGTGAAGTTAGCAAATACAATTCACAAAACGCAACACCGATTTGATTCCACTGATTTAGCATCCGGATTTGTTTTTTGAGCATGATAATCACAAGATTTTTGTTTATCGATTATTTGCACAAAAATCGACCCGGATTTTTGTGCAATTCGCCACTTGTTTATTCGTGTATTTTTTATATAATTTAATCACAATTCTTCACAATTCGTAATCTCGCACCGAGGAAGAGGGGGTTCCGAAGTGCGGTTCGTGAGAAGGTATTTCTTGTTGCTTTGGCAGTGTTCTCCGCTGCCGTCTGGTACGTATTGCAGGGTTGTCGACAGTTTTTTGAGCCTGATACTTCGTTGAAGTGTTTGGCGAGGAATCTACGGCGAAAACCGCCGTTAAAGAGGAGACACATTAGTCCCATCTGAGTCGTGAGCGGGTCGGATTAATGCGTTTGTCGGTGACCCTCGATATGTTCTTTTTTCAGGGGTGTTCTTTATGGTTCATCATGATTGTGATCCGTTTATCGATCTTTCTTATTTTTTCGCTTTTCTTATTGCTCTGGGCGTCTTTATCATCCGTTTCCTGAGTGCTTTCGGTCCCGGAAGTTTGAATCCCGTTCCGGAAGGGGATATGTCTGCCGGCAAAGTTGCCGCTGAAGCACTCGCTTTAGATGCTTTTTCGGTGGTAAAAGGGGCACTGCTTTCCTGCACGATCTTTTTGGTTCTGCTTGTCGGAGCCGTGATCGCTCACGAGTCCGGCCATATGATGGGAGGCCTTCTGACGGGCTACAAACTGAGGCACTTCTGTCTGTTCGGAGTTGTGCTTTCGTTCGGAGGGACTCGCAGAGTCCGCTTTGACAGATCTGCACTTTTCGGAGGATATGTCGTCATGTGTTCGGACGACACGGTCAGGTCTCCCATGACTCTCTTAAGAGCCGGTCCTTTTCTTGAGTGTACGCTTATGACGGCTGCGGCTGTCGCCGCAACATTGTTTCCTGATCAACTGACGGGCGTGTTCGTCATCGGCGAGATCCTTTCATTCCTTTGTGTGAGAAGTCTTACCGCCGGAAGATCCGCCTGCAGCGATTCGGCCACAGCGGCGCAGGTCCGGGCGGAAGGTCCGGCGGACTACAACAGGCTCATGGATCACTACGACGAAGAACTGACCGCTTGCACAAAGAGAGTCCCCGGGCCTGAGGACTGCGGGGATGATCACAACGATCTTACTGTTAAGGAGGAATTGTCACTGTATGTTAAGAAAGAATAAGCTTACCCGTATCATCTCTCTGATACTGATACTTTCGGTCATGACAGCCGTATTCGATCACATAAGCGTCGGATCCGCAGCTTCGACCGGAGCTGAGGGATACGGCGAAACGATCAACGGCAATATCGTCTCGGCGGATGACGTAGCCTCCGGTAACGACATTTGGAGCGGCGATGGGAGTGTTCGTCTTTCGGAGGGGACGCTCTGGTGGATTCAGTATCATAATCCTCTTAACGGCGGTTCGCGGACAGCGCTTGAGGGACCGGCGGGGAGCGCCCCGGATAAAAAGGGGGTGGCGTATACCGCGTCCGCGACCTCGGAGTATGTCTACTACAGGACGGTCGGAATGCGCTTTACGCTTGAGAACCGGTCCGATGAGTCCGACATCCCCACACTCGACATGGATGAGAACAGCCGTGTCTGGGAAAAGGAGTCTGTGAGGTTTGTGGATGTGTTTTTGGCCGGGCTCGGTAGTGTCGTCAGGCAGAGGACTTCGGCGCTGCTTGAGAGCGGGCCTTCGGCAGGAGGGCGCAGGCGCGTGAGCGGGTCCTCTCTGGTCAGCAAGGATATCACGGGCAGCGGCGGAGTTATCGAGAGTCACTATTACATCAGTGACTTTCTCCGCAGAGACAGTACGGGGCAGATCGCACAGGACTGCGTTGTCGGCCGCCTCATTGATCTTGAATGTGACGGAGGAACTCTGCCGACAGGTGACTGGAGGATCTACGCATCGCATATTCTGGAGATCATGACTGCCACCTCGCAGGAGCAGCCGAACGGGCAGATAGTTCTGAGCAACAGGCGCGAGCGGTATGTCAGGGACGGCTCGGGGGTGCTCGTCCCCGATGTTCGGACCACTCTTTTCGACATGCGGGAAGCGGCACACTGGGCGTCCGCAACCAACAACGAATACCTTCCTGCACTCTTTAACAGGTACCTCAGACTGCAAAACGAAAGGCTTATAGCTTCGACTGTGGTCGTTCACTACTATAGGATCGGGACGGATCCTTTGTCGGGGACGGTAAGGAGAGATGTGATCCAAAGAACCGACGGGTTCGGGATCTACAATCCTATAGAGCTCGATTATTCCCCGGTGCAGGGTGCGCGCCCGGAAAACCTCAGCCTGATGCTTGATGAGGAACTCTTTGAGAACAGGGGTGTTATTTATGATGCATATAAAGGGCTTATGATATTTGCCGGTGACTCACCGGATGTTTACGCGGCGAGCGGACCGGGTGGCGGCCGGGCAGCCGGATTTCGCACGAGATTCACGGTCTCGGGAAGCGTGGCGCACCCCGCCGTCACTCCCACGGAGATTGTGGACGAAGCCGGCAGGAGCGTCTCGGTCGACACGCCGTATATAAGCGTTTGGGTGCCTCTGAGGAGCGGTGTAAGACTGAGCTTTATGTACGTTACCTCAGACAGCGACAGTCCGGTGCTCGTGCGCGACGGTGGAACGGTGAGTCTCGGGATGGGACAGGATCCCTTTGATGGCATCCTGTCAAGACTCGCAGGGAACGATGCTGCCCGTGATCTTGCCGACCCCCTGAAAACGACTGACGGGGCGGGTTATGAGCTTGCAAAAGGAAGCCCCGGGGAAACAGTGAAGTACTTTTACGGAACGAACGGATGGGATATCGAGAGGACCGCGGTCACTCAGAAGAGCATCAGGGACCCCGGGAGGACTGCTGCAGAGCTCACTCTGACCGGGCAGGCTCGTGACGGCAGAAGGTACGGTGTCATGGGGCAGGGCAGCGGGGCGAGCCCGTCTTTTACAGCAGACAAATATGTGACCGATGTCGTTTTCTACGTGAAGGTCGTCAGAAAAACCGCCCCCATAGAGACGCGCAGGCTTTATGTGAGGTATGTCCCCGCGAGCGGCACGACTCACATCCTTAAAGATGTGGGACCGATCGCGATACCGGCAGGCAGTGACCTTGATCACGTTTTTACCGCCGACCGGACGATCGAGTACGCAGGGAGCACTTATAAGCCGGCAGACGATCCTGCAGGTGCCGCGCGCCCGTTACTGGGGGTCTGGACGGGGGAAAGCGACAAATTTCCGAACTCGTACTCGCGTGTAACAAATCCCGCGAATGCCGGAGTGTACACGGTGGCGCAGACAGAGCATCTCGGAGGGGAGCGCTTCAAGATCACGATCCCGGCGGATGCGCGTGAGGCAATGCTCTTTGTCCCGTGTGAGGAGATGGTGACGGTGAGTGCGGGGGCGGATGTGACCGTTTATTACATTAAGGCCTCAAAGCAAAACGAGTACACCGTGCTTACGACCGAACGGAAGAGCCTGCCCGTGGGATATTACGAGGAGGCATGTGCGCGCGGGACTCCCGAGAGCGAATTCATGGTCAGGACAGAGGTGGCCGACAACCGGACCGGGACCCACTGGACGGTTGTCGATGATCCGGGCTCCGGAGAGTACGGCTATCTGGCCATTGCGTCGCAAAAGCAATATGATTCGCTCGGGAACGGAAAATACCCTGATCTCGCGGGGGAGAGCGGCTGGACGGTTCAGGGCTACAGCAAAAGGCGGACGGGCGATTCGCTCAGGATCACCGTATCTCTTTTGGAGGGAGCGAGAGCCTACGAGATCTTTGTTCCGTGCGCGCTAAAGTCCGGTGACAACCCGGTCAGCTTTTACGCGGTCGATGCCTCGAGTGGAAGGCTGCTCATGAAGGATCCCGTCGCCACGAGCTTTACCACGGGCGCGGAGTCGCTCATAGACATCTCGGACTGCGAGGAGATCAGCGTGGGGCAGAAGATCTACGTGATCCTGGGTGAGAGCCTTGAGTCCGAGGAAACCTACCCCTACAAAACATCCGCCTACGCATATGCGGGCTTTATGACTACCGCAGTCCCTTCGGAGTCATCCTATTCCGCCAATATCGTAAAGCCGACCGTTATGGCATGGGACGGGACGGAGCTGTCGTCGACATCGGATTCACTTAAGACCAGAAATGTCTATATCAATACGGGAGGTCTGGAGATCCCGTCCGGTAATATAATCGCTGTCTACCTCCCCTATAGGACGGCCTCGAAGGTAAATGTATTCCTGCTCACGGACGAGGCCGCGGGGAGCGATCCGACGGAGAACGCTGTGGCCATGGGCTCGTTTTCGGTCTCGCGCTCTTACAGGATCGACGAGACATCCGCCCTGACCCCCGACGAAGGCGGCACTGCGGGCGCCGGGTGGTTTGAGTTTGAGGTTCCGGACGAGATCTGCGATTCTCACGGAACGTCTTTTTTTATGGCGGACGACGAGCCGGTCGCCATCTGTCATGACGACTGTTGCGACGGAGTGCTGCAAAGAGTCGGTCTCTGCTCGGTAAGCTGTCCCCTTTGTGACGGAACCGGTATCGTGAGCGTACACGGCCGGGCAGGAACGATGGGAGCGAGGGAGAAGTGCTCTTTCTGCTCGGGCAGCGGTGTGTGGGTTACCGCGATGAACTACAAGGTCCTCGGACGCGATACAGCCTTGAACCATTACGGAACAGAGGTTAAACATAAGTGCGGCAGATGCGGAGGTACGGGCTTTGACACCTCGCTTGCGGAGCATGCTCACGAAACAAAGAACTGCCCCGAGTGTAACAGAAACGGCAAGGGGCCCTACCCGGTCTGCCCTGTCTGCAACGGCAGGGGTGAGACACCTTACTCGACATGGGAAAACTCTTCCTACGTCGATGAGAACGGTACCTTTTGGACAACGAGCACATCGGTTATCAGGTACAGGACCTGCAGTATCTGCGCCGGAAGCGGCAGCTATACGTGCGGGACGTGTGACGGGTCGGGTCATGTCGACGGGGATCTGTGCATGAACTGCCATACCGAACGGTACTATCAGCTGACCGGTACGACTGTTTATACGATCCCTTCGTACGGTTCGGGCTACAGTGTTACGCGCCGCGATATCTGCCGCAGCTGCGGAGGAAAGGGCCTTTCACTGTGCGGTGCCTGTAACGGCAGCGGCTGGAGCAAGGATCATGACGAGACAGGTCACCTGCTTCCCTGCAGCAGATGCGGAGGTTATCGCTATGAGGCGGGCGGAAACGCGGTCTATCAGTCGGGCGTGTATGTTCTGACACCGAAGCACTGGGAGTATAGAAAGGGCTCCGGTGAGATCGCCTGTTCGTGCGTGAGCGACCGTTATATCGCCGATCCGGACCCTGCCGGTTGGGACCGCACTTATTCACGCGGGGGTTATACGGAGTACGAGACAGACAACGGGTACGTGACCCACAGAGACAACGAATCCTTCATGTACGGAGGTTTTTACTGTAAGAAATGTAACGCATATATCCTGGCGGCGGGTTTCCCGGCCGGAGCCAAGCTTTATTACAGGAAGGACAAAAACGGACTTGTGAGCCTTACGGTCTGCGGGGACCTCGGAAGGGAGCCGTCGGCGGCGACGAAGCTTTTTAACACGCAGTACAGGACGGTCAGCTTTGAGGAAGAACCTCCGGGGATCATAGAGAACCACGCGAGCTGCGGGCTTACACTTTTGACGGCACGAAGCTCTTATGAGGCTGCTCTTTTGGATACAGCTCACAGGACGACTGTAAGTCGGGTCGGAGATCCGGGTGTCATGACAGAACAGGCCAACGCTGTGATGTCGGTCGGAACCGGGAGGCATGACGAAGAAACGGTTGTCAGGATGAAGGTCTTTGTCCCGAGTGACTTGGGAACCAAGGCTACCGATGTCTACATCCTGTACACGGAGTGGCAGGCTTTTTCAATGCCGGATCCGCAGCCCCGTGTGGAACCGCCTGAACCATATGAAAAGATGCAGGATGTTGTCCTGACAGACATGGATACCGATGTGTGTTCCGTCAGGATAACGGCAGGCGAAAACGGCGGCGTGATCTACGATCCTTCGCTGTCGATCCCTTCCGCGAGAAATCTGAGACTTGAGGCGAAGGGGAAAAAGTATCTCTTCGATATGACGATGTCAAACACTGTGGGAGTGGTCGAAGTTCCTGTTACGGTGCGGTATCCTTACGCCTTTTACGAGTCGGCAGCGGCATACAGGAGAGGAGACGATCCTGTGGTGTCGGGGTATGCCGAAAGAAGGGTCACGGTCGTGCGCCCCTACAGCTACTGGACGGTTGAAAAGTTCGCGGTATGGAGCCTTAAAGAGGCGGGCACTTCAACAAACGTACTGAGGGCGGCTCCGTCGGGTCACGAAAGGATCGTCGCATCGCCGGGTTCGGGTACGGCTCCCGATTTTTCGGTCGAACGACTCGGAGGTCTTGCGGATCACATCCCCAATATGCCGTCAGAGGAGCAGCTTGTTCTGACTGTGGACGGGTTTTATGCAGATATCTTCAGGAACGGAGCGGCGCCACCGGTCCCCGAACTCGACGAGGGGTATGCGCAGCAACTGGCGTACGGCTCAGTTCCTGAACTGACGGTACTCGATGACACACTTGTGTTTGAAGGGAAAGTGATCCTTGGGGATAATGCAACTTTGCAGGGACACACTTCACAGGGATACACTTCGACGGGACACACTTCACAGGGATATACCCCACCGGAATACTCTTCATCGGGCAGTCAGGGAAAATCGGAAGGCCCCACGGGATTCTTACCCGGCGAAGGAGAGCTTCTGACATTTTATTCGGCAGACAGGAAGATACCTGTGACCAAACCAAACGGGACGTATCCCGTGGTCGCCGCAACCGTGTGTTACGCTTTGGCGGCCGGGAGTGTTGGGATGAACGATGAAACAAAGTACAGGAGTACGGGGATCCCCGCACCGGTTGTGGTGCAGACACCCGTGTATGTGCGCGGAAGCCTGTCTATGACGGATCCTTCGCTCGCGCAAAACACAGCGCAGGACAATTCACAGAACACCACTCAGAACACCGCACAGAACACCACACAGGGCACCGCACAGAACACCGCACAGGACACCACACAGAGCAGCACTCAGGGTATTACGCAAAATACCACACAGGACACTTCTCGTGAGACTGTCTCAGAAACGAACAACGTTATATACGTACAGGAGAAAGGCGCGGATACTTCGCAGATCTGGGCAGTTCTCGGCGAAGAGAGAGATTATGAGGGTTATGACCCGGCCAAGGCATCTCAGACCTTCTGCACCTGTGATCTCTTTGCGAGTCTGACCAACACGGCGGATGCTTCGCATCCTCACCTGTCTTACCCGGGATATGGAGTGAGAACCTTTGACAGTGACATATATACACCTGTCCCCGGAGAACTTCCATATAACCGGATCTCGTCTGATATCAGGATAGTGGTGGATCGTTCCGTTCGCGGCGGGCAGATCTCATGGGAACCCGACTTCATCGAGAACTATGCCGATATCGTGCTTGAAGCCGGAGAGTGGATGAGTGTCCCTGCCGACACTGTGATACGTATCATCATTCCGCGTGCTACACCTGAAGGCAGGCATTACATTACATTCGCAAGTGTTGCGACCAACAAGGAGGATCCGGAGGATACTCTGTCCACCGCCATGGAGATCGCCAACACCTATTACCTCAGCCACGCAGTTTACGACAGAAAGTTCTTTAACGTCGTGGGAAGACTATGGGGTCTTGCGCTTGAATCCGTGAGCGGATCTGGAGGGAAGACAGGAGTGGGAGATAAGAGTGCGGCAGGGTTGCCACTTGCAGATCCTCCTGAGAGATTCTTCCCGGCAACTGAAAAGGAGGGCATCAGAGCAGGAGTGACCGCTCATTTCTCGATCATAAGCGACGGAGTCCGGGCAAACCATGAAATATTAAACGGCGGACTGTTTATGTCTTCGAAAGTATACTTCGTTCCTTATGACAGCGAAACTGGAGATCTCCTTCGCGACGAGGCTGTGGAGACAGATCTTTGGTACGACTCCGGTCCTTATACAGGGAAGCCGGGGCTTGCCCTTTTTGAACCGGAGATCGAGTTTGATACCGATAGCTATTCTACAGATGTAGACAGAGCACGGGATGAGATAATTACGGGCTTCAGCATCTTTATCCCTGCGGGACTGAGAGCGACTGTCAAGGGCGCTCTCGCTAACACTCCCCTTTCAGTCGGATTTACATCTAATGACAGTGTATGGCTTAAAAACGGAGCGATCGTCATCACTTTTGATCCTAAGGTCACCTACCGGATCGCAGATCGCACCGTCACAGTCGGCTACGACTGCGGCCCTGCAGATATGTGGAAACTTGAAGGCTATCATGAGTCTTCCGGCTTCAGAAAAGGAGACGTGCTAGCTTTTAATTCTTCATCTGATATTAGGGATGCATTCTTTGTGGATCACCTTAACTGAATGGTCCCTTGGGGACCACCCCAGAGTGATTCCTCACTGTGTCTTTTTACTCACGATGATCAATAAGCATTCGGCATAGACTATTCCCGTTGTATAGCAAGCAAGATAAAACAATGAATTGACACCCTACATTGTAGGGCATATAATAAAAGGAGAACAAAATGGATCAAACTCTGATAGGAAGAACTTTTATCGAATTACCGCTGTTTTCAAAAAGATGGGCAGAGATCGGTCTCGGAGAAGATGAATTACTTGCCATACAGATCATGCTGTTAAAAGACCCGGAATCAGGTCCTGTCATTGAAGGAACCGGAGGGATCAGGAAAGTCAGGTTTCCTTTGGGCAACAGAGGAAAAAGCCACGGAGTAAGGGTATGTTACACGGATTTTGAGGAATTTGAAGTTACATACCTAATTACCGCTTTTGCCAAGAAAGAACAGGACAATCTTTCCGATAATGAAAAGAAGACGCTCAGGAAGCTAGTAAAAGCATTAAAAGAAGAAGCAGCTAGGAACAGGAAAGGAGGAACCCCATGAAATCTCTTTTTGAGGATTTGAAGGAGGGCTTAGATCAGGCTATTGCCTTTGAAAAAGGCAAAGGGAAAGCCAAGACTAAGCGACTGGTGATCATGCCTGTTAAAAAGTATTCGAACGATGAAATCAGGGCTATCCGTAATCATGCCGGGATGACACAGTCTACACTTGCCAAATACCTTGGTGTTTCAAAAAAAACCGTCGAGGCATGGGAAAACGGAAGGACACATCCAACCGGACCGGCATACAGATTGTTGGAAATACTGGAGCAAGGCAAAGAAATGGAATGTTCTTTCGTTACTATGGATGAATAGGACGTAAAAGTACTAGGTATCATTACATTGTGGAATGGTCCCTTGGGGACGGGGGTTGTGGACCATGATTTCGATGGTCCACAACCCCCG
>JAEEGG010027377.1_pt1 | contig 10812 bp, 9 predicted proteins | sample 9134161 | NCBI WGS metagenome assembly JAEEGG01 (sample SAMN16246543, study PRJNA631951) | gut metagenome | biome: gut microbiome; feature: rumen; material: CR-attached | host: Bos | place: Iran: Karaj | collected 2018-10
GTAAAGCAACTCATCAACCCATCCCTCATCCGGAATATGTAAATAATACTTAGAACCGTTCTGAAAAATATAAGAAGTACTTCGTTTATTATCCTCTGAAAAGAGAACGTCATCATCCACTTCGAATGGATTCTCAAAATCAGACATCCAATAATATGACAACACGTTGCATAAGAGACCGTCCACCACCTCCTGTCCTTCACATTTATAACCAGTTAAACTGTACACCTTTGATGGAGTGTAAAATGAATTGATGACAATCCATTTCCGTCCTACCTGGAAGATGTCATCCTCTTTGTTTTTCTTTATAACAGGAAATTCTTTGCCATATTCGTCCACAACGATATATTCTATCTTGGATGGGTCATATCCTTCAGGTGCGTTCTCCATATCCCCAGGTCCGAATCCTGGAACCCAGAGGTTGGTTTGATACATCCCCTGACATGTGGCAACGTACAATGACGAAACATCAGAATAGAAACGCAAGATATGCACCATAGAATCATCTGTAGGCTCCTCCATGAAATAAGCATAATAGTCACTTGCACAAGACAACCAGACGTTTCCATAAACATGCAACGCACCGTCCACCAATTCGCATGTCAGTTCGTTGCCTCCATCCCAATTATGAGACACCTCATCGCCTGTAAGCATCTTGCATCCTCTGACAGAAGCATATTGGGTATTGAAGAATGGGAATATCAAAGGATAAGCACAATAAGATTCAGGTCCAATCACAAAAGCAAGGTAATCACAACCTTTCGATTTGTCGTAATTGAAGAAAGGTCCTTCGTTGCAACCTACACCTTCAATCAATGTGAAGATTTCTTGATACTCAGCAGGATACACATCCGATTCTATTTCTATACCTATTGTCCATGTCTTCAGCGGTCTTTTTTCTTCCTCTTTTCCATCTTCGGATGTTTTATTGTATGGAAAGACCCGAGGTCCGTCATCCAATTGCCCAACACTCAGTACCTTAAGATTCACAGTTTCCCCGGCATCGATATCGTAGGAGGTGAAAGCATCTCCTTCCTTAAGCGAGAAGTCGTAAAGCAGATACTCCTTTTGGTCTTTCTCTGAATAGACATATACCTTGCGGTCTTTCTCACGCAGCAACACATTCTCCCGACTTGGGTCAGGCATTCTTAAATGACCTTTAACAGGACCTGAACCATAACATCTCATATTGAAATAAGTATTGTCGCCTCTTACCGTTTTCTCATTCTCTAACTGATAATTATCAAAATAATAGTTATCTGACAACCATGAATGAGTGAACGTGGAGTGTGTCATCTCACCGGGCATTGTATGAATAACCCTCCATCTTTTACATGGCTCATAAGAATATCCGATTTCAACAAACGGTTTGTAATCGTCACGTTCATCCTCTGAGTTATCAACATTGAGATAAGTATAATCAATTTCACCTGAAACGACATTCATGGATTGTTCCTCTGTATCTTGAAGTGGATTGAGATAACTCAATAACCCTCCTGCTGAATTGATACACCCCACGCCTTCCACAATGACCATTCCATTGCTAAGCGTAATCCATTTTCTTGGCAAACTTTTATCTGAAGGCCTATTCTCAAACGACTCGATGGTATCGACCTTGACTACACTGATATCCTCATGGCCCTCCACCGAGATGAATTTGTCGCCAACGTTCATGTTAAAATCATAAAGAACAATCTCGTCATCGCTTGTCACTGGATAAGGCAGGTAGTTTTTATCACCAAATATAGGTATATTGTACCCGTTCTCTCCCTCTAAGAACGCTAAGTATTCTTTTCTGTCAACCAACACTTTCCTGTCTTTTTCCCTAAGATTTAGAGTGGGGAACAAAGATGACTTAGTCGAAACAGATGTCTTGGCATTGACATCATTAGTAGAAAGGAAAACATACATCTTATAGTAGGTTTCTCCATTCTTCGTAAATGTTGATGATATGGAATACAAAAACCACTCATCCATCAACTTCTCTTGATAATCAACCATGAAATGGTATTTCCAACTGTTTCCATCAGAAAGCATGGGAATATAGACTTTCTCATTGTTTGAGATAGTTTTCTGGGCTGTTATCGACAACGACAGGGTCATCATCAGCAGTAATGCAATCAATTTATTCCTCATCATATCTCGCATTTTTAAGGTTCATAAAATAATCTGAAATCAAACATCATTCATGAATAATTCATGTCCAATTAGTGGGCATTCGTGTTTTTTGTCCTTATGTGTTTAAAATCACCTGTTCCAAGGTCATGTCGGGGTCTTTCTCGCCAAACACTTCCTTTTTCAGTTTGAGTTTACGGTGCTGCACGGCGGAAACGGAGATGCAGTAGATGTTGCCGATGGCACGGTTGCTCAGTTGCAGGCGTGTGAGGATACACAGATGGATGTCGTCCTCCTCCATGTCAGGATACGCCTTGCGGATGCGGGCGAAACGATCACCGTCGATGGCGTTGAGCGTGCGTTCCACTTCTCCCCATTCGCGCTGGGTCAATGTGATACGCGCCTCGCTGCTCTGGTTGAGTTTCTGCACCACTTCCGTCCGTTGCAGGATATAGTTCTGCAAGAAAGCTATCACCTCGTCGGCCTGTCGCAACCGCTCCTGCTGACTTTCGGCTTCCTGTTGTAGCATACGGTTCTTCTGTTCGTTGAGCCTCTGTTCATTCTCATGGCGTTCCGCCTCATGCTCCCGTTGTTGGTTAAGCATCTGCATCCGATAGCGCATAATCAGCCAACCTGCCACACCCAACAGCAACAACACAGCCACGATTCCAATGAGCATCCTGCGGTGTAGTGCCGAAGTATAAGCCAAGTGTTCATTCTCGAGTTCCTGTCTTAAGGCGGCCTGATAATAACCGTCTTTCTGCTCCATTGCCTTGAAGTAGAGTTCTTCGGCCTGTTCAAAAGCCGAATCAATCACTTCCACAGACTCTTCAGCACCGAATCGGGTGGCGGCAATCTTCGCCAGACTGCTCTGCACGATATAAGCGGCGTGGATGTCGTCACTGGGTGTCATCTGACGGTAAATGGCTTCTGCTTTGTCCAAAGAGTCGAGTTCCATATAACAACGGCCCAAGACTTGCAGCACCCCTTGCAACAGTTCTGGTGTAGCCAAGGCTTTGGCCCGCAAGGCATTGTCGAGCGCTTGATGATAGTCCTCCTTCGCCCAGGCGATATTGGCAAGACTCGTCAGTGTCTGGCAAACGAGGTCGTCCATACTGTCTCTCACAGCGATGTCATACGCCCGTCGAGTCAACGAGAGAGCCTCGTCGAACGAACCTTCGGTATTGTAAGCCAACTGCGACGCATACGTCCCGGCATAGTCGAGCAGGATGACATGGTTGCGCTCGTCATCGGGATGCCGCTCATAAACCTCTACGGCCCGCTTTGCCAAGCGCAAGGCCTCCTCTGTGTTGCTCCACGACAACGACTCGGCCAAACGTTGGCATGCGATGTAACACGTATGCCAGTCGGCTGTTGCCTCCGCCTTACTGATGGCGGTGCGTAACAATTTCTCGCCTTGCATCACGCTGTCGCGGTCGAGGGCTTCCTCCCCAGCCGTCAGGCAGTCCTTGGCACTCATAGAGACCAAGTCGTCGCCACTGCCACTGGTACATGCGCATAAGACGAGACAAAGAAATGATAGTATTATAATGATGTGTTTTTTCATTCCGTTGTTGTTTTTCTGTCGCCCCTGTCGAGGCTATAGCATACGAAAAATGTCGTAATTTCGCAGCGGGATGATTCCCTTTTGCAAAGTTAAGACATTTTTCTTTTCATTGTTTCTTTTACCTATGGAAAACTTTTATAACTTTCATTTTCATAAGTATCAAAGAATCATCGGAATAAGAAAAGTCGGCCTTATCGACCTATGGAAAATTTTTGTTCCTACCATGGAAAATGGTTCTGAAAGCCATAAGGAGGGCAGGAGTCAAGAAGTGGACTGGCGCCAAGGCGACATTTTATCTGGTCAGGGTACCGCCCTCGGGGCTTCTTCATCAATGAAATGCAGTGAGTGTATAACCATTTAGTCAGAAAATGGATATTGAATGTGTTGATGTCATGACACAACAGGGGAAGATGATTATCTTATCCTTCCACTCGACTCATTCCTGGCCTCTTGCCACAGCCGTCCGTCTCTTTTACCCAAAATGCCATCTGCATGTGGCCTGAATGACTTGTTGTAGGTCTGGACAAACCGAGGCTGACGATTCGTCATTATGGGGTGGGCTTTTGGTAACCAGTATATAGGTGGCGCTTCTTGAAGCAGTTACCCATATTGTATTAATGTAGGATGCTTTCATGTCAGCAATCGTTTTTTTGGCAATGACAATGTTTTAAAATGTCATATCCATGAAACATTTTTGCATATAACATTGTATAGAAATACAGAAAACACCCCGTAAATCGCCCATCAAGACGCATTTTAATGCAAACTTTGCATATTTAACTTTATTTTAACATTTATCATGAAACATTTGACATGCCAGGAAAGAGGACTCTGTGACCTTAACTATTGGCTTCGCCTAAAATGCTCATGCTCGGCAATTGCAAACTAGTTTTCATTGCTCTCGCTTAATCGCATTTTTGTCCGTTTTGTAATTCTCATACATTCATTGAACTGACGTTAATAAGTTCGCATGGGTGTGACATTTGTGAAAAAATCCGTGGTTTTCTTTGAGTTTTCAAAAAACAGTTGTAATTTTACAGAAAAAACTAACGCAAGACGGGAATAGCAGTAATAATGTCCATATTCACCGCCACAAATGTCCTGTCTGCGCCAAACTAACCATACGATATGCAGACAATGATTATTCCTCTGGTTTTCGGTATTGGCACCCCTGAACTGGTGTTGATAGCCTTAGTGTTCCTGTTGCTTTTTGGTGGCAAGAAAATACCCGAACTGATGAAAGGCCTCGGCAAGGGCGTGAAGAGTTTCAAGGACGGCATGAATGGAAAGATTGACGAACCTGACGAATCCGCCACAGGAACAGAAACGACCAAGAAAGAGGAAAAGACATCCGAGTAGGAGGGGAGTGGGGTGATGGACGAGAACCAACAGACATTCTGGGAACATCTCGATGTGTTGCGGGGAAGTCTGCTCAAGATTCTCGCCGCAGTAGTGTTGGCGGGTATTGTGGCCTTCTTCTTCAAGGAGGAATTGTTCAACATCGTCCTCGCGCCTTCGACCAGCGACTTCGTCTTCTATCAGTGGGTAGGAGGCGTTGAGTCTTTCAGCCTTCATTTGGTGAACACAGGCTTGACTGAGCAGTTCATGGCCCACTTGAATGTGTCGATGACCGTTGGTCTTCTTTGTGCCTCTCCCTATGTCATCTATGTGTTGTTCCGCTTCGTCGCGCCTGCGTTGTACGAGCAGGAGAAGAAATATAGTGTGCGCTTGGTACTCTGTTCCTATCTGATGTTCATGGTGGGGTTGTTGGTCAACTACTTCGTGATCTTCCCCTTAACAGTGAGGTTCTTGGGTACATATCAGGTGAGCGCGGATGTGGAGAATATGCTGACGCTTAAGTCCTATATCGGTACGTTGCTGACGATGAGCATTGTCTTCGGTGCGTTGTTCGAGATACCTGTGGTGTGCTGGTTGCTCGCCCTTTTCGGTTTGCTTCGTCCAGAGTGGATGCGCCGTTACCGTCGTCATTCCATCATGGTGATTTTGGTGCTTGCCGCAGTTGTGACACCCACCACAGACGTCTTCACGTTGTTGATTGTTTCGCTGCCGATATGGTTGCTCTATGAGATGAGCATTTGGGTGGTGGCAGCCACTGTGAGGAAAAAGGTAAATAAGTAATTCTAAAAGTAGTATATATGTTGAGAAAAACACGAATGTTTTTGGCGGCAGTCGCTTTTGTCCTGGTCACTCTCCTCTTTCTCGACCTGACAGATAACTTGCGCCATTTGTTTGGCTGGATGGCCAAAATCCAGTTTTTACCAGCCTTGCTTGCCATGAACTTGGTGGTTGTGGTAGCATTATTGCTGTTGACCTTGGTTTTCGGCAGGATTTACTGCTCCGTGATTTGCCCTTTGGGCGTGATGCAGGATTTGATGGCCCGTTTCAACCGCAAGAAGAACAAGTACTCCTTTTCCAAGGCCAAGTCTTGGCTGCGCTATGGAGTGCTTGCCGTTTTCGTTATCGCACTGCTTGCCGGTGTAGGCTCTCTGGTCGCCTTGCTGGCGCCATACAGTTCCTACGGCCGTATCGCCAACAATCTGTTGCTGCCAGTTTATGAACTTGTGAACAACGGACTTGCCTCTCTTGCCGAGCGTTACGACAGCTACGCGTTCTCCTCCACCAACATCTGGATGAAGAGCGTCCCCACGTTCATCATCGCTGTGGCTACATTTGTCATTTTGTTTGTGTTGGCCTACCGCAATGGCCGTACCTATTGCAACACCATCTGCCCCGTGGGCACTTTCCTCAGTCTGTTCGCCCGCTTCTCGTGGATGCGGATTAAGATAGACGAGGACAAGTGCATCAAATGCGGAAAGTGCGCCCGTGGTTGCAAGGCTGCCTGCATTGATTTCAAGAACTATGCGATAGACTACAGCCGCTGTGTGGTCTGTGGCAACTGCATCGACAAGTGCGATAAAGAACATGCCATATCCTACTCTCCCATCCAGTTGACCAAACAAGCCAAGAAAAAGGAGGATGAATCAGTTGACCAGAGTCGACGCTCTTTCCTGGTGGCTTCTGCCATGGCCACTACTGCTGCCGTACTCGCACAGGAGAAGAAGAAGGTGGATGGTGGACTGGCCAAGATAGAGGACAAGGCCGTTGTTGACCGCAACACTCCCATCACTCCTCCTGGTTCGATTTCCGCTTCCAATATGGCAAAGCATTGTACGGCATGCCAATTGTGTGTGTCGGCCTGCCCTAACGAAGTGCTCCGGCCCTCTTCGGGTTTGTTGACGCTGATGCAGCCCACCATGTCGTACGAGCGCGGCTATTGCCGGCCTGAGTGTAACGAGTGTTCCAGCGTGTGTCCTGCGGGTGCTATCCGTCCAATCACGCTTGATGTGAAGTCGAGCACACAGATAGGCCATGCCGTATGGGTGAAGAAGAACTGCATCCCCGTAGTGGATGGTGTGGAATGCGGCAACTGCGAACGTCACTGCCCTGTAGGAGCAATCACGATGGTGGTGCTCGATGAGAACGATGAACTCTCGCCCATGGTTCCTGCCGTCAATGAGGCCCGCTGCATAGGATGCGGCGCTTGCGAAAACCTTTGTCCCGCCCGTCCTTTCACCGCTATCTACGTAGAGGGACATGAAGTGCACAAGCAAGTCTGAGGCCGTCATTCCTTTATTATATATATAATGTGTAAACTGAGAAAAACAATCATAATGATATGAGTAGAAAAATCAACCGCAGGGATTTTCTCAAGATATTTGGAGGTGGGGTAGTCGCCACTTCGGCAACCTTGGCTGCTTGTACGGGCAAGGACGGTAAGACTACTGCGTCATCGCAAGAGGCAGAAGGTCAGATGACCTATCGTGTAAACCCCAACAATGGCGACAGGGTGTCGCTGTTGGGCTATGGCATGATGCGTCTGCCCGTGGTGGGTGGTTCAGAACGCGACAATCCTGACGCCGATATTGACCAGGAGATGGTGAACCGTCAGGTCGATTATGCCATCGAGCATGGAGTGAACTATTTCGACACATCTCCCGCCTATTGCCGTGGTCGTTCAGAAGAAGCTACGGGAATAGCGCTCCACCGCCATCCACGTGACAAGTATTTTGTGGCCACCAAAATGTCGAACTTCAGTCCTGCTACCTGGCCCAAGAAGGAATCAATGGAGATGTTCGAAAACTCGTTGAAATACCTTCAAGTGGAATACGTCGACTACCTTTTGCTTCACGCCATCGGTGGAGGAGGCATGCCTGAGTTCAACAACCGCTACATGAACAACGGTATCCTTGACTGGCTGGTGGAGCAGAAGGAGAAGGGACGCATCCGTAACCTTGGTTTCTCCTATCACGGTGACGTGGCGGTATTCGACCAACTGCTGCAGTGGCACGATGAGGGACGCTATCACTGGGACTTTGTCCAGATAGAGCTCAACTACCTCGACTGGAACCTTGCCAATGAAATCAATTCGAGCAACACAGATGCTGTTTATCTCTATGGTGAATTGAGCAAGCGTGGCATTCCTTCCGTCATTATGGAACCGCTCCTTGGCGGCCGCCTTGCCAACGTCCCCGACTACATTGTGGCCAAGTTCAAGAAACGCCGTCCCGAGGACAGTGTTGCTGCCTGGGCCTTCCGTTTCGCAGGTACCCCAGAGAAGGTGCTGACAGTCTTGAGCGGCATGACATACATGGAGCACCTGAAGGAGAATGTACGTACATACTCGCCGTTGGAACCTATCACTGAGGAAGAAAACGACATGTTGATGGACATCGCCGAGGACATCTTCAACTTGAAGACCATACCTTGCAACGAGTGCAACTATTGCATGCCTTGTCCCTACGGTATCAATATACCCGCTATTTTCTCCCACTACAACAAGTGCATCAAGGAAGGCAACCTGCCGAGCCACCGCCAATCCCCCGAGTACCAGAAACAACGCCGTGCTTTCCTTGTGGGCTACGACCGCAATGTGCCTCGCCTGCGCCAGGCCAGCCACTGCATCGGTTGCGGACAATGCAATCCCCATTGCCCTCAACAGATTGACATACCGCGGGAAATGCACAAAGTGGATGTCTTGGTTGAAAATCTCAAGCGAAATGGTAAGATTGGAGACGTAGAAATATGAAAAGAGGGTAATCAGTAACTTTTTTCACATAAAGTTTTGCTCGTTTCGTAAATAAGTTGTAATTTTGCCGTCCAGTGGATAAACCACGCTGTTTTATTAATAAAAAACCAATAAAAATTCAAGTTAAATGATTATTGTACCTGTAAAAGAGGGCGAGAACATTGAAAGAGCCCTTAAGAAGTTCAAGAGAAAGGCAGAAAGAACAGGCATCGTCAAGGAAGTGAGAAGGCGCAGAGAATTTGAGAAACCATCTGTGACCAAGCGCGTGAAGATGCAGCATGCCATCTATGTGAACCAGCTCCGTAGAAACGAGGAGTAAGGGGAACAGCATTTTTTTTCGCAAATAAAGTTAAATTTTTACTCATCTTTGATTGTTTTCCAAGAAAAAATAACTAATTTGCATCATCAAACAAAAGAAGTAGATGGAGCAGACATGTTATGACGCTTTCTTGGAGTATCTCAAATCGGAGCGCAATTATTCCCCAAGGACTGTAGAGAGCTACGGTACCGACATCAAGGAATTTGCTGCCTTTTGTGAGGAATTGAATGAAAGCATCACATGGCAGACGGTAGATGCCGACATCGTCAGGGCGTGGATAGTTGATTGCCTTGACAAAGGTCGAATGAAAGCCTCTTCCGTCAACCGAAAGCTCAGTGCAGTGAGGACAATGTACCATTATCTCGTGATGATGGGCGTGGCAGACAAGAATCCCGCCCGAAACATTACGGGGCCTAAGAGAGGCAAGGCACTTCCGGCCTTCGTGAAAGAAGGCGAGATGGACGAGCTTCTCGATGGCAAACATTTCCCTGCTGACTTTGCAGGACAACGCGACCGACTCATCATCCTGATGTTCTACGACACAGGAATGCGCATAGCCGAATTGCTGGGCCTCAGGGACCGCGACATCGACTTCAGCGCTAAGAGCATCAAGGTGACCGGTAAGCGCGACAAGCAACGGATCATTCCTTTCGGAGAGGAATTGGAGCGTGCTATGACTGCCTACATGGGTCTTCGCGACCAATCGTTCGAAGTCCACGACGACAGTTTCTTCGTTGGCAATAAAGGAAAGGCCGTTAGCCGGAGCAAGGTGGAACGAGTGGTGAAATCATATCTCACTGAGGTGACGAGCATCAAGAAAAAGAGTCCACACGTGTTGAGGCACACTTTCGCCACATCGATGCTCAACCACAAGGCCGACCTAGTCGCCATTCAAAACCTTCTCGGCCATGCCAGCCTGCGCACCACAGAGGTTTATACTCATACTTCTTTCGAGGAATTGAAGAGTGTATACAAGGACGCACATCCCAGGGAATGAGTGTCCCAGACAATAACCAATAAAATAGAGATATTATGGAATTAAGTATCAAGGCAATCAAATTCGAAGCTACAGAAAAGCTTCAGGATTTCATCCAGAAGAAGGCTAGTAAACTGGAGAAGTTGAGTAACGATATAAGAAAGGTAGAGGTGTCATTAAAGGTCGTTAAGCCTGAAACAGCCCACAACAAGCAAGTGGACATCAAGGTGGCACTCCGTGGCGAGGAGCTTTTCGCTACCAAGGTGAGCGACACATTCGAAGAAGCAACAACAACAACACTGGAGGCTTTGGAGCGCCAAATCTCCAAATATAAGGAAAAGCAGAGATAGATTGAAAAAAATCCACCGATTTTTTGGTCATCTCAAAAATAATGTCTAAATTTGCACCCGTTTCGCACGGATGCTCCGTGCGAAAGGGTGTACGCCTCTTTAGCTCAGTTGGCCAGAGCACGTGATTTGTAATCTCGGGGTCGTTGGTTCGAATCCGACAAGAGGCTCTTACGAAGGGCATATTCCAGAGTGGCCAAATGGGGCAGACTGTAAATCTGCTGGCTTTCGCCTTCGGTGGTTCGAATCCATCTGTGCCCACAGAAAGCTGACCGTATTGGGATGCCTTTTGTAGGCTAGGTTGGAGAACCACATTAAGAAAGCCTTCAGTCAGCCCAGACAATAATGCTGTTATAACTCAGTGGTAGAGCACTTCCTTGG
>JAEEGG010027378.1_pt1 | contig 10811 bp, 11 predicted proteins | sample 9134161 | NCBI WGS metagenome assembly JAEEGG01 (sample SAMN16246543, study PRJNA631951) | gut metagenome | biome: gut microbiome; feature: rumen; material: CR-attached | host: Bos | place: Iran: Karaj | collected 2018-10
CGGGCCTTTCGTTGATTTGGGACTTGTTTGAGTTTGAATTCCCGATTCACAACAAGGTGGAACAGTTAGTCCTGGACGAGGACGGCGATCTCTTCATCCTTGATTTCCATTATTCGTCGACTGTCGGTATCGCAGAGCAGAATGGCAGCGTGTTGACGCTTTGGCCTAATCCGGCTAGGGACAGGGTTGTCGTTGAAGGCATTGAGGCTGCCGAGGTGCAGGTCTATAATGGGCTTGGGCAGATGGTGAAGAGGGTGTGGAACTCGAATGAAATCAGTGTGGCTGGTTTGGCGGAAGGCGTTTATTTGCTGCGGATTACCGATGCGGAAGGGATAAAACACGCTGCAAGGGTAGTGGTGAAACGCTGAAACATCATTTTTCATAGGGACAAAATTTTTTGCGTCTATTTTTCATAATATTGATATTCAATCTCATAATATCTGACAACCCAAAAATCATAGGGACAAAACGGGAAGCACCTTTGAAAATCCTCTTGACAAGCATTATTTATGTATAATTTTTAAACAGATATGAAAAAGACATCCATAATCCTTATCCTTGCATCCCTTCTTCTCGTCGGCGGCAACGCCCAAGCACAGGGCAAGAAGAAGATCCGTATCACCTACCGCAGTGCCAAACGCCTGGTGGAGAAAATCAACGCCAATCCCAATGCCGAGACGCTTTACCTCTTCCGCAACGGTCTCGACTCGCTGCCCGAGGAGATAGGACAACTGAAACACCTGAAGAAACTGGTGGTCAGTTCCAACCGTCTCACTTACATTCCGCCCGTCATCGGCGAACTCACCGAGTTGGAATACATCTCCTTTAAGCATAACGACATCAAGGCGCTGCCGCCCGAGATAGGCCAACTCAAAAACCTAAAACACTTAGAGATGGATTACAATGACCTCCAAACGCTACCCGAGGAGCTTTGCGAATTGAAGAATCTGGAATATCTCTCCATCACGCACAACGCGCTCCATCATCTGCCCAATAACATCGGGCATTTGGAATCGCTGGAGTTCCTCTATATAGGAAGCAACCTGCTACAGGAGTTGCCAGCCGGCTTGGCACAACTCTCCGAATTGGTGGAGCTGAATGTGGCCGGCAGTGGTGGTCTGCTTGTCATTCCCAACATGAGCGGATGCCGCCGACTGGAACGGCTCTACATCGACAGTACCACATTGTTCGATGCTTCCTTCAACCCTCGCACCATTTCGAGGTTGGAAATTTATATGGTTGGAAGATGATAAACAGAAAACATCCTAAACAATGAGGTATGGAAGCCTTACATAAGGCTATTGGCAGATTAAGAAATCAAGTATTAACCATAAAAAATTATCCGTATGAAAAAAATTGTTTTAATCGTTTTGGTTGCCCTGTTTTCAGTTCAATTGATGGCGCAACGTGTTCCCAGTGAAAAGAAAATGTCTATCTCGGCAGGCTTCCTTCAAGGTGGCGGCGGTCTTGTCGGTGCCGATTTAGAGTACCTGTTCAGCAACCATATCAGTGTTCAGGCTGGCGCGGGTTTGTTCAGTTGTGGTGCGGCCGTCAACTACCATTTCAAGCCCTTCATCAACAGTTCAATGCTTTCTTTGACCTATTGGCACCAGGGGTTTGGTGACGCGCATACCCAATCTGTGGTTGGCCCGGTCTATACCTTCCGTGCACCAAAGGTGTTCCAGTTCCAAATCGGAATGGGCTATAGGGTAAACGAAGGACCTGCACTTAACCCCGACTACTTAAAAACCAAAATCATGTTGCTTTACAGCATCGGCGTTTACTTCCCAATTTAAAAATGTGGTTGTTTGGCCCTGTTTCCAACAAAAATCATAGGGACAAAACCAGGTGTCGGTTTTATTTAATATGTTGAAAACCGATGATGAGTTGAAAAAATCATAGTGACAAGACCCGACGAGGGCTTGACAAAATGATTTTCGAATGGTTTTTGCTCTACCTTTGTGGACAGTTGACTAAAAACAAACTTAAAACTTTAATACGATGAAAAAGACATTATTATTCGCATTGGCACTGGCAGCAGTTTGTATCATACCGTCGTGCGAGAAAGAAACTAACGGAAACGGCCAAGGCGAAGAGCCTGTAGCCAATAAAATTACCTTTGGCGATTATGAAGGGATGGATGTGGTAATCTATGATACCATTCTCCATATGGTAGGAACCTTGTCGATGGATTTAGACCAAGACGGAATCGATGACTTAAAAGTGGAATCCCGTTTTGAACCCAGTTATGAAGGTCAAACATTTGACGCACAAATTCTCAATTTGTACTGCTTAAACGAGAGCATTGCGCTTTTTGGAGAGACCGTTGAAAACGAGAGTTATATCCATCAGGACACCTTCATTACAGATGACGAAGGGCTTACTATTGTCAGTCATCTACTTCACTATTCCACTTGTGAAAAAGAAGAAGACGATGATGAAGTTATCTTGACTAATGCTTTCGTGGCGACTGCCAATGCAGAAGGCGGTGCATTAAGCACGACTGACAACTTCTTGTCAGAGCATGTCGTACTTTTTCGTGAAAACATTGACATTGCTTTGGAACCTATCACAAGCAGCGATACAATCTATAATTCAACCCAGACCTATGATTTCAGTTGCGACAATTATGAGACAAACACCATGACATACATTGGGTTTAAACTCACCCGTGATGGTCAATCGCGTTTGGGTTGGCTGAAAATCTACTTGTCCTCCAATTTTGGTAATGTTGTTCATACAGAAATCCACGAAACCGCAATTCAACGATAAATGGACTGCTTTGTGCCTCGCAGTGACGCGAAGCTACAGCAAAGAAGCAACATAAAAACACATAATACGATGAAAGCAACAAGAATTTACACCCTGCTTGCGCTCCTGCTGATGACGGGAGGGATTAATACACAAGCGCAAGAGTATGTGCCTATGATCCAAGAGGGCAACGAATGGTATACGCTTGATGCCCAAGTGTGTAGTTCTCAAACCTTAAGAGGTTACAATACATTAGTTCATCGGATAGCAGACGACACGCTCATCGGAGGAGTCCGATATACAAAAGTCATGCAAACTGTTAACGATGTGGGCACGCCAACATTGGCCGCCTTGCTTAGGGAAGAAGACGGCAAGGTATGGGAAACCTATAATGGTAATTCTGAAATACTGCTCTATGACTTCACTGCCAATGTGGGCGATTCTTTGGTCTGTGGCTATGGAGATTATTTCATTCTTGATTCTATAAGCATAGAGCAAATCGGTGGGGTTGACCGGAAAAAGTTTTGGTTCGGATTGGAATATGACTTTATTGGAGAGCCCTACGCTATGGAAACATGGATAGAAGGTATAGGCAGTGACTTTGGATTGCTCTATTGTGGTTCCTATTATTTCTGTGGAGGTTACTATAGAGCCCTTTGCTTCCATCAAGACGGGGAACTCATTTGGCAAAATCCGGAATACGATGCATGTGTTATCACTTCAGTCGAAGAAATCAATGAAAAAGTGATTTCTGTTTATCCTAATCCTGCTATGGAAATAGTGACGATAGATGGTGTTGAGGCTGCCGAAGTCCAGGTTTATAATGGGCTTGGGCAGATGGTGAAGACTGTTCAAGGCAGCAACGAAATCAATGTAAGTGGTTTGCCTGCGGGCATCTACTCGATTCGGGTCACAATGAACGACGGAAACCTATTTTTGAATAAAATCATAAAGTTATAAAACCATGAAAATCTTGAAGAAAATAAACCTATTTGTATTCGTTTTGTTGCTCCTGACTGCATTTTCAGGATGCGACAAAAAGAAGCCAGAAGAGCCAGTAGTCATCTTGCTCGTTTCCACGACGGAAGTCGAAAATGCCGATGGGACGATTGTCGAGGCCTTGTACTCCGACAGCACAAGAATGTATTTCCGGCTGCTCGACGAAACCACTGCCGAGGTGGTCAGTTACTACGACTTCTACGACTATGAGCATGAATCGGCGGGGTGGATCTATCGGGGCAAAGTAACCATTCCCGAAAAGTTTTCCCATTCTGGGAAAGACTACACCGTTGTGGGCATTGGCGACCATGCCTTTGGCTATTTCTTTGATGGGCATAGTCTCTATTATGCCAGTTTTGTGACCGAAGTGGAATTGCCCAATACTATCACCCGTATCGGTGACCAGGCATTTTACAGCTGCGACGAATTGGTTTCCATCAATCTTCCCAACTCTTTGACTTACATTGGCTATGCAGCCTTCGACAGAACAGGTCTGACTTCTGTAGAAGTGCCTAATTCAATGACGGAAATCATGCACAGTTGCTTTGCAGGTTGCGAACACCTGAGCACCGTGAAACTGCCCAATACAATCGTGTGGATAGGCGACTGGGCTTTTGGCGAATGTCCTTCCCTTACCACCTTCGAGATTCCAGAATCAGTTGAATCCATCGGCATGGAAGTGTTCATGCATTCTGCACTGAAGTCCTTGACTTGTCGCCCCATGACACCCCCAGCAAAATCTCCGTATGGTATCATTTATGAAGGTCCTTTGTCTTTAAGCGACTCGCTCGAAACCATCTATGTGCCTATGCAAAGTGTTGAAGCTTACAAGAACGACTATGTTTGGTCGCGCTATGCCGACATTATCACTGGATTTTAACCACATAAAACATTGAATATGAAAAAGATGAGAATAATAACGAGTATCATGCTTCTATTGCTTGCCTTGGTCGTTACAGGATGTGTAAAACAAGACGAGAATAAAACCCTCAAAATCGTTTCCACTAAGGAAGTGACCAACGACGGGCGTATTATTGTGGAAGCTACTTTCGAAGACGCAACAAGAATGTTTTTCCGTATCATTTCGGCAACGGAAGCCGATGTGACATACGCCAACATGTTTTATTTCGAAGATGAATCAGATTGGAAATATGAAGGGGATGTCGTTATTCCTGAAGAGTTTACGCATTTCGGACAAACCTATCGTGTTGTAGGCATTGGTGGAGGTGCGTTCAATGCTTGCGAAGGTCTGACATCTGTCGAAATTCCAGAAACGGTCAACAAATATATTTATGGCGGCGCGTTTGCGGAATGTAGTGAGTTAGTGAGGGTTAAGATGCCTTCCCATATCGAGGAAATCGATGATGCTGCTTTTTATGGATGCAAGAAACTCACTTCCATCACCCTTCCCGAAGGAATGAAAACGATTTATAACTATACATTCCAAGGTTGCGAGAGTTTGGCTTCAATCAACGTTCCCAATTCCGTTGAGACCATTGGCCTTATGGCGTTCGCCTTTTGCAAGAACCTGACATCGGTCGAGATGCCTTCGGTGTATTCTTTGGCTTCTGGGGCGTTTACTTCTTGCGAAAACCTGAAAGAAATCAATATGCTGGCCATGAAACATATCAACAGGACTTCTTTCGGCAATTGCACCAATCTGCAATCGATTGAACTACCTGAAACTCTGGAGGAATTGACGGATTATGCTTTCAGGGACTGCACGTCCTTGACGTCAGTGACCTGCCATGCGACCACGCCACCCGTAACCAATTATCCTCCCCAGGCCAGTGACAACCCGTTTTTAGGCTGTCCTTTGCAAGAAATCAAGGTGCCATCAACAAGTGTGGACGCCTATAAATCCGCCTGGGGATGGAGTCAGTTTGCTGATATAATTGTAGGGTTTTAGATATGATTTTGCTTACTTTTGCCAATGAAAACCAAACGCTAATGAAAAAGACATTTTTAATCATCATCGCATCAATCCTCTTTGGAGGATTCTTTGTCTCATGTAACAAAAACGAGACTATCAAAGTTACGACCTATCAGCCAAAAGAGGTAGGATCGTATTATGCAAAGGTGGAAGGGAAAATTACCTCAACCGAAACGGACCAGGAACTATGGGACTATGGAATCTGTTGGGGCGAGGAGCCTAACCCCGACCTGTCGGGTAACAACTATTCAAGAGCTATGGTAGACCTCCCATTTCATCCCACCTATACCACCCCTATAGAATTTGATTGGACAATCATCGGCTTAGAGCCAAAGACCGAGTACCATATCAGGATGTTTGCAGCCAAAGACCAAAACACCATCCTCTATGGCCAAGACAAGAAGTTCACCACTAAGAAAGAAGGAATAGAGCCCCTCGATACACCTTAATAATAAGATACGCCCCGTTAGAAAAGTCAACAAAACACGATGAATCTTGAATCTGATAAAGATGAAAGCAACAAGACTTTACACCCTGCTTGCACTGATGATGGTTTTTGCAGCAGGCTGCACGAAACCCGATGAGCCGAACAATGGCGGCGACAACAACGGGGGAGATAACGGAGGAGGTAACAATGGAGGCGGCACAACACCAGTCATGGAGAGTGTCGACCTTGGGCTGCCGAGCGGCACGCTGTGGGCCACCTGCAATGTGGGCGCCGAAACACCTGAAGAGTATGGAGATTATTATGCTTGGGCCGAAACCAGCCCCAAAGACCATTATTATTGGAATACTTACCGATACTGCAAGGGGCTGATAGGAACCCTCACCAAATACTGCAACGTGGCGACCTTCGGCTACAACGGCTTCACCGACGACCTGACTGTGTTACAGCCCGATGATGACGCGGCCACCGTAAATTGGGGAAGCGACTGGCGTACGCCAGATTTGGAGCAATGGGAAGAGCTGATCAACAACACGACTTACGAATGGGTGAGACAAAACGAGGTGTGGGGATTGGCCTTCCATGGGAATGGACAGAGCCTCTTTCTGCCCGCCGGTGGCTATTTCGACATACGCGGTCTTTCTGAACTTGGGGAATGCGGCTATTATTGGTCGAATTCGCTTTGTGCTGACGACCCTGTCTATGCGAATTATTTCATCGTCAATACGAATGGCGCTTTCACCAGCGACTTTTATAGACGCTGTTGTGGCTTCTCTGTCAGGGCGGTTCGTTCTGCAAAGTAAACACAATCTTTGTCAACGAACTATTGAATTGAATCAAAAAAGATAACTACAATGAAAAAGGACTACAAACAAAAAGGTACAGCAAATCCGCTGAAGCAGGGCCAAGTCAAGGCATGGCTCATCGTCCTGTTGAGTGTGTTCTGCACTTGTGTCTCATTCGCCCAAATGCCGACTATCAAGCAAGGCCCTTGGGCCAAAGGCGTAAAACTCACCAATCAGGCCATGTATATAGGAGAAGACGAATCTTGTTATTATTTCTTTGACTGTTCCATTAAGACAACCGTACTTGGTTTCAGCAAGACCGACTTGTCGCTGAAAGTGGAGAAGGAATACAAGTCCAAGCTGTCGGTGCGTTTCCCCATTTATGGGATTGTGCACGGCGATACCATCGAAATGGTTATCGCAAAGAGTGAATCCAGAGGGTATCAACTTGAAAAGTCAATAATAAAAAAGTCGGACATGACGTTGGCCTCAACCGAGGAAATCGGATTCTCGCCTTTCGAAGACGGGAAAAAGCATGTCATCAACATGGATCCTGTTATGCTCATGGATGAAATTACGGTTACCACAAAATGCTCTCCCGACCAGTCTTGCCGGGCATTGGTGCGTTTGGACCAGTGTAAGGACGGTATGCCCATCATATGGAATGTCACGGCGTTGGACAACAGAAATGGCGCAACATTATGGAACCGGGATATGGGTTTTCAATTCAGCGATTTCGTGACTACCAACGATGGAAAAGTTATTTTGGTAGGTTATTTTCTTGCCGACACCGAAGACAAGGTGATGGTGACACTCATAATCATGTCAGGCGACGGAGAAGAACTTATGACGTTTGCACTGCCCGCCAATATCGGGAGTGCTGAACTTGCATTGAATGGCGACCGTCTTTTCGTTACAGGCTCGCTGAAAGGCGAAAACTATGGCGAAAGGATGTTTTTGTTCAATAGAAACGCCGCCCTGTGCGGGATGTATGTTACCGTATTCGACATGAAAGAGCAAGCCGTGGTCACTTCCGACACATATCCTTTCACAAAAGAAGAAGTAGATGTTTACCTTAACGCCAAGGAAGGCAAGAGCAAAGACAATGAGGTCCATTGGATTGATTTTCATCCCTATCTCATGAACGATGGTCGCGTATGCGTGACAGGTGTTTATAATTATGATGAGGTCATTAGCACTCATACGGGTGCGTATTACCAGTTCGGAAAACTTGGAGGCATTCTGAACATGTTCGATGTTGAAGGAAAACTATTGTGGAGGAAGCCTTATAGAAATGGAATTATCGGCCCCAAAGAAGTCGTTACCGATGAATTGTTTGACATCAATGGTAACCTTTGCTATTATTCGATGGTCTGCTCCAAGTATAAATATCCATCGGATGTGGCCGCCACACAAGACCCGCGACTGTTGCAGACCAAGCTCCGCGAGATCATCTTGGATCAAGAGGGTAATGAAACGGTGAATATCATCGACGGCAAGGGCGTTGTCGGCATCGCTGCCCAAAGCTATAATTCAGACAAGACGAAGCGACTGTTTCTGTTGATGGAACAAGGCTTGATCAAAAGCGATGTGCGGTTGGTGGTGGTAGATTGATATTTAGATAAAGCCATCGAAAGCCTAGCCATCCCATCGGCGACATGGAGACGGTTTAAGGCCTTTGGCGGCTTTTTATATAATATGCTGGATTTTGAGTATTTTTGCCGCGTGAAATGCTATTTGCACATACTGAGCTATTTCCTAGGAACCAAGAAATACTATCTAGCGATACGATGATTGCATTTTTCGCAAAAAGAATCTGAGAGTATTACAAAAATAGGTATATTTGCAACGGATTTTTGGAAAAATTGCCATAAATCCGTAATGAAAACGATTGTAATAATAATTAAATAATTGATTATTATGCAGATAGAACGACCTATTTATTTACAGCAACTCATTGACTCCAAAGACAATGGGCTTATAAAGATTGTCACAGGATTGCGCCGTGTAGGCAAATCATATCTGCTGAAAACACTGTTCAAAAAACACCTTTTGAGCGAGGGAATCAATAAAGACCATATTCTGATTATCGATCTGGAAGACAGGAAATACAAGGATTTCCGTAATCCTGATTATCTTTTGGATTGGGTTGACAAACAGATGATTGATGATGAGCAATATTACATCATCATTGACGAAGTGCAACGTGTGGATGAGTTCGTGGATATGCTTGGTTCATTGGTGGTCAAGGATAATGCCGACGTTTATGTCACAGGCTCAAACTCGCATTTCCTTTCGAGCGACATTGCCACTGAGTTTCGAGGACGCGGAGATGAAATCCACGTGTGGCCGCTCTCTTTCAAGGAGTTTATGACTGCCTATGAAGGCGATGTCGTTGAGGGTTGGCAGGAATATTACACATACGGGGGGTTGCCTAAGATTCTTTCCATTAAAGGTGGTGACAAAAAAACCACCTATCTAAGAAATCTTTATAGGACGGTTTATCTGAAAGACATCTACGAGCGTCATGAGATAGAGAACAAGGCGGAATTTGAAGAGCTGGTGAGGATTCTTGCATCAAGCGTGGGAAGTCCCATCAATCCTACCAACCTCGCCAACACCTTCAAAAGCGTGAAACGTTTGAATCATATTACTGACAAGACTATCGAGACCTACATCGGCTATCTGGCAGATGCTTTCATGATAGAAAAAGCTGAGCGTTACGACATCAAAGGCAAGAAATATATCGGCACAACACCTAAATATTATTTCAAAGATTTGGGGATTAGGAATGCCGTCCTTGCGTTCCGCCAAACCGAAGAGAATCACTTGATGGAAAATGTCATTTACAACGAAATGCGTCACCGAGGCTTCCTTGTTGATGTGGGCAATGTATATATTCGCGTAAAAACTGATGATGACAAATATCAGCGTGTGACTCTTGAAGTTGATTTCATTTGCAACCTCGGCTCTCGTCGCTATTACCTCCAGTCAGCTTTCCGTATGCCCGATGAGGGAAAAATGGAGCAGGAAAAGCGCTCATTGAAGCAGATAGGCGACGCTTTCAAGAAGATGGTGATCGTTGGAGAACGCATGAAGTTGCGTCGCGATGATTTCGGCATTGTCATGACTGGAATCTATGACTTTTTGTTTGACCCCAAGATTTTGGATGCTTAGATGGATTTTGAGTATTTTTGCCGCGTGAAATGGTGTTTGCACATAGTGAGCTTTTTGGTTGGGCTGGCCATGCTGGTGGCTTGCTCCAAACCGGTTAAGGTTGAGGTCTCGGGGTCGGCCCTTCGACAAGCTCAGGGACCTCAAACCCAAGAATTATCTCAAATCGACACCCTCATGTGGCACCAGCCCGACAGCGCCTTGGCGGTGATGATGGAGTTTGCGGGGAGCCCAGAGGCCGACAGCCTCAACGAGTTTGAGGGGCATTATTGCCAGGTGCTGATTGCGGAGCTGCTGTTTAAGAATGACTATGTACAGAGCAATAGGAAGGATCTGTTGAAAGCGGTAGCATATTTCGACAGCCTAACCTTCACCCTGAACGACATTCCTCACGCTTCTAGGCGTCATTGCGGACTTGATCCGCAATCTCCCAACCAAAACGACAACATCGTTTTTCTCTCTGCCCGCGCCCATTATATGAATGGCGTGGGATTCTATGAACGGGATAGCGTGGTGGCGGCTTGCGGTGAGTATCTGAAGGCGCTGGAGATGGTGGAGACGCATTTCCCGAATGTAGAGACGGTGTGCACACCGTCTCTACCAATAGCCCACCTGCCTCGGTTTATGGCGTTGACATACGGGCGGCTAGGTGATTTGTTTTCGAAACAATATATGCAGGAACCCGCCATTATTTGTTACAAGAAAGCCCTCATTTTCAATAGTA
>JAEEGG010027380.1_pt1 | contig 10811 bp, 8 predicted proteins | sample 9134161 | NCBI WGS metagenome assembly JAEEGG01 (sample SAMN16246543, study PRJNA631951) | gut metagenome | biome: gut microbiome; feature: rumen; material: CR-attached | host: Bos | place: Iran: Karaj | collected 2018-10
AAGGGCAATCCCAAGATTCTGTAGAAATGCACCCTGCCGCTCACCGCCAAGGGTCAGGTGAACATGATTATCACCGAGATGGGTGTCATGGAGATTACCCCCAAGGGCATCGTCCTGACGGAGATTAACCCAGAGTTCACCGTCGAGCAGGTGCAGGCTGCCACGGAGGCTACGCTGATTGTTAGCCCCGACTTGAAGAAAATGAATGCTTAACATTCTGTTATGAAAAAGACAATTCTTGCTGTTGTAGCGCTGCTGTGCCTTTGTGGCACGGCAGCTGCCCAGCGGCATATAGAGTACAAGTGGCGCGGGTTCTATTCAGTGGTGGATTTGTCGTATGTGATGAACCTGAATAGGGCTCCGGGTTTCAATAACCAGGCAGACACATTGTCGGGTATTGCTATGGGAATCTCGGGAGGTTTCCAGTTCCGCAAAGAGGCTTCCTTGGGTGCCGGTATTACCTATGTGTATGATCCTGCGGGTGCGTTCACCCAGATGCCGGTATATGTGGAGTTGCGCAGCCATTTCATGCGTTCGCGCCTGACCCCGTATGCGGCTGCACAGGCGGGTTATTCCCTGCCATTGGGAGCATCGAGTCCCGAGATTAAGATTACCAAAGGTGGTCTGTATTTTGCCGCAGAGTTGGGTGCCCGTTTCGCAGTAGACAGAGGATTTGCAATCGGTGTCCATGTGGGATACAAGCTGCTGAACATGAATCAGCTTGAGCGAACGGATGAATATGGATTTCCCCGCTTGTCCGACCCTGTGGCACTGCATCTGATTAGCGCCGGTATGACGCTCCATTTCTAACAAGCGATGCATAAGGGTGTCATAGGCATGTTGCTGGGTGTGGCTATGTCGCTGGCAGCAGTGGCACAGCCACAAAATCTTACAGCACCACATTCAAATGTGGCAGCCTATGACAATGAGGACGGAATTGCGAAACTGGAGTATAGGGAATCTCCGTATTACCTTGAAATCAGCGGGACATGGAAGCAACGCCATACCGACAGCTCGTTGATATATACGAAGCAAATTGAGGCGGAGAAGTCCTGGAAGGATTATCTTGTATACCTAAATGTCCGATGTGGACGGGCGTGTCGTGTGTATTTGAACGACAAGCCGGTAGGGTATGGAGATGATTCGCGTCACTGGAACGAGTTCCAGTTAAACAAGTATTTGAAATATGGCAAGCCGAACAAGCTTGCCATTGAAGCCATGAAGCACCCGAGAGGTGCCATGCTGGAGGACACGGCGATAAGGGTCGGCCTTAACGGTGAGCCGTATATCTTGTTCAAAAATGACCCCAATGTCTCCGATTTTTCACTTTTGACCGATTATGACTCCCGGACGGAAGCGGGTACGCTGACGGTGGATGCCAAGGTCTTCTGCAGCCGTAAGAAGGGCCGTTATTACATGGAGGTTGAGGTGTGGAATCCCCAGGGAAGACAGTTGGACAGAATGGGGCGGTGGGTTGTCTTCGATGGAAAGAACGAGGAAACCATAGAAGTGACTCGTACATGGCCCGGGGTAGAGCCTTGGAATGCGGAGTCGCCACGCCTGTACACGGCTGTGATACGTCTTCGCAATGAGAAGATGGAAGAGGAAGAGATGGTGGGAGCCAAGTTTGGTTTCAGACGTGTCGAGGTGATTGACGGATTGCTGAAGTTGAACGGAAGACCCATTACCTTTAAGGGGATTACATACGGATTAGAGCATACTGAAGGATTGTCTTCCCGGGAGCAGATGCGCCGCGATGTGGAACTCATGAAGCAGTGCAATATCAATGCTGTGAGGACATCGAGGTTTTCTCCCATGGATCTGTATTTCTATGAACTGTGTGATAAAAATGGTCTCTATGTGGTGTGCGATGCCAATCTCATGCCATTGTCTACGCAGCATGCCGCAGTTGCTACCGACCAGGAATTCGCCCCTGATTTCGAGAGGAGGATGGATAATCTGTACGAGGCATACAAAAACCATACAAGCATAATTGCATGGTCTCTTGGTGACACACGTGATAACGGGGTTTGTATGACGGCGGCATTTAAACATCTGAAAAGCCTTGAAAAGAACAGACCGGTGATTTTCTCTGGGGCTGATTTCGGGAAAAATACGGATGTGATTGCCCTGGAATATCCAACTAAGCAGATTCTCTTGCAAGCATTGGACAAGCCAGGCGAGCGTCCAATCCTTATGCTTGCGGCTGTTGATGTACACCACTTCGTTACTTTGGAGGACTTGTGGAAGGAGGTGCAAAACAGACGAAGCCTACAGGGCGGATTTGTTGACATTTGGCCATTGAGTAAAACCATTAGGTCGGAGTTGAGTCACCTATATAAGCCATTTGATATAAGTATCTCGAAAATTACACAAGACGATGGTGAGTTTGTGATTAGAAATCTCAATGACTTCACAAGCCTATCGGACTACTCTCTCGAATATACAATATTTACCAACCTGCGTCCCAATATTATAGCTGGTGATTTGCCTGTGGCTGTCTCGGCAGGCGAGAGTGATAAAGTTACCCTGCGACTTCCGCAACTTGATATGATGGCGGGAGAAGAATTGTTTGTGAGGTTCAACCTTTACCATCGCCGCAAGGTGTCATCCAAAGTGTCTGCGGGTACTGTTTATTTCACATTGCCATGCTCCAAGGGACCGCGCTACCCGCTGCAAACGGTTGAGACGGTTAATGATACTACGCTGCCGGCAACAGAATTGTTCTTCATAGGACATGAAGATTGGCGCATGGAACAGATGGACAGAATCGTGCGACATCTCGATGGTGGGACGATTTGCGACGACCGTATGTTGCAATTTCTCTCACCGGGAGGTACTGTTATGTGTGACGTCAGAGAAACCCGAATACAATATGGCACAGGTGACGTGGTCGTTGACTACACCGTTGTCCCTACTGACCGTCCACAGGTGGTACTCCACCCAGCCGTGCGTATGAGGCATCATTCTGATAGTGTCAGTTGGTTCGGTCTTGACCGTAGTGTACTTTTTGCAAAGCATAACTCTGGCCAGGTCGGAACATTTTCTGCCAAGATTGAGAATGCGATTGAACGCCAGCAGGTGCGATGGTGTTCTGTCACTTCCAACCAAAAAGGATTATTCGCCCGAATCATTGACGACCGCTTTTGTATGCAGGTTGCTGACAGCACACTCTCGCTTATCCCTTCACAAGGTGCTTCATTCCGAGTTCACTTGAGGCAGTTTGAACAAGAGGACTATACTGATTTTCTGGCAATAGATTTTCCGCAATTGTCGGCTGGCTTCAGCGAACCTCCTGTTATATCAGCTTCTTCTACCCGTTTTTCTGAGCCTCTCACGATTACTCTATCAACAAAGCAATCAGATGGTCCGGCCATCATAAGGTATACTCTCGACGGGTCGGAACCCACCGAAACCTCTCCTGTATATAAAATGCCCATTGTCCTCACTACCACTACTATAGTAAAAGCTCGTGTTTTTGCTAAAGACATGCCGCCTTCCTTTACAAGCACACGCAAGTTCAATTACGACTATATTGTCCGCACTACATTCTCACGCAAACCTAACACTCCGTACAATGTCGGGACGGATACTATCCTATATGACGGTGAGAAAGCAGTTGTCGATGATCTTTCGCATGGTTGGATAGGCTTCTCGGGTACTCCAGTCATCACCACAGTCAACCTTTCCAAGCCGTTAGATGTAGACTATGTCGTTCTGCGCTACGCACATTCACCAGCCACTTGGGCCTTTTCTCCCAGAAGTGTATCGATTGCCTTTTCCGCCGACGGTGAGACCTTCCAGGATACTATCACATTTACTGTACCTTTTGACCCGTCGAGTGAAGCAAACAATACCGCGCAAGTTGTCGAATTGAAGATATCTGTAGATAAATCATCTGTTCAGGCCATAAAAGTTATTCCCCAGACAATTGGCACCATTCCTGCATGGCACCGGGCTAAAGGACTGCGTCCGTGGCTTTTGATGGATGAAATTGAAGTCTCTGAAAAACTATGAAACGGAATACGCTCATACTGATTGCTTCCACATTTCTTCTGTTGACCTCCTGTGAGGTTGAATTCTCTCCCAATGCCGACTGGAAGGAAATACCTGTTGTATACTGTCTCCTTGATCAGCAAGATGACACCACATGGGCGCGTGTCGAAAAGTGTTACCTTGGCGAAGGTGACATATATGAGTATTCTTCCATCACGGACTCAATTAACTACCCGCAGGGGTCTATCGAAGTATCCATTCTCGTCTATCGCAATGGGAGTCAGGTTGACTCGCTTCCTTTCAGGGATACCCTTGTAAATCGTCCAGAGGGCAACTTTGCACATCTTGCACAGCCTCTTTGGTATTGTCCCACACAGGGGCGTCTTCAAGAAAACTGCTCCTATCGTATTCGTGTCCGCCGTACGGCCGACCACTCAATCCTCGCGCAAAGCACCGAAACGATATCCTTGGTGATAAAACAGCCTGATGATTCTCTCATTGTTAAACCTTATTCTAGTCGCCGTTTTGCTTTCAAAGACGGCCATGGAAAATGTAATATTGAGTGGAATCCACTTGTCAATGCACGACTCTACCAGCCTATGGTTCGTTTTTACTATTGTGTCGGCGCGGATACACTTTATACCGATATCGCTTGTCAGAGTGTCTCTTCACCCACTCATGCAATTGCATATGACTCTTCCAACTTCTTCAGTACACTTAAACAACGTCTCAAAGACGACCCTCGCGAGAAGTTATACCCAGCGATAGTCGACATTTATATCCTTGCCTGCACGGAAGACCTTAATGCCTACATCTACAGTATTACAGATGCTGTAGACATTGATCAGGCTCGAGAGACGTACACCAATATTGAAGGTGGGCTTGGCGTTTTCGCAGCCCGCCGTAAGCACCTCTATAAGCGAATGCTCGCCGACGACTCGCAGGCTCCAGGCGGTTTTTACAGACATCTCAAGAGTCTCGGTGTCGGTTTTTGAAGATATTTTATGCGTAAAATATAAAAAATAATCTGCTAATTCAATAAAAATGTGTACATTTGCATTTTAGTATAAAAAACAAATAGATTAAAAATCAATAAATTAAACTTTCAGATGAACATTACAAGAGAGAATTTAAGCGACTTGGAGCTCTGTATCAAACTCGAAATTGCAGAAAATGACTACAAAGAATCTGTCACCAAACAGTTGAAAGACTATCAGCGTAAGGCTGTGGTTCCGGGATTCAGAAAAGGAATGGCTCCCATGTCGTTGATTCAACGTATGTATAAAGCTGCCATCGTCTCTGATGCTGTGCAAAACACTATTAATTCCTCACTTTTCAAATATCTTGATGACGAGAAGCTCCATATCCTCGGTATGCCCATGTCTGATGATGAGAAAACCGGTGAGGTGGATTTCGCCAAGCAAAACGATTTTGTGTTCTACTTCAATGTGGCAGTTGCTCCTGAATTCAGTATTGAATGGGACAAGGTGAATGTCAAGTACAATCAGATAAAGGTGACTGCTAAAGAAGTTGACGCTGAGATGAACAATATCATCAACCGTTATGGCAAGTTTGAAACGCCTGAGACTGCTGGTAAAGGTGATATTCTGTACGGCAAACTCGTTGAACTTGACAAGAAAGGCGCTGTCAAAGAGGGCGGCGTCTCCACTTTTGTTAGCCTCAATCTTCTCAACCTCAAAGATGAGGAACTTATGCCTCTCTTCGAAGGTAAGAAGGCAGAGGATAAGATTGTCTTTAACCTCGCCAAGGCTTTCCCCGTTGCCGATATAGAGCGTGCATTGCATGTGGACAATGCTACCGCCAAGAAGTTCAAGGCTGATGTTGAACTGACTCTCAGCGGCATCTCGCGCATCATCCCGCACGAAATCAATGAGGAGCTCTTTGATATGGTATTCCCCGGACAGAAAATTAAGGATGCCGAAGGATTCAACAAGGCTCTGAAGAAAGAGATTGAGAAGGCCAATGCTGAACAGAGCGATTATCTCTTCGTCAATCAGGTGCGTACCGCTCTTGTCGACAACTTCGACAAGCCGCTGCCCGAGAACTTCCTGAAGAAATGGTTCGCCTCCCGTGGTGAGAAAGACATGACTCCCGAGAAAATCGAGGCCGATTGGACTGAGAAATATCTGCCTTCGCTGAAATGGGAGCTTATTGAATCCAAGCTGGAGGAAATTAAGCCTGTCGAACCCACCAACAACCAGATTGTGGATTACATAAAGGACATCCTGCGCCGCAACGACAACAAGCCCGAGGGAGAGAAGAAGGAAGAGACGGAACAGCGCCTTGAGCAGGCTGCCCGCAGCATTGCTGCCGACCGCAAGAACATCCAGCAGGTTATCGACCGTCTCTATGCAGCCAACCTCTCCTCGCTCTTCAAGGAGCAAGTGAAACCCGAGGTGGAGAAAGTCTCTGCAAAAGAGTTCGCCGAGCGTGCAAAGTCTGAATAATAAGTTATGAAAAAGCTGATTCTAACCGCAATCCTTGCTTGCGTTTGTCTGCAGATGCATGCCCAGCGTGAGGCTGCCTATGCTGACAACACCTTCTTCCTGTCGTTTAATGCTGGCGCGACCTACTATCAGCATTCGGGGACAGGTCAATTGGGAATTCCGTCTGCCGGCGTCTATTTCGGAAGTTGGCTTATGCGCCCATTGGCATTTCGGTTAGCAGTCGACTATATCAATGCTCCTGCGTACGCCGCAAATTCGGCCGCAAATGCAAATCATATCCTCGGCAGTGCTGAGTTTATGTGGGATGTCAACTCCACGTTCTTTCATGTATACAACAAGACCTTCCAGTATCCATGCCCGATTTATCCTTTGGTAGGTCTCGGTTTAATTTACAGGCTCCCTGGCGATGAATTTGGTGCAGACCGTGATGTGCAGGCTATGCTTGGCTTCCAACTTCCTGTCCGTATCGGCTCCCTTTGGGATGTGGCGCTTGAGTACAAGTGGTACTTCCTCCCGCAACGGTTCGATGAGAGCAACGGTGACAACTATATGCACACCATTACTCTTGGACTTACACGCCGTTGGTCAGACGATCCCTTCCGTCGCCGCACTGCCTTTGAGTCTCGTAATACGGGCGAAGATTGGTTCACGGGCTTTGGCGTAGGTGCCCTTTTCAACTCATTCGATTTTGCACATATGTTTGATGGTGAGGGTAAGCTGTGGAACATTACAGGCGATATGATGGTGGGCCGCAACTATAGCAATATTTGGACCATCCGTTTTGAACTTTCCGGTTTCTTCGCCCGCGAGCGCTATGACGATGAGACAGAAACGGCTGGTCTGTGGTACACATTCAATAGTCTCCACACAGACTTCATGATCAATCTCTCGCACTTGACGTCATTCCGCAATGGGCAGAAGTGGAATTTCCTCCCTTATCTCGGCGCCGGCCCCATCTGGCGTTACCGTAATTCTGTGTTTACGCTCAGTGCTGATGCGGGAATCCTGTTCCGCCGTTATATCGACAATATGGGAGACTTCTTCGTTGATGTCAAGTACATCGCGGTTCCGCCTCGTTTCACAGGTAATCCGGGAGATATCCGTGGCTACCTCAGCGTAGGCTTCCCGATGATTACAGTCGGCTATATTTGCAACTGGGGGCACTCCACGACTCGCTATCGTATGCCCGTCAATAGTTGTGCCGATTAATACCTTCAACCATTAAAGCAATCTGTAAAATATGAAAAAAGTTCTACTCTCATTGCTACTGGTTCTCTCCGTCGGCGCCTCCCGTGCCCAGATAGGCACGGACTTTGGCGTCAATATGTTCATGACTATGGGCGGCGGTGTTAGTTACTACCAAAGCGCCGGACGCACCTCTTTCGGTCAATCTGGAAGCATCGGCGTGGGTAAATGGATACTCAGCCCGCTGGCAGGTCGTATATGCCTCGACATGATGTCCATGCCCAGCATTTTTAATGAAAATTATCCTGCTACTAGTGCCGCTGCTAGTGCAGAGTTCCTTTGGGACTTCAATTCCACCTTCACTCGCATCAAACATTGGCGTGTCAATGTCTATCCCATGATTGGCTTGGGTGTTATTCTTCGTTCTGCATTTTCATATCAGGACGAGAGTGGTGCAACCCGTATTGCGGGTACCGACCGTGAAGTCCAAGGTATGCTGGGGTTAAATGTCCCGATTCGTCTGGGCGCTGGTTGGGATTTGTTCTTCCAGTACAAGTGCCACTTCCTCCCTGAAAACTTTGACGGTGCGGGAAAAGTAAGCTATCTGCACACATTCATGGGCGGCTTTACGCACAACTTCACAGAATCCCCCTTCCATCGTCGCACCGAACATGAGTCCAAAAGCGTCGGCGACGACTGGTTTGCTGGTTTCGGCATAGGTCCCAACTACTCTGCTTTCGAGTTGTTTACCAATCCTAATAGTGGTGGTCTTTCCATGCTCGGCGTGGCTCCCGAGATTATGTTTGGCCGCAACTTCAGCAACTTCTGGACAATCCGCTTCGAGGCCACAGGTCTCACGGCGCACGAGCAATTTGACACCGTCTTGCAGAAAGCAGGTAAGGGCTATACCTTCACCATGATTCATGCTGACGTGCTGATGAATCTCAGCCACCTCGTTGAATTCAAGCGTGGAGTCAAGTGGAACTTCATGCCCTATATCGGCGCAGGCTCCATCTGGCGTTACGACAACGTGATGTTTGATATGGCTGCCGATTTCGGTCTGTTCGTCCGTCGCTATATCAGCAAGGAGGGCGACTTATTCATCGACCTCAAATATGTCATGATGGCTCCCCGTATCGGTGGTGGGGCTGGCCCGGAAGGCGATATCTACGGTGTGGGTATACCGTCGCTTACCTTCGGCTACATCCACAACTTTGGCCATTCCTCTACACGATACCGTGTTCCATACGGATGTGCTGATTAAAATAAAAGAGGGCCGCTCATCAGCGGCCCTCTTTTTTCTTATTCTTTCCGGTCTCGTCCGAAGGCTTGGCCAATCCAGCTGCGGTTGAGTCGGGCGATGTTCTGTCGTTTGATTTGCTTGGGACATTCGGCCTCACAGGCGTAGGTATTGGTGCATCCGCCAAAACCTAACTCGTCCATCTTGATAATCATGTTGCGGGCACGGTCCAGCGCCTCAGGCTGTCCCTGCGGCAGCAGGTTCAGGTGGCTTACCTTGGCGCCCACGAAGAGCATCGCCGAGGCGTTCTTGCAGGCTGCCACGCAGGCACCGCAGCCTATGCATTCGGCGGCATCCATGGCTTGGTCGGCAATGTGTTTGGGCACAAGGGTGTTGTTGGCATCAGGCACACCGCCCGTGGTCACGCTGATATAGCCACCCGCCTGTATGATTTTATCGAAGGCCGTACGGTCAACCACCAAGTCCTTGATGACGGGGAATGGCTTGGCGCGCCAAGGTTCAACCCATATCTCGTCACCGTCGTGGAAGCGGCGCATGTGCAACTGGCAGGTCGTCACCCCGTCGTCGTTGCCGTGCGGGCGTCCATTGATGTAAAGGCCGCACATACCGCAAATACCCTCGCGGCAGTCGTTGTCGAAGCACACAGGATGGGCAATCTTGTCATTAATCAGCTGCTCATTGAGCTGGTCGAGCATCTCGAGGAACGAGCAGTCGGCCGAGATGTTGTCTATCTTATAGGTCTCGAAGTGCCCTTTGGCGCGGCGGTTCTCCTGCCGCCAGATATGTAGTGTGAATTTCATGGCTTACTTGTAATTACGTTTCACAATCTGTATGTGCTCGTAGTGGAGTTCTTCTTTGTGCATCACTTCCGGCTGATCGTGGCCCTGGTATTCCCAAGCAGCTACAAACATGAAGTGCTCGTCGTCGCGCAGGGTCTCGCCGTCCTCGGTCTGGTGCTCCACGCGGAAGTGTCCGCCACAACTCTCTTCGCGCTGTGTGGCGTCGGCCACAATGAGGCGAGCCAACTCGAGGTAGTCGGCTAGACGGTATGCTTTCTCCAATTCGGGGTTCATCTCACTGACTTTGCCGGGGATGCGGACGTGCTGATAGAAATCCTCCTCTAGCTCGGCCACTTTCTCCGCTGCGGTGGCCAGGCTTTCTTTCGAACGGGCCATGCCGCAGTATTCCCACATGATACGTCCGAGGGCTTTGTGGTAGTGGTCGACGGAGTGCTCACCCTGTATGCCCATGAGGCTGTCCATGCGTGCACGCACAGCGGCTTCTGCCTCGTCGAATTCGGGCCCCTCGGCTTTAATCTTGCCGACGTAAATCTGGTCGGCCAGATAGTTCTGGAGGGTGTAGGGGAGGACGAAGTAGCCGTCGGCCAATCCCTGCATGAGGGCGCTGGCACCGAGACGGTTGGCGCCGTGGTCGCTGAAGTTTGCCTCGCCAGCGGCAAAAAGGCCGGGGATGGTGGTTTGCAACTCGTAGTCGACCCATAGGCCACCCATGGTGTAGTGTACGGCGGGGTATATCATCATTGGGTTCTCGTAGGGATCCACATCCACAATCTTCTTGTACATCTGGAACAGGTTCCCGTACTTCTGCTTGACGACCTCCTTACCGAGTCGGCGGATGGCGTCGGCGAAGTCAAGGTAGACGGCCAAGCCCGTGGGACCTACGCCGTAGCCGGCGTCGCAGCGCTCCTTGGCGGCTCGGCTGGCCACGTCGCGCGGCACCAGATTGCCAAAGGCGGGATAGCGCCGCTCGAGGTAGTAGTCGCGGTCTTCCTCGGCGATGTCTTGCGGACCTTTCTGCCCAGCGCGTATCGCCTCGGCGTCCTCTTTCTTCTTGGGCACCCAGATGCGGCCGTCGTTGCGCAGCGACTCGCTCATCAGCGT
>JAEEGG010027383.1_pt1 | contig 10809 bp, 10 predicted proteins | sample 9134161 | NCBI WGS metagenome assembly JAEEGG01 (sample SAMN16246543, study PRJNA631951) | gut metagenome | biome: gut microbiome; feature: rumen; material: CR-attached | host: Bos | place: Iran: Karaj | collected 2018-10
GCAATATCCGTAGCTTCACGGCTCTTCTCGAGCTGAGATGTGAAGATAGGGATCGATACTCCCACAAGAACCGCAATGATCGCAACTACGATCAGAAGTTCTGCGAGAGTAAAGGCACGGCGGCCGAATGTTCTGCTGTTAGTCTTGTCTATAGATTTCATGATCAAATCCCCGCTTAAGTTGAATATTACTAAACTAATCTAATAATAACAATAATACTCCTGTTATTCATCAAGGAAAATAACCATTCCAATTCTCTTGCCGGATGCATCTTTGACATAGTCGCCGCCTGCGTATTTCCATTCGACGATGATGCAGGGCTTGCCTGCCATGGATGAATAAGCTCCGTTGTTGAACTGTTTTAATACAGATGCTTTTACGCCTTCCGGATAGATGTTGACCTGAATGACAGCTCCGGTGTAATCAACAGAACTGTCGTAGCCTGCAACGGACATACCGCCATCGTTAGAAGAACCCTGACCGTAGGTATTGTTCTTCGGCCAGTTCTTGGGGCTTATATTCTTGATGGTACCGGTCTCGGGATCGTAAACGCCGCATGCATTGTTACCGGTTGTGTTGTCATCCCACCACTGAAGACCGTTGGCCTGAGCAGAAGCCTTGTCAGTAACGCCGGCATAGAAGAGTTCAACAGCCAGCGACTTGGCTGCACGCATATTGGCAACATCGGTAGCCTCTTTGCTCTTCTCAAGCTGGCCCATGAATATCGGTATCGAGATACCGACCAATACAGCAATGATCGCCATGACGATCATGAGCTCAGCCAAAGTAAAGGCGCAGCGCCTTGAGAATCTCTTGTCAGACTTGTAATGCAGATTCAGAGTGATCACCAACCTCAAAAATTCAGTTAGTATATTCTAACACATTATACCCATACTGTTGGTATAATAGAAAATGTATTATTGATATTAGTGGTGAGTTTAATCAAAGTCATACCGGTGGTAAGGTTAGACCATAAAAGGAGAACAGTTATGTTGGTAAATCTGGCAGAGAACATCAGACGTCTTCGTAAGGAACACTCCATGACTCAGGAACAGGTTGCAAATGCTCTGGGTGTAACAGTCGGTGCCGTATACAAATGGGAGTCAGGGCTGTCTCTGCCCGAGATAAGACTGCTTATGGAGCTGGCAGATCTCTTCGAGACATCAGTAGATGCACTGCTCGGTTATGAACACAGGAGCGGCAATGTTGACAGTCTTATCAAGAGGATCCAGGAATGCCTTGCAAAGAAGGATTTTGAAGGAGCTGTGTCAGAGGCAGAGAAAGCTCTGAAAAAATACCCGAACCATTTCAGGCTCGTATATACCTGTGCCTTCATGTATATGGTAATGACTACTGAAGACAAGAGCAGAGAGTCCATGGCGAGATCGAATGCACTGTTCGAGAAAGCTCTGGGACTTCTGGATAAGGAATCCTCCGGTGACATAAACGAAGTAACCATAACAAACTATATCGCGACAAACTATCTGTCGGTAGGTGAGACAGAGAAGGCGTTGGAGATATTCAAGCGTAATAACATCCATAACATGAACAGCAGCCTGATAAGCTATCTCTATGCCATTGAGCTTAACCAGCCGGATGAATCGCTCAAGTATGCGAAGAAGACCATCATCGACATGGTCATCTCGCTCAGCAGGACTATCTACGGCATATCTTTTGCTTATGCATCCCGTAATGACCGCGCCTGCATTACTTCACTTAAGTGGCTGGCATCCTTCCTCGACACACTCAAGACTGCCCCTGATGCGATGGTATATACAGACAAATTCAAGATCCTATCACTTGCACTCTGCGCTGTCTGGGAGGAGATGTTCGGTTATCCCAAGGAGGCAAAAAAGGATATTGAAGAAGCATATGCCCTGGCATGTGAGTTCGATGCGTCACCGGTGTTCGATGCACACGGCATACGGTTTATCGATGATCCCGAAGGCAAGCTTATCGATTCGTTCGGCAAGGACGTATCTGAGGCCGTGGAGAAGTATGTTTTCGAGTTGGTGCCGGAGAATAAGGCATCGGCGAAGATCAAGAAGAAGTGGGCTGAGCTTAGAACGAACTGAAGGAACTGTGGAGGTAAAGAGTATGCGTAATAGTACTTGCTCGATTGCGAAAACACTGTTCTTTGTAATTGAAGCAGCTTTGTTGATTGCTGTTATCGTTTGCGGTTGGGTGTATCTGAGGTTCTGCCCTGCAACTCAAAGTGCTCAGGAATGTAATATTGCAAAAGCCAGACTTGAACAGGAAAAGCAGTATGAATCTTATCCGACTTATAGCGGTTATATAACGGAGATGGAAGAATTCGGTCTTATTAAAACAGATGAAGTGAAACTGATAGATGGTGAAGAAAAGAACGTCTTTGATCTGGGATACTTTCAGACAGATACTGTTGAACTTGGAGTTGAACACATGAATCAAGCCAAGATCAGGGTTAACGACCGATGGTTCTATACCGATTATGCTACTTATGTTCACTACGGTGATATTGATAATATTGAATTGTCAAAAGGTGATTATGTAACTTTTGCGTATAGCACGAAGGAATCTGACGATGAAGAATTAAAAGGGTACGATTATGTCGTTGCTGTAAAGCGAAACGTTGCAAACAGAACAATTTTAATAGGCTTATTTGCATATTGCTTTGTTTTACCTATACCATGTCTGTTGTTTTATATTTTCTCTTTTTCTTTGGTAGGGCAGTTGTCAAAGAAAAGGGCTGGAGAAAAAGTGGATGGCGGCGACCTGGCGTTTCCGATTGTTATGATAGCAATCTCAGTTGTTTGGGGTACATTGGGTTTTATTCTGGCTGTCAGATATTTACAAATGGCAAATGCAGCTGCACAACATATACATGTACATGCTCCCATCATTTACCTGTATCCTGAAGAAGCAACGGAAGTTAATGTTCAGCTTGATCTGGATGGAGAGCTTACAACTTCATACCCTGAATATCCAACAGACGGCTGGACAGTTACCGCTTCACCAGATGGAACTCTTACTGATGCTAATGGTCGTGATTATGATTACCTGTATTGGCAGGGCGATCTCAATATGAATAGTGACTTCAGTCAGGGTTTCTGCGTTAAAGGGGAAGATTCTGCCGAGTTCCTTGAGACTGCTCTTGGCGAGTTGGGTCTTAACGATTCTGAATCCAATATGTTCATCATGTATTGGCTGCCGTACCTTCAGGCAAACGAGTACAATGTAATCTCATTCCAGACAGAGAATTATGAGGACGTATCAGGTCTTAAGATATACCCAGAACCCGATAATGTTATCAGGGTTAACATGGCATTCTACGGATCTGATGTTTCGGTCGAGATTGAGCCTCAGGACCTCTCTTCGATGAACGATGTCAGCAGGGACGGTTTCACGGTAGTCGAGTGGGGAGGAGAGCCGGTTACAGAACCCTAGATTACCCATACCGTTGGTAGAAAAAATAATTTACTATTGATATCAGCAGTAACTTAAATCGAACAGCTCGTGGTGATAAAGTCAGGGTAGTTACATAAACCCTGCAAAGGAGGTATTCACCATGAGTATTATTCGCAATATAGTTATAGGTACCGTTGCTGTTTCGGCTGTTGTAGGCGGAGGCGGCTGGGCACTCAATAAGTATTTAGAGGCAGCAAATAAAGCCGCTGAGCCTCTCAACTCCCGTTCCCCCATCATCTATCTCTATCCCGAAGAAGACACGGAAGTCAATGTGCAGCTCGACCTGGACGGCGAGTTCACCGTTCTGTATCCAAAGTATCCCGAAGGCGGTTGGACTGTTACCGCTGCACCTGACGGCACCCTCACAGATGAGAACGGACGTAACTACGATTATCTCTATTGGGAAGGCATGCTCAATATGGAAGCAGACTTCTCAGAAGGGTTCTGTGTACCGGGAGAAGACTCTGCAGAGTTCCTTGAGTATGCCCTTGATGAATTGGGTCTTAACGAATCTGAGGCAAACACATTCATCATGTACTGGCTGCCGGAGCTAGAAGCAAACGAGTACAACGTGATCTCATTCCAGACTGAGAACTATGAGAATGCAACAAATCTTCAGGTGTTCCCGGAACCAGATAATGTTATAAGGGTTAACATGGCATTCTACGGATCGGATGTTCCGGTCGAGATCGAGCCTCAGGATCTGTCTTCAATGAACGATGCAAGCAGGGAAGGCTTCACGGTAGTCGAGTGGGGAGGCGAATCAGTCGAGCCGTAAACGCTTCCGGCACTCCAGCCAAACAAAAAGGGATCACGACTAATGCGTGATCCCTATTAAGTTAATTGGTTCCCCTTGTTGCTTGGTGTTACATCATATCGTATACCACTGCAAATCCGCCACCCAATGCTGCGAATGCAGTAATGATCAGTGCCAGGATCAAAAGCAGGATGAATACGCAGAACTGTGATCTGGCAAAGTTCTTAACATTAACATTGCCGGAGCCGCCGAAAGCGAATACAAGCAGGATGATGAATCCAATTACCGGGATAGAGAAGAGTAACTCATATCCGAAGTAACCCCACATCGATATCGGCTTATAGCTCTCAGGTATATTGTTGTAATCAGACATACTATTTCCCTCCATGTCGAATAATAAAAGATTATAGCAAAACGGCATGTTAAGGTGTAGCATAACCCTGGAAGCTTAGCTCAGCGGGAGAGCATTCCCTTCACAGGGGAGGGGTCGCGGGTTCGAACCCCGCAGTTTCCACCACTGGGTTTTGCTGTTTTTTCGGCAACCCCTTATTTTCGGCGAAAAGCCCGTGGTTGAGCGGTTTGTGCGGGTTTATTGTAAAGGTTCGTGTTCACTCAAATTCACGTATTTTTACTCAAATTTATGCAAAATTGGTGTAAGTTTTGGTGTAAGCTTTTTTTTCGTCTGATGCATGCCAGATGATGAATTAATGAAGATCTTGCGTGAGAAGTACTTCGGCCAGGCTGAATAACCGGAGAACGAAGATAATCTTATCCACTCTGCATCATGAAGTGTTATCATGGTGCGGAGATGAATATGGATAAGATCTACAGCAAATTAGATGAACTTCCCCAAGGGCGTGCATCTGACAGGATAACGCGCGGATGTCTGGTCCTTGAGGGAGGAGGCTGGAAAGGCCTTTACACTCTGGGCGTTCTCGACTGCCTGATGGTAAATGATATCAACATGTCCTCGGTCGTGGGCGTGTCGGCAGGCGCTTTGTCAGGCGTCGGATATGTCTCCGGTCAGATAGGATGGGGAGCCAGGATCGACCTAACATACAGACATGACAGCAATTACTGCGGCTGGGGTGCCATTAGAAGGGATCACGGGATAACGGGGTTCACTTATCTTTTTAACGATCTGCTCGCCAGACATCCTTTGGATAATGACAGACTGATGGATCCTGCAAGAAGGTTCGCTGTGTCTGCAACGAACGTGGTCACGGGTAAGACGGAGTATTTCGAGAAGGGCAGATGCGATCTGTTCAAGGCTGTTCAGGCTTCTGCCACGGTGCCTTATGTCTCTGCTCCTGTCGAGATAGAAGGAAGCATCTACCTGGACGGCGGATGCTCGGAGAACATCCCGTTAGGCTGGGCGGAAGCATCCGGGGAAGACAAGATAGTTGTGGTAAAGACAAGAGAGCATTCCTTCCGCCGTGAGCGAGGACTTCCGGCGATTGCCAGGATCATGTACGGCAAGTATCCGGAATTCCTCAAGAGCTTCGAGAACACGGCAGATCTCTTCAACAGCAAAGTCGAAGAACTCTACCGTAAGAGCGCTGAAGGGAAAGCTTTTGTCATAGAACCGAGCAGCGAAGTCACGGTCACAAGGTTTGAAGGTGATATGGACAAGCTCGGGGATCTGTACCACCTCGGATACGACGATGCTCTGGCTAAGCTTGACGACCTTAAGAAGTACCTTGATCAGGGCAGATGACCTCTCATTATTCTGTGGATATCTGACACCTGCTCTGTTACAATAGTCTCGCTCGAACGGGAAGGGCCGCCGGGCACATTAACTTACAAGGTGTAATAAGACTATGGAGAAGAGACCGTTTATAACCAAAGCACAGGCTGAAGAGATAGCAAAGACTTATCCCACGCCTTTCCACATCTACGATGAGGCGGGCATAAGGGCAAACTGCGAGGCAGTTAAGAAAGCATTCGCATGGAACAAGGGGTTCCGCGAGTATTTCGCAGTTAAGGCTACGCCCAATCCTTATATCCTGAAGATAATCTCTGACTATGACTTCGGTTTTGACTGTTCTTCCGAGGCGGAACTTGTCCTGTCGGATGCAGTCGGTGCTGACGGTGCGCACATCATGTTCTCGAGCAACGATACTCCTGCATGCGAGTATGCTCTTGCACATAAGTTAGGTGCGATCATCAACCTCGACGATATCACGCACATCCCGTTCCTCGAGAGCATCATCGGTGACAAGTTCCCAGAGGTGATGAGCTGCAGATATAATCCGGGCGGAGTATATACCCTGAGCAACGGCATCATGGACAACCCGGGAGACTCCAAGTACGGCATGACCAAGGAGCAGCTCTTTGAGGCTTATAAGCAGATGGCAGCACGTGGCGTAAAGAAGTTCGGTCTCCACGCTTTCCTTGCAAGTAACACTGTTACAAACGAATATTACCCTAAGCTCGCGGGCGAATTGTTCGAGCTCGCGAGAGAGGCACATGAGACGCTCGGTATCGAATTCGCGTTCATCAATCTGTCCGGCGGAGTCGGCGTTGATTACCGTCCCGACCAGGAGAGGAACGACATCGCTGCCATAGGTGAAGGTGTAAGAGTCAAGTTCGAGGAGATCCTCACACCTGCAGGTATGGGTGAAACCGCGATCTACTGCGAGATGGGCAGGTTCATGCTCGCTCCATACGGCGCTCTCGTTACGACTGCGATCCACGCCAAGCACATCTACAAGGAGTACATCGGTGTTGATGCATGCGCTGCCAACCTGATGCGTCCTGCTATGTACGGTGCTTATCACCACATCACGGTTCTCGGCAAGGAAGATGCTCCCTGCGACCACAAATACGACGTAACGGGTTCTCTCTGCGAGAACAATGACAAGTTTGCAATAGACAGGATGCTCCCCGAGATCGAGAAAGGCGACTACCTGTTCATCCACGATACCGGTGCACACGGTTTTGCGATGGGATACAACTATAACGGAAGGCTGTGGTCTGCCGAGCTCCTGCTGAAGCCCGACGGATCCGTTAAGCAGATCAGAAGAGCGCAGCAGCTCAAGGATTATTTCGCGACATTCGATAATACGGAGTTCGCAGATAAGCTCATCAAAGACTGATCAGATATCTTCCTTCGTATCGTTAACGATATTTTTTGCCCAACCATACTTCCTGTAGTGAATGAAGACTACAGGAAGTTTTACTATCTCATCCAGGTTGAGGATGAAGTAGACTGCCATGACAGGCAGATTGAATACGAATGCAGCCAGGGCTCCCACGGGGACGATGAATGCCCACATCGTAACGGAATCACAGATGAAACCGAACTTGGTGTCTCCTCCTGCCGGGAATACGCCGCCGATAAGAACAGCGTTGATGGATCTTCCGAGTATGTAGTAACTGCACATCAGGAGCATGTACATCAGATACTCTTCGGCAGCCGGTGTGAGGTCGACTATCCAAAGAACGAGAGGCGTCAGCGCTGCGGCGAAGAGACCCAGTATGATGCCCGTGATTATGGTGAGCTTGAATATCCAGTCACCGTACTTTTTGCCGCGCTCAATATTGCCGGCACCGAGTTCGTTGCCGATAACGATGGAACCGCCCGAACCGAGTGCGAAACAGAAGCAGGATACAAGATCCTTAACGACTGCAACGATGGCGTTCGCCGCTACGGCATCCTGGCCCATGTGTCCGATAATGACGGATATCATTGTAAAGCCGGTGCCCCAGAGGATCTGGTTCAGGACGTAAGGCGCCGAGTGCTTGCTGAATTTCTTTTTGAATTCAGCATCCGCACTAAAGAGGTCCTTGAGGCCTATCTTCAGGATCTTAGACTTGAACGAGAACCACAGGCAGAAAGCAAACCCGACAAATGCGGATATCGATGTCGCAAGAGCCGCGCCGGATGCACCCATCCTGGGAAGGCCGGCCAGACCGAAGATGAGGAAGGCATTGAGCAGGATGTTGAGGCCGACCATTATCATGCTCGCGAAGGTGCACTGCTTAACGTATCCGATGTTCTTCAGGATCGCCTCGTACGTGATCGCGAGAGTCGTAAACAGGTATGACAGGGAGACAAAGCGCAGGTAGGGGATGCCTTCAGCGATGATCTCCGGGTCGTTCGTGTATATTCTCATGAGACCTTCGGGCAGGAACATGGCGCATCCGAAGAATGCTGCTGCAATGAACACGGACAGCAACACGCTGTATCCGAAAAGCTTTCTTATGGATGCCTTGTCGCCCTTGCCCCAATACTGCGCTGCGAACATGGAAGCACCGTAAGATATGCCGATGGTGAACAGATTGAGCACGAAAGTAACCTGCGAGGCGAGCGAGACCGCCGACATCGCATTCTGATCCAGGAACTGGAGCATGATGGTATCAGATACCGGAACCAGTGCGAACATGAAGTTCTGCAGGGTTATCGGTAATATGAGCGATACCAGCTTCCTGGTAAATCTGTTGTCACTAAGCATATTTGATTTCATGCGGGTATATTAGCAAATCACACGGGCAATTCAAATCAAAAGTCTTGATTTAATTTACTTTTTATATTGTTTTGTCAGATTGAATAAGAATGTTATCATTCAAAAGAGGTTAATATGCCGCAGGATTATAACGCACGGTTTCAAGAGATACTAAGCAGACTTGCTCCCGATAAGAAGAAGGAGCTCTATGTTCGCATGCGTTCCCTTCCTGCCGCAGAGCGCGAAACCTTCATGAAGGATTTCGTGACCAAGTACGATGCACGGAAAGGGAAAAATCCTTCCAAGCAGCCCGCGAAATCTCCCAAGCCTCAAGGAAAGCAACCGTCCGGCAAGAAGCCGGAAGGCAAGGCCAAGCCCCAGGCGAAGCCTAAGGCTAAGCCTCAGGAAAAGAAACCTGAGCCCCCGAAGAAAAAGGAAACAAAACCCGCAAAAGAGAGAGTCAAACCCGAAGAAGGCGAGACGAGAAAGTCCTCTTTATTGTCGAAGATAATCGTCGGTGTGCTGATCGTCCTTCTCGGTGCGGGAGCTATCGCGATAACAGCCATCAACAACAGGGAAGACATAAGCAAACTCCTGCGTACGATAAGGGGCGAGACCGAGCCTGTCGTAACAGAGACGACTGAGAATGAATACAAGATCGCGGCAAGCCTTGCTGTCCAGACTGACTCGGCTTCCGAGACGACGGAGACCACAACGCCTGCACCGACTCCCACGCCGATAGTGCTCAAGGAAGATGCGCCTGATCTTACGGGCCTGGTCATAGTGATAGATCCGGGACATCAGGAAGTTACGGACGATACAGAAGAATCATTGTTCCCGGGATCTACTGTCGGAAAAGCTCGCTGCACCAGCGGAGCCGTTGGCGTGGACATCAACACCAAGGAATATGAGGTCACGCTTGAAGTGGCCCTTGTGACCAAGGCATATCTGGAAGCATGCGGTGCCAGCGTTATCCTTACCCGTGATACTAATGACGTCAACCTGTCCAACCAGGAACGCGCCAATCTTGCCGTGGCGGCATCTCCGGATATCTTCATAAGACTGCATGCGGACAGTGCTCCTGACTCGGAGGTATCGGGAGTAATGTGCTTTGTTCCCGATTCAGGCTCATATGTTAATCAGGACACAAAGCTTGCAGACTCTTTGGGAGGCCTCGTGGCTGAAGCCCAGGGAACGGAATACCTTGGGTGTTTCTCTACTAACGCATACACAGGTCTTAACTATTCGACATCGATCAAATCGGTCCAGATCGTAATGGGCTTCCTGTCCAACAGCGAGGATGAGGCAAGACTGAACGATGAGGCGAACAGATATGAGATTGCTGCGGCCATAGCTCAGTTCTGCGCAGGCCTTTAACAATAGATTTTGATTATAAGAAAAAATAGTGTAATCTAAATTCGTAAGATATTAGGAGGGCAAAGATATGTCAGCTGATTTAACCAATGAACAGATAAAGCAACTCGCAAAACTCGGCTCCGTTGATGAAGTGGATGCTGCTCTCGGCAACAGAGATGCCATAAAGAACGAGTTCCAGTCAATAAAGGAAGTCGAGAGACTGACTGCCATGGTCGAAGAACAGCAGACTCTCCTCCATGCCATGTGGCTCATGCTCCAGGAGCACAGTGCCACAAACGAAGAATTCGACGAGTGCCTGAAGACAGCGGTCCTTTTCCGCAAGAGAAAGGATTTCAAGACAGAGAAGATCTGCCCCAACTGCGGCAAACTCATGCAGAAGATGGAAAATCTCCTCTTCACATACAAGTGCTATTACTGCGGTGCTGAAGATCTCGGCAATCCTTATAAGAAGTACGACGGCATCGATCCTAATGTAGTTTATGAAGACCTGCATGAAGCTGCTGAAGCGAATGCAGAACCTCAGGCTCCCGCTGATGAGATCGCGGATGAAGAAGCCGAACTCAGGAATGCCCAGGAGATACTTAGCAAGGACTACCAGCCTTACGATGTCTCTCAAGACTTGAAATTCGACGAAGAGGACGTATAATTACTATCACCGCTTCGAGGACCACTCTAACAGGGGGATGCACCGGTTTCGACGGGGTCGGAGATATCAGGGAAGCGGGTGGAGGATTCTCGTTGGCCTCCTTAAAAACCGGGAACTTGCAAGTAATTGCAAAC
>JAEEGG010027385.1_pt1 | contig 10808 bp, 9 predicted proteins | sample 9134161 | NCBI WGS metagenome assembly JAEEGG01 (sample SAMN16246543, study PRJNA631951) | gut metagenome | biome: gut microbiome; feature: rumen; material: CR-attached | host: Bos | place: Iran: Karaj | collected 2018-10
TCGACCTTAACCAGACTGTAGCTGCTATCGATCAGGCTGCTGAGGTTCTCAAGCGCATGGCTCGCGACGGAAAGAAGATCCTTTTTGTAGGTACAAAGAAACAGCTCAAGGAGCTTGTTGCCCAGAAGGTATCAACCGTTGGCATGCCTTACGTTATTGAGCGCTGGCCCGGTGGTATGCTCACAAACTTCCCCACAATCCGCAAGGCTGTGAAGAAGATGGCCACTATCGACAAGCTGACTCAGGACGGAACATATTCAAACCTTTCAAAGCGTGAGATCCTCCAGATCACACGTCAGCGCGCCAAGCTGGAGAAGAACCTTGGTTCTATCGCCGACCTGTCACGTCTGCCGGCTGCCCTGTTCGTAATTGACGTTCTCAAGGAGAACATCGCCGTACGTGAGGCTAACCGTCTGGGTATCCCCGTATTCGCTATCGTTGATACCAACAGCGATCCTTCAAACATCGACTACGTTATCCCCGCAAACGATGACGCTACCAAGTCAGTTGACGCTATCCTGACCGCTTGCTGCGATGCTATCGCCGAGGGTCTTGCCGAGCGTAAGGCTGAGAAGGGTGATGAGGCTGCCGATGAGGAGGGTGCTGAGAAGGCTGAGAAGCCCCGCAAGGAGCGCATCCGCAAGGTTGCCAAGAAGGACGAGACTCTTGATGAGGCTCCCGCTGCCGAAGAGGCTCCCGCAGCTGAGGCTGCCGAGGCTCCTGCTGCTGAGGCTCCCGCCGAGGAGGCTCCTGCAAAACCCAAGCGTACACGCAAGGCTGCTGCTCCCAAGGCAGAAGGCGAAGCTGAGGCTTGATTTTCATTAACCGTAAAAACATTAAAGAAAATGGCTGTAACACTTGATGATATTAAAGCCCTGCGCACCAAGACAGGTGCCGGTATGTCAGATTGCAAGAAGGCTCTCACCGAGTCTGAAGGCGATTTTGAGAAGGCTATTGAGATAATCCGCAAGAAGGGTCTGGCAGTTGCTGCAAAGCGTTCTGACCGTGAGGCTTCCGAGGGTTGCGTACTGGTAAAGGTTGACGGTAACTTTGGTGCTATCATCGCCCTTAAGTGCGAGACCGACTTCGTTGCCAACAACAAGGATTTCATTGCTCTGACTCAGAGCATCCTGGATGCTGCTGTTGCTGCTAAGGCTAAGTCACTCGATGAGGTTAAGGCTTTGCCTTTTGAAGGTAAGACCGTTGCTGATATCGTTCTGGAGCGCACCGGTATCGTAGGTGAGAAGCTTGAGCTTGATGGTTACAACTACATCGAGGCTCCCGAGATTGCTTCTTACAACCACCAGGGTAAGAACTTCCTCTGCTGCCTGGTTGCCTTCAACAAGGAGGTATCAGACAAGGAGTATGTTCATGAGATTGCTCTGCAGGTTGCCGCTCAGAATCCTATCGCCGTTAAGCCCGAGGAGGTTCCCGCCGACATCGTGGCACGTGAGAAGGAGATCGCTGCCGATAAGGCTCGCGAGGAGGGTAAGCCCGAGAACATGATCGAGCGCATTGCTGAAGGTCGTATGAAGAAGTTCTACGATGAGAGCTGCCTCCTGAACCAGAAGTACATCGTTGACGAGAAGAAGACCGTTGCCGAGTACCTCAAGGCTCTGGATAAGGACCTCACCGTAACTGCCTTCCGCCGCTTTACCTTGAAGTCTGAATAATTTTCAAGATTTCTCTATAGAAAAAACAGGCTCCCAATTGGGGGCCTGTTTTTTTTATCCTTTGGTCTGTGAGTAGCCAAGAGATAGTAGCTTGGCCTTGAGCTTTTCGCGGAAATCGCCCTGGATTATTATCTCGCCGTCCTTGGCCGATCCGCCGCAGCCGCAGAATGTTTTGAGCGTGCGGGCAAGCGCATCCATATCGGCCTGAGGTCCTATGAATCCGCTTATAACAGTCACGGTCTTGCCTCCGCGGCCGTTCTTTTCCATTCTAAGGCGCAGTTTCTGCTGCTGGGGCGGCAGGAGTTCCTGCTCCGGCTCTTCATCGGTCTGATAGTTGAAATCAGGATTGGTGGAGTACATGACTCCCAGCCTGTCCTTCCAATCGTTTCCATTATTCTTTCCCATAGTGATGACAAATATAGTGCAAGCCGAGAGGAGAAAAAAGAGTTTACTCGTTTTTATCCCGAGGCGAAGCCTATATTCAAAGCGAAGCTTTAAAATTAGTAACTTTGTGCCAATTAATAGGCTAATTATGAAAATCATCTGCGTTGGAATGAACTACTCCAGGCACAATAAAGAACTGGGGGAAACGTTATTAACTCCGGACAGTCCGGTCATTTTCATGAAGCCGGACTCTGCGATCCTGAGGAACCGCCGTCCGTTTTTCCTGCCTGACCATCTGGGTAGGGTGGATTACGAGACGGAACTTGTGGTGAGGATAAACCGTCTTGGTAAAAGCATCAGTGCCAGGTTTGCACACCGGTATATAGATGCGGTGACTCTGGGCATTGATTTTACGGCACGCGATATGCAGAATGATTTCCGCAGTAAAGGGTTGCCGTGGGAACTTTGCAAGGGCTTTGACCAGTCGGCGGTAGTTGGTGACTGGATTCCCAGGGAAAAGATAGGAGACCTGCAGAACCTGCATTTCCGTTTGGATATTGACGGTAATACAGTGCAGGAGGGTCATACTGCCGATATGATTTTTCCTGTAGCAAGGATAATTGAGTATGTGAGCGGTTTCTGCACCCTCAAGACAGGTGACCTGATATTCACCGGAACTCCTGTAGGAGTGGGCCCGGTAAGTATTGGACAGCATCTGCAGGGATTCCTGGAAGACAGTAACGTTTTGGATTTTCATATCAGATAGACTTGAACAGGAAATCGGCCTTAATACTGGTTCTGCTTATTTGTGCAGCCGCAGGTACGCGCGCGCAAAGGTCACGTTTCGTGGATGTTGACTGGAAGTCCATGAAATCGGATTCCGTGCGTCCCTGGAGCGGTTTCGGAATGGAACTGGCCGGTAACTGGAAGGATTCAGTCTATTCGGCAACAATCGGTTATCCGGAACTGACGCAAATCGATGCCGGGGATCTCAATCGCTGGAACCTTGACGCCGATGAGATTCCGCAGTGGCCCGCCGTTGAGACATCTGTAGGGGAATCATTCGGTAGAGCTTCATTGGATGCAGGATTCCTGCCTGTCATAGAACGTGACGGAAACTATTACGCCATTGTCTCATACAAGACAACCATAAGTTCAGCACCCAAGGCACAAAAGGCTCCTGTGCAGTTGGTTAATCCGCAGGACCGGTACGCCCGGAATTCTGTGTTGTCCCAAGGCCGATGGGTTAAGATAAGGATTCCAGAATCCGGCATATATAAACTACCGTTCAGTTCACTCCGTTCAATGGGTTTCAGCGATCCGTCGTGTGTACGCCTGTTCGGATACGGAGGTGCAGTTCTGCCTGAGACCGATTTGCAGGACCTTACGGATGACCTTCCGGAGCAGCCGTTATGGAAAGGTGACGGTTACATGCTGTTTTACGGTCAGGGACCTGTAAGCTGGAACAGGTCGTCCGATGGATATGAGCACTGTGTGAATACATATTCTGATTGGGGTTATTATTTCCTGACCGACCGTGCGGATTCCCTTGGTGTGTCATTCGGTATGATTGATTCCGATACCATACCCGGCGATACCATTGATACATACCCGGACTATCAGGCTTATGATCCGGATGAGTACAGTTGGTTCCGCTCCGGCAGCCGTATGTTTGAAAGATATGATTACGCCACCGGCAATAGCAGGACATATAAGTTTGATCTGGAAGGACTTGTAGGTGAAAGCGTCGGGGTTAAGGTGGCATTCTCTGCTTCTGCATCCCGTTCAACGTCCGTAACCTTAAGCGTCAATGGCGTTGAAACCGGTGTTATGACCATCGACAAACCGGGCTCGAATGACTTGGCAAGGGTGGCGGAGAAATCCTTTGTCAGCACTGGTCAGTTCGGAGAGCATAACACCGTCAAACTGGTGCATGATAGGCCATCTGGCGAATCCGGACATCTTGATTACATACGTCTTAATTACAGACGTAAACTGGCTATGTACGGTTCCGCTACGGAGTTCCGTACCGATAAGGCCGCTGATAACGTAAGTTTCTGCGTATCCGGATCAAATGCCGATGTCCAGATATGGAAACTGTCTCAGGACGGGACCTGCGGCATCGTGCCTTCCGTGTTTGCTGACGGTAAGACGGTAACAATGGGAACCTCTTATACTCCCGATGACAAACTTATGGCAGTAAATGTCAAAGGGGCTTTCCCGGAACCGCAGACAGTTGGTCTGATAGAAAACCAGAATCTGCATTCGCTCAACGGGGTAGACATGGTTATTGTAGTTCCGGCATCGGACAAACTGACAGCCGCTGCCTGGAGTCTGGCTGATGCCCATCGCCGCATTGACAGCCTTAATGTGGAGGTTGTACGTGCCGATGTGATATATAACGAATTCTCTTCGGGTACTCCCGATGCAACTGCTATACGCCGTTTCATGAAGATGTTGTATGACCGCAGAGAAGTATCATCGGCCCCGCGTTATCTGTTACTCATGGGCCAGGGAGCCTGGGATAACCGTATGCACGGGTCTGACTGGACCGGTTGTAATCCCGATGATTACCTGCTTTGCTATGAATCATATGAGTCACTGAGCCATACGGAATCATACGTCATGGAAGACTACTTCGGACTCCTTGACGACACTGAAGGCAGGTCGCTGTTGACCGAGAAGGTTGATCTTGGCGTGGGCCGTCTGCCCTTTGAATCGGCCTCTCAGGCAAGGGCTAAGGTCGAAAGGATCATTGAGTATATGCAAGGTGCATACTCGGGCGCATGGTGCAACAGGATACTTGTATTGGGTGATGACGGCGACAACAATGCACACATGGAGGATGCCGACAAGATGGCTGGAATTTACCAGAATCTGAATCCTGCTGTTGATGTCCGCAAGATATACTGGGATGCTTTTCCGCTGGAGGTGACATCGTCTTCCAACGGTTATCCGTCGGTCCGCAAACTGTTGCTGGAGCAGTTTGATGAAGGATCGCTCATAGTGAATTACTCCGGCCACGGCAGCACCGGTGAGATATCCCATGAACGCGTTCTTACCAAGGCCGATATGGCCAATCTCAAATCCAAAAGGCTGCCTTTCTGGATTACTGCATCATGCGATATATCACCTTTTGATTCCCCCTTGGAGAGTTTGGGAGTGAATCTGGTCAACAATGCCGATGGAGGTGCCATAGGATTATTGGGAACTACAAGAACTGTATATGCCAGCCTGAACGGCTGCATGAACCGCAGTTTTAGTCGTTATCTGCTTTCCCGCTCGGCAGACGGCCGGTTGAATACACTTGGTGATGCAATGCGTCTGGCCAAGAACGAACTGGTGACACAGGGTGTGGGAGAGAATGACCGTACTGAAAACAAGATCCATTTTGTACTATTGGGTGATCCTGCTCTGCATCTGGCGGTTGCTGAACTCAAGGCTGTTGTGGACCGTTTTGCCGATTCTGACACCACTGTTACTGGGCAGGCCAGGGCCGGTTCGGTGATTACGGTGAGCGGACATATAGAATGCAACGGTGAACGTGTATCTGATTACCGCGGCACGCTTTCCGCTACGGTGTTTGACAATAACCGTCTTATTACATGCCGAAACAACCAAAGGTTGGCCGAAAATCCTTTTACATTCAGCTATAGTGACCGGATTCTCTATTCCGGGGCTGATTCTGTGAGGAACGGTTCATTTGAATTCAGTTTCCCCGTACCGTTGGATATCAACTATTCCAATCAGAACGGACGTCTGTTGCTGTTTGCCGCCGGCAATGACGGACGTAATGCCAATGGAGTATATGACAACTTCACTGTGGGAGGTTCGGCCGATGGACTATCGGCAGATTCGGTAGGACCGGATATCAAGCTGTATCTGAATACCCCCACATTCCAGTATGGTGCCAGCGTAAATGCCACACCCATGCTTGTGGCCCAACTCTCAGATATGTCGGGACTGAATACATCCGGCAACGGACTGGGACATGACATAATCCTGATTGTAGACAACAATCCCAACTGGACATGGGTGCTCAACAGCAACTTTGAGCAGACTGCAGGCGATTATACCAGCGGCAGGGTGATGTTTGCCATTCCGCAGTTGCCTGAGGGCAAGCATGAACTTATGCTGCGGGCATGGGATGTGATGAACAACTCCACTACGGTATATCTTGGATTCAAGGTGGTAAATGACCTTAAGCCCAAGTTCTCCATTGACGTTACCGACAGTCCCGCACGTGAGAGCACCTCATTCGTCATAACGCATGACCGTCCGGGACAGAATGCAAGTGTTACCATCCAGGTCTCCGGCACTGACGGAATGCTTCAGTGGTCCCAAACATGCAGGGACGAATCCGGGCAAGGCGTGACGGTGGTTGACTGGAATCTGCACGGCAACTCCGGTCATAGGATGCAACCGGGTCTGTACATAGTGAGAGCAACAGTGGGGACCGATGGCGGAGGCAGTTCATCGGCCACCTGTAAATTGGTCATAGTGGGGCGGTGATACAATAAAAGGCCCTTTTTGGAGTTAATAATATGATGAAAAGAAATATAACGACAAGAGTTATCATAGCAGCAGTCGGGCTGGTACTGTCAGTCCAGACCCTGCATGCCCAGAAAGAGGTGTTCAACCCGGTTTATACAGGCGTTACATCCCTTTCTATAGCACCCGACTCCCGTGCAGGTGCCATGGGTGATGTGGGTTGCGCCACTGATCCGTACATGGACAACAACAGCCAGTACTGGAACCCTTCCAAGTATCCGTTTACCAACAGTCAGGCCGGAATATCGCTCTGTTATACTCCCTGGCTAAGAAAACTGGTAAGCGATATAGACCTGGCCAACCTGACCGGTTTTTATAAGCTTGATGATTACTCAGCCCTGAGTGCTTCACTTACATACTTCTCTTTGGGTGAGGTCTTTGTCTCTACGGACGGCGGACAGTCAATCAGTAATTTTGCCATTCATCCGTATGAGATGGCAGTTGATTTTGACTACTCCCGTAAACTGTCCGAGAACTTCTCGGCGGCCGTAGGTATGCGGTTCATCTACTCGGACCTTCAGTACAACTATGACGATGACGTATTTCCCGGCAAGGCATTTTCGGCCGATATATCCATGTTCTATCAGAACTATATAGGAGTAGGACGCCGTGACTGTCTTTTGGGACTGGGTCTGAACGCATCCAACATAGGCAGCAAGATATCTTATGACGGCGGCCAGACCAATGAGTTCATACCTACCAATTTGCGTCTGGGCGCATCGCTTACGGTTCCTATTGATGAATACAACTCATTCTCAATCAGTGCCGATGCCAACAAGCTGATGGTTCCCACCAAACCCACTTACGGACAGTATATGAATGAGCATCACGCTGAAATCAGTTCGGATGCCCATGACTACATGGAGTATATATCCGAGTATAACGGATGGCTTACTGAGACCGGTTACAATGAACTGTCACCCATTGCCGGTATATTCAAGTCATTCAGCGATGCCCCGGGAGGTTTTGAGGAGGAGTTACGTGAGATTTACTGGGGTGTAGGTGCCGAGTATAATTACAATGACCAGTTCTTCCTGCGTGGAGGTTATCACTATGAGAATGAGTTTAAGGGTAACCGCAAGTACTTTACCGTGGGTGCCGGTTTCCATATGAACGTTTTCTCTCTGGATGCGGCATATCTTATATCGGTGGCACAAAGCAACCCTCTGGATCAGACTTTACGTTTTACCCTGTCGTTTGACATGGACGGCATCAAACAGATATTAGGCAAATGACAAACATACGCGTAGGATACGGATTTGACGTTCACCGCCTGGTGGAGGGCCGCGAGCTCTGGATTGGCGGCATAAAGATTGAGCATACGCTTGGACTTCTGGGCCATTCTGATGCCGATGTGCTTATCCACGCCATATGCGATGCCCTGCTGGGTGCTGCCACGCTGCGTGATATAGGCTACAACTTCCCCGATACTGACATGCAGTACAAGGATATTGACAGCAAGATCCTGCTTAAGCGTACTGTTGACCTTCTGGCCTCAAAAGGATGGCAGGTGGTGAACATAGACGCCACCGTCTGCGCCGAGCGTCCCAAGCTCAATCCGCATATCCCTGAGATGCAACTTGTAATGGCGCAGGTCATGGGCATCGACCCCGACCGCCTCTCAATCAAAGCCACCACTACCGAGAAACTGGGCTTTACCGGCCGCGAGGAAGGAATCTCCGCTCACGCCGTCGCCCTCATCGAGAAATAGTACAATTGGGGACAGTCCCCTTTTGTATCATTTTTACAGGTAGAGACCTTTTTCCTTTATGGTCCTGGCTACAGATGCCGGGACAAATTCGTTTATGGGGGTTCCGTTGTGGACCATCTGGCGGATTTGGGTGGATGAGATGTCCATTAGGGGACAGTCCAGCAGAGTTACATTGCCGGACAGCGATTCAATGGGATATCCCTGGCGGGGATAGACTATTATGGGATAGTTCTCCAGTATGAAATCGGCTTCTCTCCAGTTGTGGAACTTGACCCAGTTGTCGGCACCTATGGTGAGTATGAACTCACGGTCTGGGTAATCGGCCGATATGCGTCTGAGCGTGTTGGCTGTGTATGAGGGCTTGTCCAGCTTGAACTCATAGTCCGATGCACGGACGCCATCCATCTCCTTTACAGCCTGGGCAACCATGTCATAGCGCAGGCGGTCATCAAGCAGAGCCTGATCCTTTTTCCAGGGATTGCACGGGGTGATGAGTATCCAGACTTCATTGGCCAGACCTTGTTCCAGAACGCTCTGCGCAATAGTCAGATGACCATTGTGAAGGGGATTGAACGTGCCCCCGAACAGTGCTGTCCTTATGCGGTCAGACATTAAGGAATGACTTGATTGTGGAGAGTGCCTTCTGCTGAGCCTCCTCAAGCTTGTCGTTTACAATTACCACGTCAAACTTGGGTGCAAATGTGAGTTCGTAGCTGGCTTTGGCCACGCGCTTGGCAATCATCTCGTCGCTGTCGGTGCCGCGCAACTTGAGGCGGCGCTCCAGTTCCTCTACCGATGGCGGCTGTATGAACATTGACAGGGCCTCGTCTCCGTAGCATTTCTTGATGTTGCAGCCGCCTACCACATCAACGTCAAACACCACGTTCATGCCCTCATTGAGACGTTTCTCAACCTGCTCCTTAAGGGTGCCGTAAAAGCAACCCGGATAGACCTCCTCATACTCCAGAAAATCACCCTTGGCAATGCGGGCGCGGAACTCATCGGCTGTAAGAAAAAAATACTCCACACCATTCTGTTCGGTGCCACGCGGGGCACGGCTTGTTGCAGATATGGAGAATACCATCTTGAGTTCAGGATGCTGCAGCAGCCACTGGACGATGGTTGACTTGCCGGAGCCTGACGGGGCAGAGAATATAAGACATTTTCCGCGCATAGGCTGTTACATTACGTTGAGTACCTGTTCCTTTATCTGCTCCAGTTCATCCTTCATGCGGACCACGATGTTCTGCATCTCGGCCTGGTTGCTCTTGCTGCCCAGGGTGTTGATCTCACGGCCCATCTCCTGAGCAATGAATCCCAGCTTCTTGCCCTGTCCGTGACCCTCCTCGAGAGTCTTGATAAAGTAATCAAGATGGTTTGACAGACGCTGTTTCTCCTCGCTTATATCCAGCTTCTCAATGTAGAAAATCATCTCTTGCTCAAAGCGGTTCTCATCATAGTTCTTGCCCACGGCATCAAGCATGGATGCACGCATACGCTCCTTGATCTTGTTTACACGCTCCTTCTCATAAGGCTCTACCGATGCCAGCAGGGTGCTGATGTTGCTTATCTTCTCGCGGAACTTCTTTTCCAGAGCTGCACCCTCAACCTTGCGGTATTCAACCAGTGCGTTGATGGCCTGGTCAACAGCCTTTGAAACGGCCTGCCACTCCTCGTCACTGACCTCTTCCTGCTGGTTGCTGCTTATTACGTCAGGCATGCGCAGAACGGTTGTGATTATGTCCTCAGGAACCTCATAATCAGTCTGGGCTGCGATTGATTCAATCTGCTTCAGGTAGTTGTTGAAAATGGCTGCGTTGATGGTCTGCGCACCGGTAGCGGCAGCAGCATCTATGTAAAGTGCAAAATCCACCTTGCCGCGCTCCAGAGCGGCGGTTATGCGCGAGCGTATGTCAAGTTCCTTGTCACGATAGGCGGGGATAATCTTGGTGGATATATCCATGGCCTTGCTGTTGAGCGACTTGATTTCAACTATCACCTTGCGGTTTCCGACTTCGGCCGTAGCCTTGCCGTAACCTGTCATTGACTGAATCATTTTTAGCGTTTTTATTTTGTGATGCAAAATTAGTTATATTTGCAGACTAACGAACCAATTAAGACAAAAGGATTATGAAAAAGAAATTCATCTGCACCGTATGCGGATACGTACATGAAGGAGACGAGGCACCCGAGCGCTGCCCACAGTGTAAAGCACCCAGAGAGAAATTCAAGGAGGTTGTAGAGAACGGTGATTCCCTGCAGTTTGCCTGCGAGCATATTCTTGGTGACGGCCAGGTTGGATCGGCCGAGATGGTAAATGACCTGCGTATGCAGTTTAACGGCGAATGCTCGGAGGTGGGCATGTATCTTGCCATGAGCCGCCAGGCTGACCGCGAGGGTTATCCCGAGGTAGCCGAGGCATTCAAGCGTTACGCCTTTGAGGAGGCCGAGCATGCCGCCAAGTTTGCCGAGCTTCTGGGTGAGGTTGT
>JAEEGG010027389.1_pt1 | contig 10807 bp, 7 predicted proteins | sample 9134161 | NCBI WGS metagenome assembly JAEEGG01 (sample SAMN16246543, study PRJNA631951) | gut metagenome | biome: gut microbiome; feature: rumen; material: CR-attached | host: Bos | place: Iran: Karaj | collected 2018-10
CGAGTTTTCGGCACATCATAAGAACGCCGACCTTTCGGGACAAATCATCTTTGATGAGGAAGGCAAGGAAGTCTTTATGTTCGGCAAGCACAAAGGCAAGAGGGTGGAAGATGTGTTCCGTATGGAGCCGCCTTATTACGACTGGATCATGAAAAACGACTTTCCGCGCTATACAAAGAAGGTGGTGACAGCCATCAAGTTGCGCATGGGCGGAAAAACGATTAAACATTAAGGCGGTGAAAATCATCTGTATAGGACGCAATTATTTGGCACATGTCAAGGAGTTGGACAATGCGCTGCCGACAGAGCCCATGTTTTTCATGAAGCCCGAAACGGCTTTGTTGGCTCCTGGTGAGTCTTTCCCCTATCCTGATTTCAGCAAGGAAATTCATTATGAAACGGAGCTGGTGTTGCGCATCTGCAAATCGGGAAAGGCGATTGATGAGAAAAAGGCTTCTGAGTATTATGATGCCATCACCGTGGGCATTGACTTCACTGCCCGCGACCTGCAAAGCCAATGCAAGGCCAAAGGCCATCCATGGGAGATTGCCAAAGCGTTCGATTATTCGGCTCCGATAGGAGAATTCAAGAATATCAGTGAATTGAATCATCCTGAGGACATCGCCTTTGGCATGAAACTTAATGGTGAATGGGTGCAGCCAGGGCACAGTCGCGACATGATTTTCAGTTTTGACAAAATCATTGCCCATGTTTCGCGTTTCGTAACACTGAAAGAGGGCGATATTATTTTCACGGGTACACCACAGGGTGTGGGCGAGGTGCATGTCGGGGACAAGTTGGAGCTGTTTTTGGAAAACGAATTTGTTTTTGGATTTAAAGTTAAATAAATAATAATCAATAGAATAAACTTTATGAAAAAACTATTCCTAATCATTCTATTGGCGGTAGGCTTGAGCCTCTCTGCCCAGCCGCTGTGGCTGCGCCACAATGTGATTTCGCCTCAAGGCGACAAGATTGCCTTTTGCTACAAAGGTGATGTGTATGTGGTGAATGCCACTGGCGGTAAAGCTTTACAAATCACGACAAATGCCGCTTTCGATACTGACCCGGTTTGGTCGCCCGATGGTAAGCAAATCGCTTTCGCCACCGACCGCAATGGCAACTTTGACCTTTATTTGGTATCGGCAGAAGGCGGCGTGGCCAAACGCATTACCACGAATTCGGCCACTGAGATTCCGTTGGCTTTCTCACCTGATGGCAAGGAGATTTATTTCACCGCACAAATCCAAAAATCCGCCGAGAATGTGCAGTTTGCTGCGAGTTGGATTACTGAATTATATAAGGTGAGCATCGAAGGCGGTCGCCCCGAGCAAGTGGTTGCCGTTCCAGTGAGCAGCATGTCGTTCGACAAGGACGGCAAGTCGTTCCTCTACTATGACCGCAAGGGCAGCGAAAATGTGTGGCGCAAACACCACACCTCATCTGTAGCCCGCGATGTGGTGTACTATAATGCCAAAAAAAAGACGCATACCATACTTACAACTAATGTCGGCGAGGATCGCGACCCGCGCTATTTGCCTGGCTATAAGGATGTCGTATTCCTCAGCGAACGCAACAACGGCAGCTTCAATGTTTATAAGGCAACCGCCAACAATCTCGAGCAGGTGGAGGCAGTGACCAACTTCACGACGCATCCTGTCCGTTTTTTGAGTGTGGCCAATGATGGCTTGCTGTGCTACGGGTATATGGGCGAAATCTACACGCAACGCATTGGAAGCGAGCCTCAAAAGGTAAACATTGAGATTGTGAACGACCAAGAGCCGGAACAGAGGGTAAAGCAGGACTTTAAGGGCGCGGGCAACTTCGCCCTGAGCAACGATGGCAAACTGATAGCCTTTGTTTCACGCGGTGAGGTCTTTGTCACAGGCGTGGACGAATACGCCACCACCAAGCAGATTACCCATACGCCACAAGCCGAGCGTAGCCCTTCATTCTCGAAAGATGGCCGCACATTGGTCTATGCCTCGGAACGCGACGGCTACTGGAACCTTTACCAAGCCACCATTGCTCGCAAAGAAGACTTCAACTTCGCTTATGCCACCTTGATTGATGAGAAGCCTCTGTTCCCGAACGACGGCATTGAGCGGAGCAATCCCGACTATTCGCCCGATGGCAAGGAAATTGCTTTTGTCGAAAACCGCAACATCTTGAAAGTCTACAATATAGCTTCCAAGGAAGTGCGTCAAATCACGGATGGCACTCAGCATTATGGCAGCCTGGGTTATGAATGGTCACCCGATGGAAAATGGTTTGCCTTGACCTTGATTACCCATATGCGCGACCCATATTCCGATGTCGGTATCGTATCGGCCAGCGGTGATAAGAAGATATACAACATCACCGAGAGCGCCTACTTTGATGATGACCCTCAGTGGGTGTTGGATGGTAATGCGATTATTTACAACTCAGATAGATATGGTATGCGATCCCATGCCTCATGGGGCAGTCAAAGGGATGCTTTCATCGCTTTCTTGAACCAGGATGCCTACGACAAGTTCCGCCTCAACAAGGAGGAATATGCCTTGCTGAAGGAGACGGAAAAAGGCAAAAAGAATGACAAGAAAGATGAGGCTAAAAAGGAGGAGAAGAGCGACAAGAAAAAGGATAAGAAAGACAAGAAAGACGATGATAAAGATGGAAAGAAAGATGAGAAACCCAAGGAAGCCAAGAAGATAGAGGTGGACTTGGAACACTTGCAAGACCGCGTTATCCGTCTGACCCCGATGTCGTCGAACCTGAGCGGCATGGCTTTGTCGAAAGATGGCGAAAAGCTCTATTTTATGACCTCTTTTGAGAAAGGCTACGACCTTTGGGAACTTGACGTGCGCGAGAAGTCGATGAAGATCTTGAAGAAAATGGGGCAGGGCGGTGCCTATCTGGCCGTAAGGGATGACAATATCTACCTGCTCTCTGGCAATAACCTGCAAAAGGTGGACAAGAACGGCAAATCGACATCGATTAAATGTGACGCTACTATGGAACTTGACCTTGCCGCCGAGCGTGAGTATATGTTCGACCACGTCTTCCTGCAAATCGAGAAACGGTTCTTTATGAAAGACCACCATGGTGTTGATTTGGCCCTGATGAAAGAAGCCTATCAGCCTTTCTTGGCGCATATCAACAACAACTACGACTTCTCTGAGATGTTGAGCGAGCTTTTGGGCGAGTTGAACGTCTCGCATACGGGTTCGGGTTACCGTCCTGGAAGCAAAGGTGATGCCACGGCCGAATTTGGTGTTCTCTTCGACCTCGACTACAACGGTGACGGCCTGAAGATAGCCGAAGTTGTGGAAGGTGGTTCTTTCGACAAGAAAAGTTCCAAGGTGAAAGCAGGCTCCATTATCGAAAAGATTGACGGTGTGGAGATTAAGAAAGGCATGGACTATTATCCACTGCTCAACAACAAGCGTGGCAAGACCGTTTTGGTGACCGTGTCGGATGGCGGCAAGACGTGGGATGAGACCGTGAAACCCATCAACCACAGTACAATGAATGAACTGCTGTACAACCGTTGGGTGAAGCACAATGAAGAGACCGTGAAGAAGCTGTCCAACGGGCGTTTGGGTTATGTCCATATCCGCAGTATGGGCGATGCCAGCTACCGCGATGTGTATTCACAAATCCTTGGCAAGTACAATCTTTGTGATGGTATCGTCATCGACACGCGTTTCAATGGTGGTGGTCGTCTTCACGAGGACATCGAGATACTGTTCAGTGGCGAGAAATACCTTGAGCAGGTCATCAACGACAGCGTGGCCTGTGTGATGCCTTCGCGACGCTACAATAAGCCTTCGGTTATGCTCATCGGAGAAGCTAACTACAGCAATGCGCATGGCACACCTTGGGTCTACAAGTACAAGAAGATGGGCAGCCTCGTCGGTATGCCCGTGCCAGGCACCATGTCGAGCGTGACTTGGGAAACCTTGCAAGATCCGTCGTTATATTTCGGTTTGCCGGTGGTAGGTTATCGCACCGAGCAAGGCAACTGGCTGGAAAACACCCAACTGGAGCCTGATATCAAGGTGCGCAATACACCAGAGAAGATGGCTGAAGGAGTTGATGAACAGCTGGAGGCAGCCGTAAAGGAATTGCTGAAAGAGGTGAAGGATTTCCATTATTGGGGGAAATAACGATGGCCTATGGCTTATGGCCCATGGCTCGCCTTACTGTGGGGCAGGCCATGGGCCATTGGCTATCAGCCATAGGCAATAATTAGCACGATTCTTGCGTTAACAAGGGAAAAGACCCCATCCCATGCGAGCGCGTTTGCACCTTATATTATTATTGGCCTTTTTCAGCCTCACTACCTTTGCCCATTCCGTGGTTGATCATGAGGGGTATTATGAGGTGAAGCATGCTTGGGAATTCAACAAGAAGAATTGTTCCATCTCGCTGAATATCAGTAAACATCTCTATAGTTATTTTCGGAACGAGCGTGAGCATCTGGCTTATCGCTACCAATTCCAAGATGGAGAGTTGCCGCCCAATTATTTCAGTTTCATGCTCTCCGAACACGACCGCCCCGTGATGTATGCCTTGGCGGAGGAATTCAGCAGAAATGCCTTCACGGAGTTGGACAGGATTAACTTGGCGCTTTCTTTCGTTCAGTCGTTACCCTATGCCTATGATGCCGACAGCAAAGGCGCAGATGAGTATGTGCGTTACCCTATCGAAACCTTGGTGGATGGCTGTGGCGACTGCGAGGACAAGGTAGCTTTGTTGACCGCCTTGCTTTATGAGATGGAAGTCGACTTCATCCTTTTGGTTTTGCCCGAGCACATGGCTATTGGCGTGCATTGCGATGAGGTGGTAGCGGAGCGTTATCTTCTCTTCAATGACAAGAGGTATTACTATTTGGAAACTACAATGCCTAGTTGGGCGATCGGACAAATACCTGAAGACTATCTGGCTTCCACGATTGAGGTGGTGCCTGTCGATGACACTCCAAGCCTGCTCATGAAAGGGGTGCAATTCGAGTCAAAACCGACTCATGTCAACGAGAAGGCTGACTGTACTTTACAACTCGATTTGCACAATTTGGGTCCCGGCAGCGTGACCAATGTCTGGTTGCATGTGAGGATTATCGAAAAGGAGATGCCCAATCGTATGTTGGCCGAGGAATATTTCCCGCTCAACACCTTGCAGGAAGGGGAATTGCGCACTGAGACCTTGTGGCTCAAAAGCCTAATTAAAGAGAATTGTGCCTTGCAGTTGGAACTGTCAGGCGAGGAGGTTCCGCCTCAATCCTACGAGTTGGGGTTGAGTTATAGCCGCACAAGAGGCAACTAATCACTCCACCATCACCTCATCCATAAAGATCCAAGAATCGTAGCCGCTGCCAGGTAGGCCTTCTGGCAATTTCCCGGGATTCTTCACCACGATGCGCAGATAACGCGTTGAAAGGCTAGGCAATTCAAATCGCTCGCGGAAGGTATGATTGCCTGTCAAAGGTATTTCTGCCGTAAGGGTGAAGGACTTGTAAGGCTTGTAGTTCTTGCCGTCATTTGAGGTGTAGACTTGAATCTCATTGGGACGCAAAATCCAGTCGTGGGCATTCACCAGAAATCCTATATTCAGCGCATTGACTTTTTGGTACTTGCCGAAGTCCAGTTCGAGGTCGGCATCAATACCATAGAAACCTTGCCAGTGGCCGTCTTTATAGTCGTCGCTGCCAAGACTGCCGTCAAGAAGAGCGCCATCGCCACCGCCCGAGTATTCGGGGCGATAATTGCCAGCAGGACTGTTCAGTTGTTTCAGCCTGCCCATCCCCTTGTGGTAGCAGAAATAACGCTCAGCGCAAACAGGCTCGCCCAAAGCATTGAAACAAGCCGCTTTGACAAGACAAGGACGCTCCAAGATGATAGGATTGTGATATAGGGAATCGTTTCGCTTCACTTCTTTTCCATCAACGGTGTAGTGGATTTTCTTGTCGCTGAAAATGGTCTTTAAAGCCACGGCAGCATTGCCTTCAGCCTCGGTTGCTGGCTCAATAAACGGGACATATCCAAGCTGTTGCAACTCGATGGCAATGTCATCATATTTCTCCATGTTGACATCAAGCCAATAGGCGCGGCTTTCAATGTTCCAAACCTTGACATACTCGTTTTTCAGCTCATGCAGTGCAGAAATCAGCTCTTGAATCATCCTTTGGCTTTCAGCGGTGTTGGTTTCGGTGGGGCTGTTGTAGGTTCGGAAGAGTTGGCAGCGGGTCAGGTTGCGATTGGCGCACCATTGCATGCGATGCACGGCATAAAGGGCGTTATCGAAAAGGTCGGCGTTTTTCTTGACCTGTTTTTTGTCGTTGATCAAAGCCTTCTCCAAGACGGACAATGCTACTGTAGCCCTTTGGTTCAATGCCTTGATGGAGTCGTTGACGAGGGCAGGGTAGAAGGGTGCCATAGGTTCGGTCATGGCAGTGAACTTTCCGATGCCGTCAATTTTCGACCATTCAGAGATTTCATCCAAATGTTGGCAGATCTCGTCGGAAAGGCTTCCTAAGAAATGCGCTGTGAAGTTGGCTTCGGTGTTGCGTTCTTGTTTCGTGGCGGGGTTCCAACTTGTCTCGGCGCCCAAGGCCAAGCCGTATAACGCGCAGTTGGTCAGCGACTCACCGAAGTCATCCCAGCAGGTATTGATGACGCCCATTGCACCGTTTTTGTAACCATCGCGGCATAGGTTGGTGATGTTGGCCTTGAACTCATAATGTTTGGGCCATACTCTTTCAGAGAGGCTGACACCTGGTGCTACAAAGTAGTTGCGTCCCGATTTGACATAGGGTTGCAGGAAGTTGTCGAAGCTGTCGATACCTACATAACTCCAGGCTATGAGGAAGATGTCTTTGTCCAGATTGTCCAAGATCTCGGGATGTTGGTCAGCAATGTCGCCCCACATCATCACGCGCTTGCGATAGGGGCGTAGCATTCGATTGACGCGGTTGATATGTTGGTAATACACAGTTTCCGCTCCGATAGAATCGACATAGGCCTTGGCATAGCCTTGCCCAAGGCTCTCGGTTTCGTCGCAGTTGATGTTGAAGTAGGGCGACTTATAAGCTCTTGCCACTTCACGGAGATGGTCTTCAAGGAATTTGTAAGTTTCCTCCTTGGCGGGGTTGAGGTTCCATTTCGTGTCGGCCAAATGGCTGTAAAAGGGATTACTCAAAATCTCCTCGAAATGTCCGAAACATTGTTGGTTGCCAATGATTTGGATGTGATATGGCTTGCAAAAATCCTCCAACTCTTTGATTTCCTCGGCGGTGAAGGCATCGGTGGGCGCAATGTCGGGATGGCATTTGGTCTTGAAGGTGTGTTCGGTGTAGAGCGAGAATGCGTTAAGCTTGCATTCAGCCATCTGCGGGATGAGGCGTTTCAGGTAGTCCATGCTAACGATGGGGCCACGGCTGATGTCATCCTGCCAAGCGCGAATCTTGAAGTTAGGCCAGTCGGTGATGGTCATGCAAGGGATATTGATCTCGCCTTTGTTCTTCAGGAAGGAGTAACGGTAGAGCTGTTTCAGGCTTTGGACAGCGTAGAAAAGCCCCGTGTTGGTAGTAGCTTCAAGTCGAATGAAATTATTGTTGACGGTTAAGCGATAGGCTTGGTCCTCGTTTTCGCTCACGCCTAAATGGTCGGTTTTTATCAGCTCAATAAAGTGCTTTCCTTTTATCATACCTCTCGAAAACTGCACTTTTTTGCCGCTGATGAGGTCCAAATCGTTGCGGAAAAGCATGATAATCTGGTTGATTTCGGCATCGGAGGCATCGTATGTCAGCACGACACTTTCATCCCAAACAAACTGTCCCTCTTTGGTTTCAACTTGCTGAGGGGTAGGGAGGATATGAGTGTTTTGCGCAAAAGTGCTTAGCGTGAAAAAGCTGAGAAGAAATGAGATAAGGAGTTTGGCTTTCATGGTTCTACGACAATTCTAAGTTTGCGTCGTTTATTCGATAATCTGTCTAGCCCATTCAGGCAGTTCTTTTACATATCTTTTCGCGATGATGCCGTCAGAGAGGCGCAGAAGCAACGAAGCATCGGCGCGGTCAATGGAGTTGTCATATAGATAGGTGCGGTCGGTCTTATCGGAAAGGAACTTGCAATTCGCGATTGACTTCTGGTAACGCGAAATAACCTTTGTGATAGGAACATCATGGCCGCCCTCCATCACTCGCTTTGCAATTCGAGATGCATTAATAATAGGAGAGTTGGTGCAAACGAAAAACAATCTGACAAAGAACCCCGCTTCTTTGGCTCTTATAATGTAATCCACTTTGTCTGTCGCAGAAAGAACGGTTTCAAAAATCAAACTCTGCTTTTCTTTCAGGCATTGTTCTCGCCAATCTTCGCAATACTTTACGGCTTGCATAATGGCTTCCTTTGAGTTCCAATCTCCAAACCGCTCTTGAGCCACAATGTCAGGATTGATATAAACCGAGTCTTCCATCCATTCGTGATGAAGGATTTTCCCAGTAATTGAGGTCTTTCCGCTGCCGTTAGGACCAGCAATAACTATCAGAACCGGTTTTCTTTCGTGCAAGGTCATGCTCTATTGCCGTACTGTTTTTGATACAACTCCTTGATTTCGTTGAAATAGCGTTCAAGTGCCTCGTCATATTTTTGATTGGCTTCCTCCGCCACTTCCCGCATGATATACGCCAACATCTCGTCCGTCGGTTCCTCCAACGAAGTCAAGCGGTAGGCATTGATTTCTTTCTCTGACATGGTTTTCTGTCTTTATGTTGCGCAAAAATAGTGTTTTTTTCACAATTTGCGTCCTTTTCCACCAACAATTCAACAATTCAACAATCAACACTTCAACAATTTCAATATCTTTGCCCCAAAATTCTAGGACTATGATTAGACTGGAAATATGTGCCAACGGCATCAAGTCGTTGCAGAACGCGATGGACGGCTGCGCCCAGTGCGTGGAGTTGTGCGAATGCCTCGAAGTGGGTGGCGTGACGCCCTCGTTCGGAACTTTGGCCAAGGCCATCGACATTTCTTTTATCCCTATTCGCGTGCTTATCCGTCCGCGACCAGGCAACTACATCTACGATGAGGAAGAAGTCGAGATGATGAAGACCGACATCATGCTTTGCAAGAAGCTCGGCTTCGAAGGTGTGGTCATCGGTGCCTTGAACGATAAGGGGGAACTCGATGTTGAAACTATTAAGGCTTTGATGGGAGCGGGCGAGGGACTGAAGTTCACCTTCCACCGTGCCATCGATGCCTGCGTTAAACCTTTTGAGGCGGTTGAGCAACTGATTGAACTCGGCTTCGATAAACTCCTGACCTCGGGTGGCAAGCCTACGGCCCTTGAAGGTGTTCCGATGATTGCAGAGATGCAGTTACGCTATGGCGACAAAATCGGCGTCATGCCGGGCGGCGGCATCAACCTTGGTAATGTGAAGGAGATTCTTGACATGACGGGCGCGGTGCATTGCCACGCCTCGTTGGCGCATTGGGTGCCGCGCTTTAATGAGAAACTCTATCCGAAACAGAAGGACAACACGGGCGCCACTATGGTCTGGACAGAGTCGAACAAGGACTTGATTTACGAAATGGAAAAGATTCTGAACCCGTTTTGATTGTCTCACGCAGGAATAATTATCTCACGCAGAATATGCAGAACTATATGAACCTACCGGCTGCAAAATATGCGTCGCTTTGCGTCATTGCGAGGAACGAAGCAATCCAGACAGAAAACTCACGGCCTGGATTGCTTCGTCGTTTTCCGTTTTCACGGAATGAGGCCTCGCAATGACGCGAAGCGGGTTGGCGCGAAGCGGCAACAATTCCCATAATTCAGCGATTTCTGCGTGCCAAAAAAAACTCACAATGAAAAAACTACTTCCCCTGATATTACTGGCATTCGCTTTTTCAGCGTGCCAACAGGTTGAAAAGCCCAACGTCGTTGCGCAACTCCTCAACCAAGGCTGGACGCTCACGAGCGACACCTTAGATATTAATATGCAGGTCGATGTGCCCTCAGTGGTGCAGCAGAGCCTTTACGAAAACGGCATCGTACCGCATCCCTATCTCGGCACGGTGGAAAACCAATTGCTCTGGATTTCCGACCATCCTTGGGACTACACTTTGTGTTTCGATGTAGATAAGGAATTGCTTGAAAAACAGATGATTGAGTTGGAATTTGAAGGCATCGATACATACGCCGAAGTGAAATTGAACGGTGAAGACCTTTTTTTCGCCAACAACCAATTCCGCACTTGGAAACACGATGTGAAAGACTTGCTGAAAAAAAGATACAACCATTTGGAAGTGCATTTCCCTCGTTATGATAGCACGCAATTGGCTTTGTATGAGCAACATCAGCCTAGATTGCCTGAAAAATACGCCGTTTCACGCAAGGCTCCTTACCAGCACGGCTGGGACTGGGCGCCGAAGTATAAGAATGTGGGCATCTGGAAACGGGTTGAATTGTTGGGTTGGTCGGATGCGAAATTGCAAAATGCTTATGTCGTTACGGAAAATGTTGATAACAAGGTGGCTACGATGCGTTTGTGCCTTGATGTGGAAAGTGAGGCTGAAGGAAATTACGTGGTGGAAGTTTATGTCAATGGTGAGAAATACAACCAGAAAACCATACACCTTAGTGGCGGTTCCCAAAACGAAACCCTGGACTTTGAAATCGAAAATCCCGAGTTGTGGTGGCCTAACGAGATGGGCGAGCAACCGCTTTATGTCTTTGATGTACTCCTGAAAAAAGGAGATAAAATATTGGATTTCAAGAAAATAAGGTCTGGCATTAAAACCTTTGAGATGGTCGATGA
>JAEEGG010027397.1_pt1 | contig 10804 bp, 11 predicted proteins | sample 9134161 | NCBI WGS metagenome assembly JAEEGG01 (sample SAMN16246543, study PRJNA631951) | gut metagenome | biome: gut microbiome; feature: rumen; material: CR-attached | host: Bos | place: Iran: Karaj | collected 2018-10
TAAAGAAAACAAAAACCATTATTGCCGTCGTGGCCTTGGCTCTGGCCACAGTGGCTTGCACCAAGGAAGAAAACGCCAAGCCATCCACTTCCAATGGCGAAACTCCTAATGAAGACTCTGAGGAAGAGATAGACTGGGACGACCCCCAAACGGGACAGAAAGCCACTGTGTATATCGAAGATGTGAAATTTGAGATGATCTATGTGGAGAAAGGCACTTTTCAGCAATTGGTGCCACATTATAGGCAAGACCCTCTTGCAGGCAGGGTGTTCGACACGGCTATTTTTGAGGAAATAACAATCGAAGAGGACTTTCTGATTGGAAAATACGAAGTTACACAACGCCAGTGGCTTACCGTGGCCGACAGCAACCCCTCGGAATTCCATTCCGACCTCGATTTGCCCGTGACCAACGTGGATATGTGGACTATGGTGCATTTTGCCGACACTCTGCATCAGCGTACTGGCTACCCTTTCCGCCTGCCCACCACCTACGAGTGGCAGTATGCCGCCATGGGAGGAAACAAATCGCTGCATTACCTCTATGCCGGAGGCAATAACATAGGCGAGGTGGCATGGTATGCCCAAAATAGCGGCGGCACAACCCACCGCGTGGGACAGCTGAAACCCAACGAACTGTGGCTGTACGATATGTGCGGCAATGTGAGTGAGGCGACGACAGGCAATGGTGCATCGGAGCGCGGAGGGGCATTCGACACCGAACTGAACCTCGACAATGTCGATTTCCGCAACGACCTGAAAGTGCAGAAATGGTTTCTGCTGGCACCCACCAATTGGTTCGTCCGTAGGGATAATAACCTCGGATTCCGTCTGGCAATGTCGGCATCCGACGCAAAAAAAGCCATGCAAAACAAAGGAAAAACCACAAAAACAAAATAATAATGCAATGATGCTTCTGTTTTAAATTGTTGATACTGTGATTTTTTGCAACAAATACCATCTTAATGTGGACATTAAACAAAATAAAATTTGTGGAATCTCGTTTTTTTTTCGTATCTTTGCAGGTCGTAAACTACGATAAAAAAACGCAAAAAAAGAAACCTTTTTAAGCGACTGACGTAAATAGAACAAATAAAAACATAAAACTGAAAAGTTATGAAATTCGTTAGATTATTCTGTTTATTGGCGATAGGAACTTTGCTGATAACAGCTTGCGGCAACAAGCAGGTGTCGCAGACAACTGGCTGGAATTACAATGATTCCAAATGGGGCGGTTTCGAAGTATCCCCCTACACCGAACAAATGACAGGTCCGGGACTTATCTTCATCGAAGGCGGTTCGTTTTTGATGGGAAGAGTGTCCGACGACCCGCACCACTCATGGAACAACTCGGAACACATGGTAACCGTTTCGTCGTTCTATATGGACGAAACAGAGGTTAGCAACGTTTCGTACCGTGAATATATTTACTGGATGCAGCGAGTGTTTGGCGAGGAATATCCGGAATTCGTAAGAGCCGCTTATCCCGACACCAACTGCTGGCGTCAGAAACTGACCTACGCCGAGGATTTGGTTAATTTCTATTTCCAAAGCCCGATTTACGACCAATATCCCGTTGTGGGTGTGTCGTGGGAGCAGGCCAGCGCTTACTGCCTGTGGCGTTCCAACCGCGTGAACGAAAAGATAGCTATCGACGCCGGTGTGCTTCAGCTCGACCTCACCGACCTCACAGCTGAGAACGCTTTCCAAACCGATGTTTATCTTGCAGGTATGTACCGTGGCGAGACCGCTAAAGGTTTGAAAGACCTTAACCCCAGCTCCGGCGGTGAACCTCGTAACATCCGTTCCACCGACGGCATATTCCTGCCCAACTACCGTCTGCCGACCGAGGCAGAATGGGAGTTCGCAGCTCTTGGTATCATCGGAAACACTGTTGACGAACGTCAGCTCGAACACAAAGTATATCCTTGGGCTGGTCAGAGCGCTCGTTCCGCAGAGAAAGACTACTACGGACAGTTCATGGCCAACTTCAAACGCTCCCGCGGCGACAACATGGGTGTGGCCGGCAGCCTCAACGACTCGTGGGTTTACACAGCCCCCATCAAATGGTACTTCCCCAACGACTATGGCTTGTACCACATGGCTGGCAACGTGAGCGAATGGTGTATGGACGTTTATCGTCAGGATGTTAACCCCATCGGCGGCGAAGACCTCAACCCCTATCGTGGTAATGTTTACAAAACCGTTACTATCGAAGACGAAGAGGTTAAGATCAACGACACCACCGGCGGCATCGTTTACCGCAATGTTGACGACGACCTCAACAGAAGAAACTACCGTCAGGCCGACAATATCAACTACCTCGATGGTGATTTCGCTTCCACTCTGAGCCAGGAAGGTTGGAGACCTCTCTCCGGCGGCGAGGATGAAGAAGAAGACGGTGGCAGCACAGCCGACAAACTGGCTTCGCCCGACAGCGTTACCAACATGATGTACGCCCGTTACACCCCCAACCCCGACAACATCACATCTATGATTAACAACAAAGTTAGAGTGGTGAAAGGCGGTTCGTGGAACGACAGAATCTACTGGATGCAGCCCGGCACACGCCGCTACTATGACCAGGAGAAATCGACATCTTGGATTGGATTCCGCTGTGCTATGACACGTCTCGGCTCGCAGACATTCCAGCCCAGCACAAAGAACAACAAAGACTAATCGAATAATTCATAACGGAAAAAAGGCTGTCCTCCGACAGCCTTTTTTTGATTAAATAGATACAATATATATATGGATAAAAAAAGTTACGCATTAGGTTGCGACATAGGAAATAACCTGAAAAGCATGGGTCTTTCGGCCATCGACAAGGAAAGCTTCGCAGAGGGTGTGATCGACGCTATGGGCGGCACAATAAAACTCACGCAGAGCGAGATACAGCAGCAGTTTGCATTGCTCAACGCCGAAATCGAGGCCGGCAACAAAAAAGCCATGACTGAAGAGCTGCAGAGAGGCCGCGAATTCCTGGCCGAGAACAAAAAACAGGAGGGCGTTGTGGAGACTCCTTCGGGACTGCAGTACAAAGTGGTGAAGATGGGCGACGGCCGCAAACCCAAGGCCACCGACACCGTGCGCGTGCACTACCACGGCACCCTGATCGACGGAACAGTGTTCGACTCGTCGGTGCAGAGGGGCGAACCCATAGAGTTCCCGCTCAACCACGTCATCACCGGCTGGACCGAAGGCCTGCAGCTGATGCCCGTGGGCTCGAAATTCATTTTCTTCATCCCGCCCCAACTGGCCTACGGCGAACAGTCGCCAAGTCCGCTGATAAAACCCAACTCCACGCTGATTTTCGAGGTGGAACTGTTTGACGTAAAATAATTTATGCAACCGATAAAGGTCTTTGTTGCCGATTTCGACGAAAGTTACCTCAACGACGAACGCATTTTGTCGTTGGGACAAGAATATTTTGGCGACCAATGGAAGCCTACCCGGCCGATGAAAATCACTCTGCTGGGGCAGATGCTGGTGCATTACGTTTTCCGCACCACTTTTCCCCACAAGGAACTGCCAAAATACGACTACAACGAAAACGGCAAGCCTTTTTTTGCAGATTATCCCGATTTTCAGTTCAATATCTCCGACTCCAAGCAACGTGTCGTAGCCGCTTTTGATAGCGAGGAATTGGGCGTGGACGTGGAGTATCTGCGTACGCACCGTCCCGAACTGATGCAGAGGTTCTTTTCCGACGAGGAACGGCAGAGCGTAGAAAAACAGCCCGACGACGAGGCAAAAGGCCGCGCTTTTACCATGCTGTGGTCGTTGAAAGAGGCGTTGGTGAAATGCTTGGGGACAGGCATCGCCAAGGATTTTATGAACTATTCAGTAGATTTTGAAAAAGAGAGCGTCGCACCGGCGGAGTCGGGATTGGTGCTGAGCGGTACGGTGTTGGACGGTGACTGCTTTGTAACCCTTTGCCGAAGGGGAGAAAAACCGCAGTTCGATTTCCGTTTCGTGGGGATAGAAGAGATTTTGGATGTATTAAAAAATAGAAAAACGATGAAAATAAGAGTAGGATTAGGCATTGACGTGCATCAGCTGGAAGAGGGTCTGCCTTTCTGGCTGGGCGGCATACGCATACCGCATAGCAAAGGTGCCAAAGGTCATTCCGACGCCGATGTGCTGATTCACGCCATCTGCGACGCTATGCTCGGCGCCGCCAACATGGGCGACATCGGCAAGCATTTCCCCGACAACGACCCGCAATACAAGGGCATCGACAGCAAAATTTTGCTTGCCAAGACCTACGAACTGGTGCGACAAAAAGGCTACGAACTGGTGAACTGCGACAGCGTGGTGTGTCTGCAAAAACCCAAGATAGCCCAGTACCTGCCGCAGATGCGCGAAACCCTTGCACAGGTGCTCGGCGTTGATGCCGACGACATCTCGATAAAAGCCACCACCACCGAACATCTCGGTTTCGAGGGTAGGGAAGAGGGAGTGTCGGCTTACGCGACGGTTTTGTTAGTTCGGAACTCGGAATGCGGAGTTCGGAATTAGTTGATAGTTTATAATTTATATTTTATAGTTTATAGTTGGTGGTTATATTGAGGAAGGTAAAATAGATAATAAAAATATAAAAAGATGAAAAACGTATTAAAAAAACTATTTCTTGGCGTGATGTGTTTTGCGGCAGTTGTCGCCATTGTCACAATTACAGGCTGTGACAAAGAAGCTGTTGAAAATGACGGAGCCTCATACGTGGATTTGGGTTTGCCAAGCGGGACGTTGTGGAAACCTACCAATGAAGAAGGTTTGTATAATTACGATTCTGCAGTAGAAACATTTGGTAGCAAATTGCCAACAAGCGAACAAATTGATGAATTGAGAACCCATTGTCAGTGGGTGTGGGATGAACAGAGGAAAGGCTGTATGGTGATTGGTGAAAATAAAGAATCTATTTTTATGCCGGCGGCGGGTATTAATTCCTGTGGAATCTACTACGTAGGCACCGATGGATACTATTGGTCGTCCACGATTTTGGATATAGGAGGACCCGCAATAGGTTTGTCTTTCTATAAGGACGGAGTGAGTATGATTGAAGTTGATCCAGCTATAGGAATGTCCGTGCGCCTAGTCAAAGATTGAGAGGCAGATTGCATAATAATGCGGAATTAGTTGATAGTTTATAATTTATAGTTTATAGTTTGTAATTTAAAATATGGCTAAAAATAGGGAACAAGTAATTGTACGCACAAGCGTTGTTGGGATATTGGCCAATGTGGCGTTGGCGGCTTTTAAGGCTTTTGTGGGCTTTCTGTCCAACTCCATTGCCGTGGTTTTGGACGCGGTGAACAACCTTACCGACGCTCTTTCGTCTGTGATAACCATTGTCGGCACCAAATTGGCTGGCAAGCCCGCCGACCGCAAGCATCCGTTCGGATACGGACGAGTGGAGTATCTAAGCACTCTCGTTATCGCCATTATCATACTTTATGCCGGCATCACGGCAATGGTGGAGTCGGTAAAGAAAATCATAACTCCCGACACGCCCGACTATTCTACCGTCTCGCTCGTTATCATAGCGGTGGCGGTGGTTGTAAAGGTGGTCCTGGGTCTTTATGTGAAATCCACTGGACAACGTGTAAATTCTGACTCGCTCGTGGCTAGCGGCAAGGATGCGCTGATGGACTCCATAATTTCGCTCTCCGTACTTGTGGCGGCATTTGTGTTTGTGCTGTGGGGTGTTTCGCTGGAGGCCTATCTTGGCGTTATTATTGCCATTATGATAATAAAAACGGGCTTGGAGACGATGTGGGACACGATAAGCAAAATTCTCGGCGAGCGTTCCGAGACTGCCCTCGCCCACGATATTAAACAGACTGTCCTGTCTGCCGACAGCGAAATAAGCGGCGTTTTCGATCTTGTGTTGAGCGACTACGGTCCCGACCGCCATCTGGCCTCGGTGCATATCGAAGTTCCCGACACGTGGACCGCTGCCAAGATCGACACCGTTACACGAAAAATCACCGCCGAAGTGTATCAGCAGCACAACGTGTTTATGACTGCCGTGAGCGTTTACAGCGTGGATACTACAAATGCCGACGTGGTGGCTATGCGCAAGCGTGTGGCGGAGATAGTGTCGAGTCACAAAAACGCACTGCAGATGCACGGCTTTTATGTCGATATTGCCGCCAAAAACATGCGTTTCGACGTGGTGGTGTCGTTCGACGAAAAAGACAGGGACGCACTGTGCTCCACTATCGCCGACGAGGTGCGTGCCGCTTTCCCCGAGTACACGGTTATTGTACAGCCCGACACGGATATAAGCGACTGATATTTTAGTTAAGAGTTAAGAGTTGGGCTGTAGCCGGACAAACAGCCCCGTAGGGGCGACATTTTAGTTGAAAGTTGTGAGTTGAGAGTTGAAATGGGCGGCGGGGCTTCGATGAGCTCAGGGACCGCGGGAGAATTTACAATTTACAATGAACAATGTACAATTTCATTACAAACAATTAAACAGTCAACACTTCAACACCCCTTCACTCCTTAGTTTCTTAACTTCTAAACTTCTTAACCGACCACCGACTACTGACAACTAAATCACTCTTTTTCACTCATCACAGTTTGCGGTTCACAAAAAAAACAACAATTCACAAAAAAAAACGTATATTTGCAAAGACAAAATAATAATACTGATATATGCTAATTGCTGAAACACAGGAGTTTGTGAAAAAAGCCAATAGATTTAATTATCTTAATCTATTGAGTATCAGTGTATTACCCCCCCCCTGTCTCAAGCCAGCCGCTATTCTGCTTCAATAGGGAACTGCATTGCCAGTATAATATATTAAGTAGACAAGGTGCTGAATTAGAGGTTGTTGCTGTTGTAGAGCGTTTTTTGTCTCTTTTTTTATTGTTGATAAGCAATTCGTTGCGGAAGCTCGATTTTTATTGCGGTTACCGTATGTTTTTGTTGCGAGCCGTATCATTTTGTTATTCGAAACATAATTTATTCAAATCCATTTATAATAATCATCAAAACTATACAAAAAGATGAGAAAAATTTTTACATCCTTGGCCATGATGAGCCTTGCGCTTACTACAGCCTTAGCGCAGAACATCACACTTAAATTCACTGGAGTCACAACCAGTGGCGACTATGTGCAAATGGACTCCGTGCAGGTGCAGAACCTGACCCGCTCGTGGACCGAAACCCTTGTCTATCCCGACACGGTGCTCGAATTCCCTGTGGTTAGCATAGCCGAAGCACAAGGTGCCGAAACTCGTATCTCCGCCTATCCCAATCCCGCTACCGGATTCACCAACGTGACAGTTAGCGTTGCCCAAAGTGGCGAGGCCACCCTGCAGATGTACAACCTTGCTGGACAGCGTGTTGCTGAACGCGTCATGGCTCTCGAAGCGGGTCAAAACCATTTCGAGGTGCGTATGCAAACGGCGCAGGTATATCTTTTGGCCGTAGCTACCGCACAGGGATGCTGCACCATCAAGTTGCTGAACAGCTGCACGGGTGCGGAAAATGGCATTTCGTTCCGTGGCAATAGCAATGCTGTGGAAAAACGCCAGTCGTCCAACCCCTTCCAGAGTGGTGATGAGTTGAAGATTGTAGGCTTTGCCATAAATAGCGGTATTGTAATTGCTAGTGCTGAAGTTCAGCAGCAACAAACAACGAGTGAGAATATCACGCTACTCTTTGCACTACCAGCAGTGTCTAATTCCGTCTCCGTATCTCCCAGTACCAGAGTTGTATTCTCGTCCGGCAACCTGCAGTGGAGCGCCACTAATGGTGGCAGCACAGCCACAACCCACGCCGTGGCAGGTGGCGGCACAGCCGCTGGCACTTGGCGTTTCGCACCCAACCAGTGGGATACCATTGGCTCAGCCCACAGCAACATGTCATCCTCTTATAACGGTTGGATTGATCTTTTTGGCTGGGGAACAAGTGGGTACAACAACAAATACCCGTATATGACCAGCACCACTCATTCTGATTACGGTAACGGCAATACTGATATTTTTGGCACCAATTACGACTGGGGTGTTTTCAATGCCATATATGCCCCCAAAACTAGAACCACCTACGCCCCGGGCTCATGGCGTACGCTTACCCGTACTGAATGGACTTACTTGCTCGACACTCGCAGCACCACCTCCGGCATACGCTATGCCAAAGCTACTGTAAACGGTGTGCAAGGACTTATCATAGTGCCAGATAACTGGAGTGCTTCCACATACGCACTCGACTCCACCAACACCCGTAATACGACCTTCACCACAAACGTTATTTCTGCCGCGCAGTGGGTTACATTGGAGAATGCTGGTGCCACCTTCTTGCCTTGTAATGGGAATCGCAGTGGGACGTTGGTCAGCGCTGTCAGTGTCAGAGAAGGCGGCTACTACTGGTCGGCCACGTACTTCTCTAGCGACGTCGTGTACGCTCTGAACTTCGGCATCTATGGTGTGGGCGTAGCCTACGCCGGACGTAGCTTGGGTCGGTCAGTGCGCCTTGTGAAAGATATGTGATAAAGAGGCAAATACGAAAAAAAACTCCGCATAAATTGCGGAGTTTTTTTTGCTTCAGAGACGTTTCAGGAAACGTCTCTGAAATTCGACACAACATTGTTTTCCCTCCGTCTGAAGGGGCAAGGAGGAGTGAAAAACCTACTGACAACTGATAACTGACAGCTGACCACTGACAGCTGACTACTGACTACTGACCGCTTTTCCGATAAGTGTGGCGGAGGTGCAGTCGGTTACTTGTACCATGACGTACTGGCCGGGCTTGTAGTCCTCGCGGGGGAAGACGATGACTTTGTTTTGGCTGTTGCGTCCGAAAAGTTGTTCGGCGGAGCGTTTGGAGGTGCCTTCGATAAGCACTTCGAAGGTCTTGCCCACGTCGCGGCGGTTGCTTTGCAGCGACAGCTCGCCCTGCAGGGCTATTATCTCTTCCAAACGACGTGTCTTTACATCTTCGGGGATGTTGTCCTGCAGACGTTTGGCGGCGTAGGTGTTGGGCCGCATGGAGTATTTGAACATAAATGCGTAGTCGTAGCCCACTTTGCGGAAGAGGTCGAGGGTCTGTTGGTGGTCCTCCTCGGTCTCGTTGCAGAATCCGGCAATAACGTCGGTGGTGATGGAGCAGTCTGGCAGGTAGCGGCGTATGGCCTCCACACGTCCGAGGTACCACTCCACGGTGTATTTGCGGTTCATCAGTTTCAGCATGTTGTCGCTTCCCGACTGCACGGGCAGGTGTATGCACTGGCAGATGTTGGGGTTGGCGGCCATCACTTCTAACAGTTTGTCCGACAAGTCTTTGGGGTGCGAGGTGGAAAAACGTATCCGCAGCAGCGGGCTAATCTGCGCCACGCGGTGCATCAGGTCGGGGAAGTCGGTAAGTTGGCCGTCGCAGTCCCAACGGTAGGAGTTAACGTTCTGTCCCAGCAAGGTTATCTCGCGGTAGCCTTTGTCGAACAGACGTTGGGCCTCGTCGACGATAGTCTGCGGGTCGCGGCTGCGTTCGCGGCCACGGGTGTAGGGCACCACGCAGTAGGAGCAGAAATTCTGGCATCCGCGCATGATGGAGATGAAAGCCGAGATGCCGTTGCTGCCGAGGCGCACGGGGTCTATCTCGGCGTAGGTCTCCTCTTCGGAGAGCAGCACGCTTGCGGTGCGTTCGCCGCAGTCCACACGGCTCAGGAGCTCGGGCAGGTTGCGGTAGGCGTCGGGACCGACCACGAGATCCACCGGCATGTCGTCCTGCAGAAGTTGTTCCTTCAGGCGTTCGGCCATGCAGCCGAGGATGCCGATTTTAAGGGCTGGATTGCGTCTCTTGGCCGCTTTCAGCTCGCCCAGACGTTTGCGGATGCGCTGCTCGGCGTTGTCGCGGATGGCGCAGGTGTTGATAAGCACCACATCGGCCTGCTGTATGTCGGTGACAATCTGGTGGTTGTGTTTAAGGAGTATGGCTCCGACAATCTCGCTGTCGGCGAAATTCATCTGGCAGCCGTAGGTCTCTATGTAAACTCGTTTGCTCATGGTTTGCGGTTATTCTTGTGTTTTGGAAGAATCGTCGTTGGTAAGGTATTCGTTTTTTCTCTTGGGATTCATCGGGAACCAGCCTTTTTGCACACGGCGTTTCTGCTTGAAAAGTTCTCCGATGCCCCACAGGGCCGACGCCCCGAAAACGCCGCACACTGCCGAAAGTATGGTGTTGGGGATGAACAGCGCCCCTGCGATACAGCCCAAGCCGACAAGCAGAAAAACAGCCCAAGGACGTGTGCCCCAGCGGTATTCGGCTTTTATTACTATGGGATGCCAAAGGCCGATGGTTGCGAAAGTTGCAAGGGCTATTATTATTCCGTTGAAATACATGTCGCAGATATGGGAATTGTTGTGTAAGTTGTTGGTGTATATCGTTTTATTTGGTGTGTGCGCAATTGTTTTTCTGTGCAAATTTACGTTTTTTTTGTCAAAAAAAGGCTAAAACGGATTATTTTTCGTAACTTTGCACATCCGATATATAAAATTAATGATGATGAAACGACTGATTTTTTGTGCGATGCTTTTTGTGCCTTTTTTGTCGATGGCACAGAATTCCCTGTTCACTCCCCAGCAGATGCCCAACTCTGTGTTTTTCCTGCCACCTCCACCCGACACCGCTTCGATGGCGTTTAAGTACGATATTTCGCAGTATCAGTGGGGCAAGGAGCAACGAAAGGATTCTGCCCGTGTGGCTATGGCTCTGCGCGATGCAGTGTGGTCCTTGGCCACGATTTGCACCGAGTTCAGCGTTCCTTTCGGGATGGAGATAACAGAGAAAGGCA
>JAEEGG010027400.1_pt1 | contig 10804 bp, 7 predicted proteins | sample 9134161 | NCBI WGS metagenome assembly JAEEGG01 (sample SAMN16246543, study PRJNA631951) | gut metagenome | biome: gut microbiome; feature: rumen; material: CR-attached | host: Bos | place: Iran: Karaj | collected 2018-10
TAGCCGTCGCCTTCCTTGCCACCATCATCATCTTCTCCAATTATCATAACAACTCCCTGATAACCATCATCTTCAAAGTGGCGGGCTACACCTACGGCCCCATCCTCGGCATGTTCGTCTTCAGCATCTACACAAAACGGGAAATCATTTATTCCCGCTGGGTGCCCGTCATCGCCATCGCCTCCCCCCTGCTCTGCTACTTCCTCGACACCTACTCCAAGCAGCTGCTTGGCGGCTACACCTTCGGCTTCGAACTTCTGATTGTCAACGGTTTGATCACGCTGGGAGGACTGATGGTTATTTCAAAAACGAAAAAACAACTGGCATGAACGAAATCATTAATTTCAACGGAATTGTCCACAAGGATAAATCATACTTTATCATTGGAGCGGCCATGGAGGTTCATAAAGTTTTGGGTTGTGGTTTCTTGGAGAGTGTATACTTAGAAGCCCTTGCAATGGAACTCACAGAGCGGCATATTCCGTATGAACGGGAAAAGCAACTCGACATATACTACAAGGGTGTTCTTTTGGATAAAAAATTCTACGCTGATTTTATCTGCTATGATGACATCATTTTGGAAATCAAAGCCGTAACAGAACTCATCCCTGTGCATCGCGCCCAACTCCTAAACTACCTGAAAGCCACGAAAAAAAGACTGGGCATTCTTATCAATTTTGGAGAAACTTCTTTACGATATGAGCGCTACGCAAATACAAGAAGCCATAGAGTGGCATAATAACCGCGAATTGTTTCAATTTTCGCGAAGCATATATTAATTTCGCGTGTATTTGCGTAATTCGCAGTTAGAAAAAAAGAGAATGACTAATGAATCTATTGAAAACCGATAATTATCACAATTTTCGCGAAGTACATTTTTTGCGTGCATTTGCGTAAGTTCGTATTAAAATAAAAGAAAATGACTATCAAACAAAAATACCAATTCTTAGTCCAGTACTTTTCGGAGCACAACCCGAATGCGGCTTCAGAGCTGGAGTTCAACAATCCTTTCGAGCTGATTGTGGCGGTGGTGCTTTCGGCGCAGTGCACCGACAAACGGGTCAATATCGTAACGAAGGAACTGTTCGCCCATTATCCGACTCCCAAAGCGATGGCGCAGGCGGAAGTTTCGGAAATCTACGAACTGATCAAGTCAGTGTCATACCCCAACAACAAGGCGGCACACCTGAGCGGATTGGCGAAGATGCTGGTTTCCGACTTCGGCGGCGAGGTGCCCTCCACGATGGAGGAACTGACAAAGCTGCCAGGCGTGGGCCGCAAGACCGCCAACGTCATCCTCGCCATCGTCTATGACCAGCCGGCGATGGCCGTCGATACGCACGTCTTCCGCGTGTCGCACCGCCTCGGCATCGTCAAGGACGCCAACACGCCGTTCGAGGTGGAAAAGCAGCTCACAAAGCACTTCCCCGTCGACACGATTCCCGTCGCCCACCACTGGCTCATCCTGCACGGACGGTACGTCTGCACGGCCCGCAACCCCAAGTGCGACCAGTGCGGCATCGGCAGTGTGTGCGATTTTTTCAAAAATAATTCTGAACAAAAACAATAAAAAAACGTTCAAGCGTTACAAACAATATATCGCGTGCGCGCGAAACAAAACCTAAAGCAAAAAACAAATCAAAATGGACATCTATATTCCGAATGCCGAACTGGAACGCAAGACCATCCTTCACAAATACCGTGAATTGTTGGAACTTTTGTACGAAAAAACCACACCGAAGCAGCGCGAGCTGATCCACAAGGCGATGGCGCTGGCGGCAAAGGCCCACAAAGACATGCGCCGCAAGAGCGGAGAACCGTACATCTACCATCCGTTGGCGGTCGCTAAAATCGTCGTCCAGGAGATCAACCTCGGCACCACCTCCGTCGTTTGCGCCCTGCTGCACGATGTGGTGGAGGACACCGAATACACCCTCGACGACATCCGCGACATGTTCGGCGACAAGGTGGCCAAAATCACCGACGGTCTGACCAAGATCGAGAACCTGGCCCTCAGCCGCGACGAGTCCATCCAAGCGGAGAACTTCCGCAAGATTTTCCTTTCCATGTCGGAAGACATCCGCGTCATCCTCATCAAACTGGCTGACCGTCTGCACAATATGCGCACGCTGGAATCGATGCCGCCCGAAAAGCAGTGGAAGATTTCATCCGAAACCGCCTTCTTCTATGTCCCCATCGCCCACCGACTCGGTCTGTACAAAATCAAAAGCGAGCTGGAAGACTACGCCATGCAGTACACCGACCCCATCAACTACCGGCTGATTGCGGGAAAACTGAAGGACACGGAACAGACCCGTGAAACGATGATCAAGGAGTTCGTGGCACCCATCGTCCAGCAAATCCAGGAGGAAGGGATTGTGGCGGAAGTGTCGGGGCGCACCAAGTCCGTGAGTTCTATCTACCAGAAGATGCAACGACAGAAAGTCGATTTCGAAGATGTGTACGACGTGTTCGCCGTGCGGTTTGTCTTTGACGCCGAGCCGCAGGACGAGATCAAGCGCTGCTGGGACATCTACCGCATTGTCAGCAACATCTACCCGCACAACAAACCCGACCGCATCCGCGACTTCCTCTCCAACCCGAAACCGAACGGCTACCAGGCCCTCCACACCACCGTGATGAGCAAGAGCGGCAAGTGGATCGAGGTGCAAATACGCTCCCGCCGCATGGACGAGATTGCGGAAAAAGGTTTCGCCGCACACTACAAGTACAAAGAAGGCGGCCGCACCCCGAAGGAATACGACAACCGCGTGGAGGAATGGCTCGTCAAGATCCGCGAAATACTGAAAAGCGACGACAGCAGCGCCCTCGACTTCCTCAACGAAATCAAGCTCAACCTCGGCCTCAAGGAGGTGTACGTCTTCACGCCGAAAGGCGAAATGCGCACCCTGCCTGCCGGCGCCACCGTCCTCGACTTCGCCTACGCCCTGCACTCCAAGCTCGGCAACAAGTGCCTCGGCGGCAAGGTCAACTCCAACATCGTGCCCCGCAACTACGTCCTCAAGAACGGCGACCAGGTGGAGGTCATCACCTCCAAAAACCAGCAGCCCACCTCCGAATGGTTCGACTTCGTGAAGACCTCGCATGCACGCGAGTGCATCAAGGAGGCCATCAAGGCGGAACAGAAGAAATACTCCCAAGAAGGCATGAAGATTCTGGAGGACATCTTCAATGAATTGGGAGTTGACTTCACCCCGCAAAACTACGGGAAAATCCAAGCCGCCACCAAGATCAAATCCCCCATCGAGTTCTGGAACTATGTGGCGGAAAACAAGTTGACAAAAGAAAAAGTCGCCAAGATTTTAGCCAACAAGAAGAACAAGAACTGGGAGGCTTTCCAAAAGAATATCACCAACGAATTGAGTGACAAATCTTTGGATGACCTTTTGAATGAACAATTGGAGAAGAATCCGGAGATTTTCATGTTGAACGACGCCTCCTCGGAGAAGATCCGCCACGTCATCGCGCCGTGCTGCAAACCGATTCCCGGCGACCAGGTGGTAGGCTTCCAAGTCTCCAGCGACGAAATCATCGTACACCGCACCAACTGTCCCGAGGCCATCGAGCAGATGTCGAAGTTCGGCAACCGCATCATCAAGGCAAAGTGGCGGAAGGAGCAGGAAATCGCCTTCCTGTCCGGCATCCGCATGGAGGGGTTCGACAAGAAGGGGATGATCAAGGACATCATCGACATCATCACCTCGCAGCACAACCTCAACATCCGCTCGCTCAACATCGCCACCAAGAACGGCGTGTTCACCGGCGAAGTGATGCTGTATATCGAAAACGTAATGGCGCTCAACGAGTTGATTGACCAGTTGCACAAAATCGACAATATCGAGAAAATCGAGCGTATCGGTTTCGACATCGTTTAACTATTCCTTTTTGCAAAAATGAAAAAATCGCACCGATACCTCCTCAGCCTTTTGTCAGGGCTTTTGCTCGTGTTTTCGTGGCCGCCGCACGGATTCCCGCTGTTGGCGTTCTTTGCGTTCGTGCCGCTCTTTTTCGTCAGCGACGACCTGCTGGAGCACGAAACAAAGGTGCCCTTCTGGCGCGGCCTTTGGCACGCCTACATCGCGCTGCTGGTCTGGAACATCGGCACGACGTGGTGGATTTGGAACATCACGCCCGTCGGCTCCATCGCCACCTTCGCGCTCAACAGTTTCTTCATGGCCATCGTGTTCGGCTGCTGGCAGCGGTTCCGCACATTGCGGCTGCCGCCTGTCACATCGCCGCTCGCCCTTATCGCCTTCTGGTGCACGTGGGAGTACCTGCACCTCAACTGGGACCTCACCTGGCCGTGGCTCAACATCGGCAACGTGTTCAGCAACAGTACTGAGTTTGTACAATGGTACGAAATCACCGGCACCTTCGGCGGCACCATCTGGATTCTGGTCGGCAACTTCCTCTTCTATTTCTTGTTGAAAAAAACAAGGGAGAATCGCAAGGCGGCTTTGATTCATGGAATCGTACTCCTGCTGTGGATTGTCCTGCCCGCCGCCGCTTCGCTCATCCGCTACCATAGTTACAAACTTCCCTCCCCTACTGCCGACAACAGCATTGAAGTCGTTATTGTCCAGCAGAATACGGATCCTGTAGAGGAGCAGTATCACATGAACAACCTTCAGCATGCACAGCGACTTTGGGAGGTAGCCTCCACCCAACTCACACCCGACACGCGACTACTGCTTTGTGCCGAAACCGCCATTCCCTGGAGCATCGCCTCGGATGCCATCGGCGCCGACGACTGCCCCACCTTCAACTCATCGTATGCGTGGTTGCCGATGGTGGACACGCTGACAGCCCTCTACCCGAATCTCAATTTCATCGTCGGGCTTTCCACCTACAAGATTTTCGACCATAAAGCCACCCTCACGGCACAAGAGACGCATGCCGGCACATTTGTGGACGACTACAACACCGCGGCCTGTTTCAACCGCAACGGACTTGTCGGACTTTACTACAAGAGCAAATTGGTGCCGGGTGTGGAGAAGATGCCCTATCCGCAGGTTTTCGGCTTTTTGGAGAAGTTAGCCATCGACCTCGGCGGAACCAGCGGCTCGCTCGGCAAAGACACGGAGCAACGCACCTTCCAATTACAAGACGTTCCGTTCCGTATCGGTACCGCCATCTGCTACGAATCGGCCTACGGCGAGCATTTCGGGAAGTTCGTGAAAAACGGGGCCCAACTGATGTCGGTCATCACCAACGACGGCTGGTGGGGTAAAACCCCCGGACACCAGCAGCATTTTATGATGTCGAAGATGCGGGCGGTGGAAACACGGCGCACCATCCTCCGGTCCGCCAACACCGGCATATCCGCCATCATCGACGAACGCGGTGACGCGCACCAGCAGACGAAGTACGACACTCGCCTCGCTCTTCGCAAAAATGTCGTTCCCAACGACACAATTACATTCTATGTAAAGCACGGCGACTACCTCGCCCGTATCTGCGTGGCACTTACGGCATTGATTGCCATATTCTCCATCACTTTGAGAATCAAAAGAAAATATCAACAAATCAAGACAAAATGAAGGTCATTCACGACGCACGCTTCACCATCAACGAGGAAATCTACCAGCAGGAGGACAATGTGTTTGTCTTCGACAAGCCTTACAAATGCACCTCTTTCGATTTGGTGGCGAAAGTGAAATATGCGATGAAACGGAAATTCGGGAAGAAACTGAAGGTAGGACACGCCGGCACGCTCGACCCGTTGGCCACCGGTGTAATGATCATTTGCACAGGCAAATACACGAAGCAGATTGATTCTTTCCAAGCAGAGGAAAAGGAATACACGGGTACGCTCCGACTGGGCGAGACGACCCCGAGCTACGATATGGAAAAGCCGGTGGACGCCACCTATCCCGTCGACCACATCACCGAGGAGGCGGTGCGCGAAACGGCGGCCCGCTTCATCGGGGAGCAGGAACAGGTGCCACCGCAGTTCTCGGCCGTGCGGATCGCCGGCAAACGGGCTTTTTCGTACGCCCGCCAAGGCGAGGATGTGGAGATAAAGCCCCGCACCATCACCATCAGCGAATTCGAAATCACCCGCTGCGAACTGCCGGAGGTGGATTTCCGGATCGTCTGCTCCAAAGGGACTTACATCCGCTCCATCGCCCGCGACTTCGGCGCGATGCTCGACAGCGGCGCCCACCTGACGGCACTGCGCCGCACCCGCGTCGGCAATTTCAAGGTGGAGGACGCAATACGGTGTGAGGAGGTAAAAACGGAAAATTGAAAACGGAAAACGGAAAATGCGAACGAAGTGAGCTTGAATGCGAGCGCAGCGAGCCCAAATGCGAACGCAGTGAGCAAAATTCTATAATCTGATGAACAAACGAATGTCATTTGTGGGTTTGGGGTTAATGTCAGGTACGTCGTTGGACGGACTGGACATGGCGCTGTGCCGTTTCACGAAACGTGAGGACGCCACTTGGCACTACGACATCCTCAAGTGCGCCACGGCCGACCTCGGTGACGAACTACGCCGCCGTTTGGCCGCCGCCGACACGCTCTCCGGCCTCGACCTGATGCTGCTGGACCGCGACTTCGCCGCCTTTTCGGCACGGCAGGTCAACCGGTTTCTGGACGGAACCGGCATCCGGCCCGATTTCATCGCCTCCCACGGACAGACCGTCTTCCACCAGCCCGACAAAGGGCTGACGGTACAGATCGGCAGCGGTGCCGCCATTGCGGCACTGACGGGCATCACCACCGTCTGCGACTTCCGCACCACCGACGTGGCGCTCGGCGGACAAGGGGCTCCGCTCGTTCCCATCGGGGACAAACTGCTGTTCGGCAGCTACGAGGCGTGCCTCAACCTCGGCGGCTTCAGCAACATCTCTTTCGATGTCAACGGAATACGCAAAGCCTTCGACATCAGTCCCTGCAACATGCTTTTGAACCGGCTGGCACAAAAGATGGAACTTCCGTTTGACAAGGACGGAATGAATGCACGTGACGGGTACATCTACCGGCCGCTTCTGGACCAGCTGAACCGGCTCACGTTCTATCAGGAGGAGGGTGCGAAATCGCTCGGCAAAGAGTGGTTCGATGCGGAAGTGTGGCCCCTGTTCGAGCAGTCGGAACTTTGCGTCACCGACCAGCTGCGGACAGCGGTCGAACACATCACAACGCAAATCACCAATATCCTCAACCATCATAAAATCAAATCGGTACTGGTAAGCGGCGGGGGTGCGAAGAACCTGTTCCTGATGGACCGTATCCGCCTTTTCGCCCCCGACACGATGGTCGTCATCCCACAGGAAAATGTGGTGGATTTCAAAGAAGCCATCCTTTTCGCCTTCCTGGGGCTGTTGCGACTGAACGGGGAGGCGAACTGCCTGGCGAGTGTGACCGGAGCGGCGGCGGATTGTTGCGGCGGGGCGGTGTACTGCTAATTGAAAACTGAAAATTGAAAACTGAAAATTGAGATATGAAAAAAATCATCGTTTTATTGGTAATGGTTCTCCCGTTCATGATGATGGCCCAGGAAGCGCCGGTGAAGGCAGTGGCGGGCGAAACCATCAAGGTTCCGTGCGAACGGATTGATTCCGTCATCGCCTTTTCCAAGACGAAACTGGGCTGCAAATACAAATATGCGGCAAGCGGACCGGATGTGTTCGACTGTTCCGGCTTCGTGATGTTCGTCTATGGACATTTTGGTGTGCAGCTGCCGCACGGTTCCTCCTCGCAATACCTTCTTGGGCGCAAGGTAAAACGTCAGGACATCCGCCCTGGAGACCTGCTGTTTTTCAACCGCAGCAAAGGAATCGGTCATGCTGCCATGGTGACCAATGTGGATTCAATGGGCAGAGTGACCTTCATCCATGCCTCCACCTATCGTACGGGGGTAAAATACGACCGGTTGGAAAGCGAGCACTATGCCAACACCTTCGTCGGGGCACGCCGCATTCTCGAGTGCATTGATGACAGCACCTACCAACTGGCCTATTCCGACGAGGAGGTGGCGGCGGTGGAGCGTGCGGCAGTCACCGTGCAGCCGGCCACCGACTCCTACTACTATCACCGCGTGAAACGGGGCGAGACCCTCAGCTCCATTGCCCGCAAGTACGGCACCAACGTGGTCAGCATCAAGAACTGGAACAACCTCCGTTCCGACAACATCCGCGAGGGACAGGCTCTGAAAATCTACCGCAAATCGCCTACGCCTGCGAGCAAACCGGCGGTTACCGCTGAGGCACAAGATGTACAAACACCCGTCAAGATGGAAACCGAGCCTGTAACTGTTGAGACAAAACCTGTCACGGTGGAGACCGAGCCTATTACTGTCGAAACAAAGCCCGTCACGGTTGAAACGGAACCCATCACCGTTGAAACAGAACCCATTACCGTCGAGACAAAACCCATCACGGTTGAAACAAAGCCTATCACGGTTGAGACGAAGCCCATTACCGTTGAGACAAAGCCCGCTACAGCAGAGGCGGAACCCGAATGGATCTACCACACCATCGCCAAAGGAGAAGGATTGTACGGCATTGCCCGCAAGTACGGGACAACGGTTGACAACATCCTGCAATGGAACAACCTCAGCAACCCCGATAAGATTGCCGCCGGTCAGAAGTTGAAAATCAGGAACAGCAAAGCCACGACAGTGCCCGCGAAGCCGGCAGAAACGGGACAACCCGTACCTGCTCCAGCAGCGGCATCCGCTATCTACCACACCGTGCAAAAGGGAGAGAGCCTCGGACGTATCGCCGAAAAATACCATACGACCGTCCAGAAAATCATGCAATGGAACAACATCAGCAATCCCGACAAGATTGCCGAGGGGCAGAAACTGAAGATTCTACAATAGTCTTTCTGGTTCCTTCAAAAGCAAACGCCCGAGCACTGCCCGGGTGTTTGCTTTATGGCTACATCACAATCAACTTCCGTCGGACGATGTCGCCCTGCCGCAACTGAATCTGCAACAGATACGTTCCCTTTGCAAGAGTGTCGAAATTGAGTTCGACCTCGGTATCTTCCACACGGATACGTTTAAGCATTCTGCCGTCGAGGCTGTAGGCTCGGATCTCGGAAATCATCTCACCATCGGCATTCACCGTCACCTTTCCGTCGGTCGGGTTCGGATAGACGATGACGTTGTGGGCCGTTTCAACACTTTCTTGGATGCCAACACCGATGCCGACCGAAGCAGAATTGGTACATCCAGTAGAGGCATTGGTAACCGTAACCGAATAGGTTTCAACAGAATCCGAGGGAACGACAATCATATTCGACGTTTCACCCGTGCTCCACTCAAAGGTGTTGGCATTGCTCTGGCAGATCAGCATCGTCACAGCGCCGTTCGGGACAGTCATTATATTGACCGTCGGGAGCGGACTGACAACCAGCATCAGCGAAACCACGCTGTCGCAGCCAAACTGGGAGGTCCGGTTGAAATAGTAGGTGCCCGAAACCGTGCCTTCCATAAAGGTCGTGTCACGCCACTGGTACGGGAACTCGCTCTCACAAACAAACGCGCTCTCCTGCTGGGAATAACTCGGGTGAATGACGAGGTGCAGGTAGATGGTAGTGTCACAACCTGCCGCAATCGGGCGTGTGTAGGTGTAATCGCCAGAGGACATATTGGCCGAAATGTAATGGTTCGGAGCGAACGGGTACGGATAAGGTAACTCATTCTGGCAAAGTGTGAGCGTGTCCAGAATCTCATACGAAGGATTCACCGTCAGGTTCAAATAGACACTGCTGTCGCAGCCGAGCACATTCGTGTAGCGGAAGCGGTACTGTCCCGACTCCGTTCCCACTCCGAAAGTGGTGTCCGTGACATCCCAATAGTACGGAAGGTCGGCGGAGCAGATCCGCAGACTGTAGTTCTGGACCGAGGTCGGATAGACCGTGAGCGACAACGTCACCGTGCTGTCGCAGCCGGAGGCAGACTGGCGATGGTAGGTGTGTGTGCCACTGATCGTACCTTCCGGGAACGTGATGTCGCGCCACACATACGGCAACTCATCCTGACAGATCTCAAGACTTTCTTCCTGATTATAAATCGGATTCACTTCAAGATGCAATGTCACCACGCTGTCGCAGCCGTTCACCGAATGGCGATAGAAGACGAAGTAGCCGCTCTCCGTTCCTGCGAGGAACGTCGTGTCGCGCCACTCATACGGGAAGCCGTTTGCACACACGTCGGCCGTTTCCTCCTGTTCATAACTCGGGTGGACAATCAGCGCCAACGTCACAGAGCTGTCGCAACCGAACGGAGTCGTGCGGGCAAAGCGGTACAGGCCGCTGCGCGTCCCTTCGGCGAACGTGGTGTCGCGCCACATATATGGCAGGTCGTTTTCACAAATTTCCTCCGAAACCACTTCGTTGTAGTCGGGATGGACGGTCAAAGCAATGGAAACGACACTGTCGCATCCGTTGGGCGTACCATATATAATATTGTATGTTCCAGAGAGCGTCCCCACCGGGAATGTGGTGTCGGCGGTCTCGTAAGGAAGTTCGGCGCTGCAAATCTCGTACGATTTCTGCTGATAGCCCTGGGTATTAATCGTAAGAGCCAGTGTGACAATGCTATCGCAGCCGGTATGAGCCGTGCGGCGGAAAACAAACGTACCGCTTTGCGTGCCCTGTCCAAAAACGGTGTCTCCGTAGATATACGGCAACTCGCTTTCACAAAGCGCCAGCTCATCACTGCGCAAAACGGTGGGATTGACCGTCAGGGAAAGGGTGAAAACGCTGTCGCAGCCATTTATGGTCTGGCGGCGCAAGGTATAGGTTCCCGATTCCGTTCCCACGAGGA
>JAEEGG010027401.1_pt1 | contig 10804 bp, 13 predicted proteins | sample 9134161 | NCBI WGS metagenome assembly JAEEGG01 (sample SAMN16246543, study PRJNA631951) | gut metagenome | biome: gut microbiome; feature: rumen; material: CR-attached | host: Bos | place: Iran: Karaj | collected 2018-10
GTATGCGCCATAGTCGGCAGCGTTGAGGATGCGCCAGTCGAAATCATATCCGTAATCACAGACATTCCGCACCCACTTCATGTAACATTTTCCTTTGTCTCGGCTTACAGGGTGTCCGTCCTCGTCGAGGTCGCCCCAACACATGAACTCCTCCACGTTCTCAATCTGAATATAGCCGGGACGAAGAGCCTCGATATATCGGAACAGATGTTCCGCAAGTGTACGGCTGTCTGCATCGCGTGGCATACCTCCCTTCGCCTTGCTGAAGTTGGTGCATTCAAGTGAAGCCCACAGGACTACAAGTGCATTAGGATATGCTGCACGGCATTCATGGACTTTGGCAACAAGCGGTGTCAGTTCCAGTGTTCGGATGTCCTCCGTGAAGTGGAGCGCGTCGGGATGGTTAGCTGCATGGGATGCTATAGCATTGGCATCGTGATTGACACAGGCTATGACCTTGGCGCATTTATCACCGTGAAATGTTGCCTTTTCAACACCAGTACTGGTGCCACCAGCCCCACAGAACAGGTCGATATATAGGAGTTTAATATTATCAGTCATTATCGAATAAAGTTGGTTCTTGATTTTGTTTTTTAAGGTAATCGTCGCCACGCTTGATGTAAGCATCAACACTACGTTCAAGTGATCGAGCCTTTTGTAAGGCTTCGTGAGAGCGCGTAGAGAAGTATTCCCTTTGCGCCTCACGCATAGCCTTAACAAGGTTGAAGAATTTCACTCTTCCAGTGAGATTTTCGGCTGCACTCGGCAAAGTTTGAGCGAGCTCGCTTTGCTCTCGTTGGCACGAAAATTGTAAGCGTCCGTTATTCATATTCATTGTTGTTGAAGTCGATGGTGGTTTTCGCTGCTTCTGACTTTGGCTTCGCCGAAGCAGCTTGTGCTCGGCAATTCAAGTGAACTTGATTGCTCTCGCTTATTCGCTGCTTTCCGTTTAACTCCTCGCCAGTGCTAGGCTTAAACATAAAGTCAACCCATTCCTCGGTGAATTGCCTACCTGCGTAGGCTGCGAGTTCACGAGTTCTGAAGGCAAGCCTCGAGCCGTTGACGGCGTACGAGCTCGAAGCATCGCCATTCGCGTTGCAGTGCACGAAGCCGTTGTCCGGGTTCGTGTAGAAGCTGGAGCGAAGAACACAACGCCCTTTTTCCTCGTCGTCTAACTTGTCGTACTCCTCTTTGGTATAGAAGTAGAACCAAGGGAAGTATCTGTACTCATCTTCTGTGAACTTCGGTTCCCAGCCCTCATTGAGGGCAGCAACGATGATACGGAGTTTGAGGTAAGCGACAACATCTTCAAATGTGTTTACGGTCTTACGGTCCCTTTGATATAATTAAATTGCATTACAAAAGGATGCTTATCACCAAGCGCATTGCAAGCATCTTCAAACGTCTTGATACGTTCGACTACTGGACGGTTATCTACTTTCTGCTCGTCAACGAGTGTAAGAACACCGTTAATCCACTCGGCACGTTTGCCGTCGGGTACTGCGATAGTTATTTCTTTACTCATGGTTACTGTGCTTTAGATGGTTGTTTACTCATGTCTTTGGATAAGATTGGCTGCACCTCAGTCATTGATGCGAGCATCATGCCGTTCGGTTTGCACAATCTTTCACGCAGATGTGCGAGCCGTCGGCAAGGATGAGTTTCTTGCAGTTGGTTGGTTCGCTTGGGCAGAAGTCGCACTTGCCAGCCTCCACGATGGTAAGACCGACGAGGCTTTCATGTGCTTTCTTGGCAGCGGCAACAGCTTGTACAGCCTCCTGTTGCATCTGCTCCATCTTAGCCTCGTCGATACGCTGACCAAGAATTTCGACATAGGCGGACATTGTGCCACACTGGGCTTGCAACTTTGCCTGTTTTTCTTTAGGCAATGCTCTGAACTCCTCGGACATCAGGAACGTGTGCAGTTTCAGAACGCGCTCCTTGACATCGGCATACTCAATACGCATACGGTCGAGGTGCGTGTCTGCAATCTTGTAGGCTTGCTCAAACGTCTCTTTGGGCGACCACGACTTGTAGCCGTCCGGGTACTCGACGAGGTAACCGTCTTCGCCACCCTTTGCGTCAGCAAGGCTACGGTTCAACACTTTCTCTGCTTCACTCTTTGCCATCAGCATAGCCATGATGGTCTTTGTTCCAATGTACTTTTTCATTTTCTTTTGATTTTTAATTGTAGATAAAAGGGAAATAATCCATGTACTTTGTTTCGCTGACAGCCTCCAGTACCACGTCAACGAGCCATCCTTCGATGTACTGTTTGTAGCGGTCGCGTGCATCATCAACACTTGATGCTTGAATGATGATGTACTGCGCTTGCTTCTTCTCTTTGGCGCCCTTCCCCTCAATGGTGATGAGGCTGTGCTTGACCTTGTAAAACTTATCTGCAGACGTATCGGTCGTAGTAACCACCTCTGCGATGTTGGTAATTTTCTCTGTTACCACTCGGAACTCTCCACTGATGTAGGCTTTCATTTCCTCAGTGGCACGCTTTTCCGCTTCTGTGAAAGAGAAAGCATCCAAAAGGTAGTTCTCTGTTACCTTGCGGATAACACCGTCTTCCATTGTCTTGTCGTAGCGGACTCCGACTTCAAAATAACTGTTCATGACTTACTGGTTTTGGTTTGTTTAACTTCGTTGAACCGGCTTTCGCTCGGCAATTCAAGTGAACTTGATTGCTCTCGCTTACTCGCAGCTTTGGCTTCGCCGAACCTGCTTACGCTCGGCAATTCAAGTGAACTTGATTGCTCTCGCTTAGTCGCAGCTTTCTTCTGCTACAATCTCGTCCAGCGTATTGTGTATGCTGGTTTCAATAGTGCTGATGTGTTCCGTGATGATGTTCTCAATGTCGGCACGCTTGATTTTGAGCGCGACTTCCGAGCCATCAGCGAAACGTAGGCGCATTTGACAATCCATGTCGGGATTGTTCGTCAACTTGTCCTGTGCTTGCAGCAGCGAAGCGCGAGAGCAGAACAGCGGTTGGAGTTCGGGAATGAAATCTTTTGCCATACTGTTTTGATTTTATTGGGTTATTACTGGTTGCGATGGTATCGCAACATACTAAACATGATTAGCGTCGGCTTTGAGTTTCCTCTAAGCCTTGCGTCACTCGGCAATGCCCGAACGAGTTCGGCATTGCTCTCGTTAGCGTCGGCTTTCGCCAGCGAGAGGAATTACATTGTAGGTCTTGAAGCGGTCGAGCAGTCGCCCGAAACCATCTTTGTACTTTTGTTTCAGTTGCTCGTTTGTGAGATTGGTGGTAAGGTGAGCCATTTTATGGTACTGCGTCCAAATCTCGTTGCGAGCATGTAGAAACTCTGTTGTCAGCGTGTCGGTGTCAATGCCGTAGAACTTTGTAGATTGTACGCCGATGTCGTTAAGGCAGATGTTTACCGGCTCACACTTAAAGCCTCGGTTTTCTTCCTCGTAGAAAGTGTATCGGTCGAGGTTGTTGTGCAGTGTGTAGTAGTTTACCATCTGTGTTACGGAAAGGTTGTAGAAGAAACGAGGGTTTTCAGTGATGTTCAAGTATTCTGAGAACACTTGCATGAGCAACGTCTTACCAGTACCAACAGCACCTTGCAGCATGATATGTTTGTGCAGTTTATAGCCACGACCTGGGAACACATCTTCAGCAAGCGGACAACCGTTGAAGTAGTAGAGCAAGAAACGCAGCACGTCCCTGTTGTTATCATCGACTACGAACTTGCGTCGCTGGTGAGCCAACACCACATTGTTTGCCACCCACATGAGCGTTTTGGCATGAGCGTCAAATACTTCCTTGATGGAAAGGTCTTGTGACTTCTCTTTTTCCTGCTGCATCTTTTTCCATGCACGTTCCACGCATTGATTGAGTGTACTGATGTGCATCCGTGCGAGAGCAGCTTTCTTTTCCGCTTCACGCTTTTGTTCCTCTGTCATTTGTTTTTCTTCCATCGTCATAGTCGTTAGAGGGTTACACATCTTTGCTCCCAAAGCCACCGTCAAACTGATAATCGGCAGATGATGGCGGTTCTGTTTCATTGATGGCGGTCTTGCCCTTTGCCTGTTGCCTGTCTTTTACCTTAATGCGCATTGTGGCGATAAGATGTTGAGACCAGTCGGTGTAGTCGGTATGGCCCTTTTTGGAAATCTCCCATTCCGCAACAACTTCCTTTGCCACCTTGCGTATCATTGTAATGTCGTCGGGTTTCAGTCCGAAGTTCATCAGCAGCACTTCAAGATTACTGGCGTTCTCTTTGCCAAAGAAGCGTTTAAGGCATGCTTGATTGTCGGCGGCACTCGGCAGATCAGATGCAAGCATCGTTCTGCTCTCGTTGGCACGACAACTGAGACAGGCTTGGTTGCCGGCTGGTTGTGCTGTTGGTGCAGGTTTGGCTTTGCCGAACCTGCTTACGCTCGGCAATTCAAGTGAACTTGATTGCTCTCGCTTAGTCGCAGCTTTGGGAGTGGGCGCAGAAGCAGCTTTCGGTTGTGGCTTAACTTCCTTGTCCTGTTTACCCTGTTCTTTCTTCCAACGGTTTTTCATGCCAATCTTACCACCATCGGAACGCTGACGGCGCAGTGTGTCCTTGATGTCCATACGTTGAGTGAAACTTTCCGAATAGAAACACTTACCATCATCGGTAAAGGTAAATAGCCCGAAGTCCTCAACAACTGACTTGACAATGGCAGCATCCACACGAAGGTCAAAGGCTATCATGTTATAATCTTTGGCACTCATGTAGTCGGCTTCCTCCCTCAGCCTTTCCAGTATCATGAAATATACGCCGTAACCTGCTGCCCCTTGCTTCATTCGCAGTCGCACCAGTTTCTCGTCGTTGCGTGCATTACTATCGTGGGAGAAGTAGTTTGTTGATTTTTGCCTCGCCATAACCATTATAGTATTTAACGGCTGGAAATGTAATCTTCTGTCTCTCGTTCGAAATCGTCAAGAGAACGGCATAGAACGTACTTATAGCCTTCAGCTTCTACCGCTTTCTGCCATTCCCGTTGCGTTTCTCTCTGTATGCCTTTTTCATCTTTCATTTCGATGCACAGTCCATGAAAGTAGTTGTTAGGCACGAGCAGGATGAGGTCGCTCACTCCTGGCACAACACCCTCGGCTTTCATCTTTGCTCCAGTGACCTTGTCACGACGGCCGCCGTTTGGCACTGCGAAGAGGTTTCGTTGCAGGTCAGGGTGCTTGTAGCGGAACAGCCGTACACATGCACACTGTATGCGGTGCTCTTCCTCGGCAGGGTGTTTCCTCGGCTTCACACTGTTTTGCCTCGCAAGCATCTGCTCAAAGGTCTGGTTATTCTTTCCGTTTGTCATATCTCAGGAATTTGAATGGTTGATCCGTTCTTTAAGTTCGTTGTAGGCAATGAATTTCACTTGCTTGGTAGGTGGCAGCATCATCGTTGTGCCTTTGCTGATGTTACGTGCCGGCCTGGCTGCACGCTGCACTGTCTTGATTGTGCCGAAGCCACGCAGCAGGATAGGTTCATCCTTGGCGAGTGCGTCGGCGATGATTTCCACGATCCCCTCGACGGCGTGGACAGCCTGTGACGGTGTGAGGTTGGAACGATTAGCCAGTTCCTTGGCGATTTCTCTTTTTGTCATAGTTTCTTGGATTTTGAATTGTTTGTTATTAATTTCCGTTGAATTTTTTCTTTCATTAGTCGCATGAGCCTTGCCTTGTTGAGGAGCAGCAGGTAACCGCGTTTCTGCTGGCTTCGCCGTTGGCATTCCTCATCAACGAGCTTTGCAGCATCGTCGAGGAATGAGATGATGGCTTTGATGTCAGTCTTGCATATCTCCATTTTCATTTTCTGTGTTAAGTATCATGGAAGCCAGTTCATTGAAATACATTTCATCTGTTGGGATCTCGTCGTCAGCAGCCATGATTTGGTTAGCGATAGACTTTTTCTTGTGGATGATGTCGTAGAGCGCACGGTCGATGGTATGGCGACCGATGAGGTAGTAACACGTCACGTTGTCCTTTTGCCCAATACGGTGCGCTCTGTCTTCGCACTGGCAGCAGTCGGCATAAGTCCAAGGAAATTCTACGAAAGCCACGTTTGACGATGCCGTCAGCGTCAGTCCGACACCAGCGGCCTTGATTGAGCAGACAATCAACTGGCTATATCCGTTTTGAAAGCTGTCAACGGCTTGTTGCTTCGATGTGGCGTTATCGCGCCCTGTGACGCGTACAGCATCAGGAAACGCTTTGCACAGTTCATCTACAATCTCATGGAGTGAGCAGAACAGAATGAGCGGTTTGCCGGATGCAAGGAAGACGCGAACAAAGTCAATGGCTTGCTTTACCTTACCCTTGGCAGAGAGCGAGCGCAGTGTCATGAACTTGACAAGAGCCTCCATGCGCATCTTGCGACGTATCTCCCAATCGGAGCACTCCTTATATTGACGCAGGTACTCGGCAAGGTCTTCCGCTGCAAGTTCGTATTCCTCACGATTGGATATTTCCACATAGAGGTCTGTACGCGTCTTGTCGGGCAGTTGCGTCAACACCTTTGCCTTTTCACGTCGTATCATGCAGCGGCGGTAGAGCTGCTGAGACAGTTCTTCAAGGTTGTCATTCTCTCCATAGTCAGCGAGGAACTTGCCACGACCTCCAAACTCCTGTAACCTGCCCATGATGGAGAGTTGGGAAACCAAATCTTCTGCTCGATTTACCACAGGCGTACCCGAAAGGAGAATACGGAAGTCCTTGCCCTCAACAATGCCCCGTGTGAAGATTGTCTGCTGTGCGCTTGGGTCTTTGACACGGTGGCTTTCGTCGATGATAACCGAGCGAAAAACCTTGATGGCATCATTGAATACAACATCTTTGAGGCGGAAGCCGCCACGACTGCCACCCTGTATGTCCCACACGAAATACTTTCGCAGGCTCTCATAGTTGACGATGGCGACATGGAACATTCCCATTTGGAGGAAGTACGGCCATGCCGTGCGTGTAGCGTTGTCAAGTACAAGTGCTTTCTTGTTGGTGAACTTCTCAAACTCACGCTGCCAGTTGATTTTAAGGGAGGACGGACAGATAACAAGTGCAGGGTAGGCGTTAGCCGTATCGACAATGCCGATGGACTGGAGTGTCTTACCAAGTCCCGGTTCATCACCGATGAGCAGCCTCCGTTTGTCAAGCCCGAAGATGATACCCTCACGCTGATAGGGGTATGGCTCAATCTTCAGATGGTGTTGTAGTGTAGTCATATTCTCACAGTCTCAGGCACCAGTATTGGAATGCCAGTTCCTCGTATTTCCCGCGTCCACGACGATAGGTGTCATCGTCGCGGTTGATGAACTTCTTAAAGATGCAGCCGTTCTTTTTGCTTATGCCGTAGATGAAATCACGGTCGGAGTGCGCAATATCCATGTACCATGCACGGCTCCTGTCCCAGTCGAAGAAGTCCACAGCCTCGTCAAATTCTTTCTGCGTAGAAGCGAAAGTCGTTTTGAGGTCGCCACCGAAGCCGAAAAGGTCAAGGAACCAATCCCACTTGCAGCGAGTGTCGAGAGTGAAAACAAATCCACCATACTCAAACTGCTGTTGCTTATTTACCATACAGCGTTGCGTGTCCGCAATTTCCAGCACCTTTGCAAGAAAAGCATCATTGCGAGCCTCCCGACGAAGCGAACGGTACATTTCCTGCGCATGTCGGAACTCGTCTTCGGAGTACTGAACGTCGTCCACGGTGAACTGGTAGTAGTTCACGCGGTCGGGTTCTGTGATGATGGCATCGACAAGAGAGCCGAAGCGGAACGCTGCTTCCTTATCGCCAAACTGTAGGCGCGGATGGAGCAGGTTTTTGAGTTCGGTGAGGTCAGAGTTGCTGACCTCACTTCGCTCGTAGTAGTTATCGGGATTACTCATCATGTTCGTCTGTTGTCTGCTTTTTCTTTCCATCCGTTGAGCTTATAGACGATCCGCCTTGCCTGCTCGCGTGTGAGGGCATCCTGCACGTGCCGGGATGTCCCGTCGGGATTCCTGCGGTAGATCCGGAATATGCCGAATCGTGGAATATATTCATATTGGGGTCTGCGTGTTGCGTGTTCCGCTCTGTCATTTTGCCTTGATGTCGTCTTCATAGGTGATATGTTGTGATTTGATGAGTACCGGGTTTTCCTTGTCGTTTGCGAGCTTGTTGCAGAATGTTATCTGCTTTGAGAATATTTTCTGCAGCTCTTCCATGGTGAGTGCGGATCCGTGGTGTGCCCACCACATCCCGACGATTTCGATGAATCCCTCGGTGTTGAGGACTTTGATGCGCTTGCGCACTTGTGTCTTTGGCTGGTAGGCTGGTGCTCCAGCCTGTGCTGCTGAGAAGAGGCTGTCCATCTCCGATTTCTTCGCCGCAAGCTCTGCTGCGGCTCTCTCCTTCTCCTGTCTGTCTGCCTGCTCCTTCTCTCGCCGCTCGGCTTCGATGCGGTCTCTCTCCTGCATCTCCTTCCTGATCCGCTCTGCCTCCTGCGCGTCAGCCTGTGCGATGCGCTCAAGCTCTCTCCTGCGTGACGGGATCATGTCGATGAGTCCCTGCTTCTCTGCTCTGATTATGTCTGAGCACTGGAAGAGGAGGTCTGGGTGCAGCTCCTCGAAGACTGCCTTCTCTATTCCGAGGCGTTCGCTGCCCGGTATGGACTCGGGTATGTGGATTGCCGCGACTCTGGGGAAGTAGTGGTCGCTGAGCGTGTCGGGGTGTATGGTGTCGGTGAACTGCTGTATGTGCTTGAGTGTGAGTTCGCAGGTTGCGAGTGTTGTTGCGGCGTAGATGTCGCGCAGCTGGGCCGTGCGCTCCCTGACGAGTGTGTCGGCAATCTGGCGGAGTTCCGCCTTGCATCTGTCGCGGTGTATGTCCTTGGCTGCCTGGATCTGCCTCAGCCTCATCTGCTCGCGCTGCCTTGCCTCCTGCTCTGCACGCCTGGCGGCTGCGTAGGAGTTACGGCACTGCTGCAGCCTGAAGGGGAGCGTGTCCTTGCGTGAGGGGTCGATGTCGTTCTCTAGTGCGGTGTAGGCTGAGCGTATCCTGTCGAAGATCTGGGTGACGGCTGATCGTTTGCTGTTCATCTTGTCGAGTGTCTTCCTGGCGCGGGAGATGAAGACGGCTATCTCCTGGTCGAGGGGTTCGGTCATTCCTTCTGCCTCCGCACGGGAGATGAGGGCGGATGCTGCCTGGAGGCAGCGGTCGTGTGACACCTGGTTCTCACTGAATGCCGCCGGCGCGTCTCTCATGACGGTCTGTATGTTCTGCGGCTCGATTATTGCGGGTGTGTTTGCGTTTGTTTCCATGTTTGTCTGATGTTTAGGGTTTAATGTTCAGGTTTTTTTCTTGTTCCGGATATTCCGGAAGGTTGTTGGCTTGTACAGGCTCACTGCCTTGTCCCTGAGATCTGAACCGGACTACTGCGGTTGCGAGGGGCTGAGTGCAGGGTTGTGTGTCGGCGTGCTCGACGTATCGGCTCATGGTGTCGCAGAAGAGTCCGTTGAGGAGGTTCTCTGTGTGGGGGCATCCCCAGCAGGCGGATGGCTTCCTTCTGTCAGAATGTGTCATCGTCTCCTGGATCTACGGTGACTCCTGCTGATATGTCGTTTGCCGGTGGTCCGTATGGCTGCGGCTCGGGTGCCGTGGTCTGCGGCTGCATGACCTCGCCTGTCTCGGTGTCAACACCATACAAATCGTCATTGATTTCAATTTCTTTCTCCTCGACTTGCTGGCTCTGCAACTCAGTACCACGTCCGATACGGACTTTCGGGTAAGTCTTGAAGGCGTGTTTGATGCACTTGGCCATGAGGAATCCGGTGTCGATTGTTCCATTGTTGGAAGAATAGAGCGCATTGGCCTGATGGTTTTTCCGGTCTTGCGCCTCGCTGTACTGTGCGAGGCGCACCCAGTCTTCCTCTGTCATGACAGAGTAGTCGATGCTTCCGTCGGCACGCGTGATGCGCAGGTAGCATGCGATGACGCGCTGTCCTGTGTGTGGCAGGTGGCACACATATTCGACTTCCTTTCGTCCTTGCCTGTCGGCAAATGAGAACTCGTCGTTGGCATAGACCAGGACAGGATTGTCGGCATGGCGTATCTGTCCGGCACGCTCGCGCAGTACCAGTTCGCCGTATGCTGAGACAGTGAGCACGACACGAGCCTCCCAGTTGTAGATGATGTAGCCTTTCTGGTCTATCACTGGTCTGCCCTGCTGGTCGAGTCTGGGAGTTGTCTTCTGGTTTCGTCCGATGAGGTAGCAGAGTGCTCTTGTCCCCTGTTCGAGCGAGAGCCCGCAGACGGCGAGGTCGATGAACGCCGTGAAGATGGAGAAGTGTGTGCCTTTCTGGAGTTCGGGCTTGTCGCGCAGCAGCTTGTTGAAATGGTTGCTTTCGCGCTCGTAGGCTGCTTCGCCTGTGCCATTACCCCAAAGGGTATCATAGATGTTGATGAACTTGTCGCGAACGATAGGCGACGTTACGATGTCGAGGGGCTGCATCTGATTAAGCTGTTCGACGGTGAGATTGATTTGACTCATGATTGATACTATTAAATGGTTTAACTTATAATTTGTCTATGTAGAAGCGGATGCACTCAGAGGTGTTCACGCTCGTCATATAGTCGTACTGGAAATCGTCCTTTGTACCTTTGGGGTTGTGATGGAGCATCGGACGCTGGAGGACACGAAGCCACATGTCATTCAGTTTTTCACGCGCAGCAGCTTTTGCCCTGTGGTTGCAAGCCTCCTGTGTGAAGCGGTGAATAACGCGAGGCTGCTTGCCGTCGGTAGTCTTGTAAATTGCGTAATC
>JAEEGG010027402.1_pt1 | contig 10803 bp, 9 predicted proteins | sample 9134161 | NCBI WGS metagenome assembly JAEEGG01 (sample SAMN16246543, study PRJNA631951) | gut metagenome | biome: gut microbiome; feature: rumen; material: CR-attached | host: Bos | place: Iran: Karaj | collected 2018-10
GATGGGTGACTTCTTAAGAAACGTAATCGACTGGGGTATCTCCCGTGAGCGTTACTGGGGTACACCTCTTCCGGTATGGGAGTGCGAGTGCGGCCACAGACACTGCATCGGTTCTATCGAAGAACTCAAGTCCATGTCTGACGACTGTCCGGACGATATCGAGCTTCATAAGCCTTATGTTGATAACGTACACATCAAGTGTCCCAAGTGCGGCGGACAGATGAAGAGAGTTACTGAGGTTATCGACTGCTGGTTCGACTCCGGTTCAATGCCTTTTGCCCAGTATCACTATCCTTTCGAGAACAAGGAATTCTTCGATTCACACTATCCCTGCCAGTTCATCTCTGAGGGTATCGACCAGACAAGAGGATGGTTCTATTCACTTATCGCTATCTCAACAGTTCTCTTCGGAAGAGCACCTTTCGAGAACTGCATCGTTATGGGTATCGTTCAGGACAAGGACGGTATCAAGATGAGCAAGCACTTAGGAAACGTTGTTGATCCCTGGGATGTTCTCGATACACAGGGCGCTGACGCTGCAAGATGGTATTTCTACACAGCTAACCAGCCCTGGCTTCCTTCAAGATTCTCCAAGGAAGCTGTCAACGACGGCATCAAGAAGTTCATCGGTACATTCTGGAATACTTATGCATTCTACGTAATGTACGCAGACATCGATAACTTCGATCCTACAAAGCACACACTCGATAAGGCTTCTTTGGGCGCTATGGACAGATGGGTTCTCTCACGTCTTAACACCCTCATCAAGGTCGTTAACGAGAAAATGGATAATTACGATATCTCCCAGTCAGCAAGACTCATTCAGGACTTCACTGAAGAGCTCTCCAACTGGTACGTAAGACGCTGCCGTGACAGATACTGGGGCGCTGAAGAGACACAGGACAAGGTCAATGCTTACATGACGCTCTATACTGTTCTCGACAACCTCACAAGACTCTGCGCACCGTTCGTTCCGTTCATGACAGAAGAGATCTATCAGAACATCGTATGCTCAGTAGATAAGGAAGCTCCTATCTCAGTTCACCTCGCTAAGTACCCGGCAGCTGATGAGAGCCTGATCGACGCTAAGCTCGAAGAGGAGATGGAACTTGTCCAGCAGATCGTAACTCTGGGCCACAGCTGCCGTGAATCTGCTTCTATCAAGAATCGTCAGCCGCTTTCCGAGATCTACGTAGTATCCGAGATCGGTCTTGACGATGAGTATAAGCCGATCGTTCTTGATGAGCTTAACATCCGTAAGATCGAAGTCTTGAGCGATGCTTCAACACTCGTTGATTACAGCTTCAAGCCTCAGCTCAGAACATGCGGAAGAAAGTTCGGCAAGAATCTTAATGATGCCAAGGAAGTTATCGCAAATCTCCCGGGCAAGGAGACATATAATGCTCTTAAGAACGGCTCTGTAAAGATCACAGTAAACGGTGAAGAGTACGAGATGACAGAAGAAGACTTCCTCATCGAGACAACCCAGCCTGAAGGATTCTCCACGCAGACATCCGGCAATCTTACTGTTTCCATCTCCACAGTTCTTACAGAAGAACTCATCGAAGACGGTCTCGTAAGAGAGATGATCTCCAAGATCCAGAATCACCGTAAGGAGACAGAGGGTCTTACAGTATCCGACCGTATCGTTCTCAAGTATGAGGGCAACGATAAGCTCGCTGAAGTAATCGAGAAGAAGAAGGATTACCTTGCTTCTGAAGTACTTGCAGTCGAGATCTCCAAGGGCACCGGCGACAACTCCAAGGAGTGGAATGTCAACGGAGAGAAGATCACATTCTCTGTCGTTAAGGCATGAGGTAGATTATGATAATTAACCTGTTCTTTAGCGGATACGACATACAGACGATTATCTATATGCTGATAATCTTTATCATTGCGCTGACACTGTCTTTCTCGATCCATGAGTTTATGCATGCGACAGTTGCGGTATGGCTCGGCGATCCGACGCCAAGGAACATGGGAAGAGTTACCCTTAATCCTATTGCACATATGGATCCGATAGGTACGATCCTGCTTCTTACTGCAGGTTTCGGCTGGGGTAAGCCTGTAATGTATAATCCTTCGAATCTTCACAGATTCAAGAACCACCGCTGGATGAACATCATGGTTCATCTGGCAGGTGTTACGGGCAATTTCCTGTTAGGTACAGTATCGATGATCTTGGGAAGCCTGTTCTATCATCTGGTCTTAAGATTCAGTGATGCATCTTTCGGTATCGCGTTAAAAGCTCTTTCTGATGTATTTCTTTATACCTACGCATTCTCTATGATGCTCCTGGCATTTAACCTTCTGCCGATCCCGCCTTTGGACGGTTTCCATGTTCTTCAGGAATTATTGCCTTATAAGGTCAGATATTCACAGGGATACAGGAATTTTGAGAGATGGTCACCGATGATCCTCATGGCCATTTTCTTTATCGGATATGTCTCCAGGATCTCGATCTTAAGCAAGGTAGTCAGTATTATCCAGTGGCCTTTCGAAAAGATCATCGGCTTCATCCTGATTCCTTTTGAAATGCTGTTCTCTCTGATTGGAATCTGATAATATGCCCGAACAAGCAGTAAAGCCTGAGATCAGATTAAGACAATTCGAAGGCCCTCTGGACCTGCTTTTGCATTTGATCGAGAAGAACGATGTCGATATCTACGATATCCCGATCAGCACCATTACAGCTCAGTATATGCAGTATATCGAGTCCATGCAGGAGTTCGACATGGAGCTTGCTTCAGACTTCCTTGTAATGGGTGCTACTCTGGTCTCAATAAAGTCCAGGATGATGCTTCCCGGAATGCAGGCTGCATTAGGCGGCACAGGCGACGATGTTGTTGATCCCAGAGAAGAACTCGTAATTTCATTGATGAGATATAAGAGATGCCGTGTTTTCGCGCAGGACTTAAAAGAAAGAAGAGATAAGTTCGACGGCGCGAGATTCCGTATTGCATCAACTGCTAAGCAGCTCGGGATCTCTTTAAAGCCGGCTGAGCAGAACTTTGATATAGAGGAATTCAACGATGCCGTTGCTCTCATCAATGAGCGTAATGAGCAGCGGTTTACTGATATTTCAGCGAAGATCACACATATCCTTCAGAGAGATAAGCGTTCCGTAAAGGAGAGGATCAAGTCGATCTGGCGTTCCATTACGGGCAAGGGCAAGATCTTATTTTCGAGTCTGTTCGGAAAGAAAGCAGAGAAGATGGATAAGGTCGTAAGCTTCCTTGCGATACTGGAACTTGTCAGGGACAACAAGGTTACCGTAGAACAGGACAGAAACTTCGGCGAGATCTCGATCGAAGAGAAAAAGGGTTAAGAATTATGGAAGACGATTTTAAGATAACATCACAGGAATTACCCGCGGCTATCGAATCGATTTTATTTGTATCCGGTGACCCTGTTTCAGTCGATAAACTGGCTGATATCTGCAACTGCTCGAAAAATGCCGTTAATGAGGCATTAAAGTCCCTTACGGACAGATATTCGGGCAACCCCTGGAGCGGCCTTGAGATCAGGAAGACTGAAGATTCATATGCGATCATGACAAGACCTTCACAGAAGAAGATCTTAGACAGGATGTTCGGTCCGAGGCAGGTTCCGCCGCTCTCACAGGCATCTTACGAGACATTGGCCGTAATCGCTTATAACCAGCCGTGCACAAGAGCGCAGGTTGAGCTCGTCAGAGGCGTTTCTTCGGATTCGATCATTTCAAGACTTCTGGACAGAGGCTGGATCGAAGAAGCGGGCAACCTTGACGCACCCGGAAGGCCTTCATTATTTAAGACGAGCAGAAAGTTCCTGACCGAATTCGGAATCGAATCGGTAAAGGATCTCCCGCCGCTTGAACTTATGAGCTACCAGACGATCAGGGATATGGAAGATTCCCTTAAGGAAGCTGCCGGTGGAGAGGATAAGCAGATCTCGATCGAGAGCCTCATGGCACCTAAGCCTGAGAATGAGGAAGGTGAAGATAATGACGGGGACGCTTGATCTTATCGAAAACAGCATTTCCAATATGAGCAAAGGCCATAAGGCCATTGCAGGCTTTATTCTGGAATCCTATGACAAAGCTGCTTACATGACCGCTGCCAAATTAGGCGAAGAGGTCGGAGTATCCGAATCGACTGTCGTAAGATTTACGACAGAATTAGGGTTCGAAGGTTATCCCGAATTCCAGAAGGCTCTTCAGGAAGACCTTAAGTCCAAGCTTACTTCCGTTCAGAGATTAGGTCTTACAGAGAAGTTTGAGAGCGACAGCGAAGCCTTAAGATCAGTTGTCAACCAGGACATTGCTAATCTTCGTGATTCGCTTAATTCCATTGATGAGAAAGAATTCGACAACGCTGTCCGTTCTATTCTCAAAGCCAGAAAGATATATATCATGGGCATCAGGGCATCGGCTCCTTTGTCGGAGTTCATGCACTTTTATATGACGCTTTTATTTGATGACGTTGTGCTGGTCAGAAGCACCTGTACTAATGAGCTCTTCGAGCAGATCATGCCGATCGGGGAAGGCGACGTTATGATCGGAATCTCATTCCCGAGATATTCCGCAAGAACGATCAACTCCATGGGTTATGCCAAAAAGAAGGGCGCAACGATAATCGCTATTACCGACAAGGACGATACGGCAATGACCGAATATGCCGACATCAAGCTTTTCGCGAAATCATCAATGGCATCATTCGTTGACTCGCTTACAGCACCGCTGTCACTTATAAACGCGCTTCTCGTATCGCTCGGAATGCACAGGAAAGAACACATTCAGTCATCACTTGAATCACTTGAGACATTATGGTCGCAGTACCGCGTATATGAGACGGGAAGAGACAGGACCACAGAAGACGGAGATATTTTATAAAGGAGACTATTATGGGCATTTATCAGATCGCAATCGACGGACCTTCCGGATCAGGCAAGAGCACGCTCGCAAAAGGCGTCGCCAAAGAACTCGGCATTATGTATCTTGATACCGGTGCTATGTACAGAACATGCGCTGTCGCTTCCATCAAGAATGGTATAAATGCAAAAGATGCTGATGCGGTTAAGAAGATGATGGATGAAGTTAAGATCGAAGTCGCTTTTATTGACGGCGTTCAGCACATGATCCTTGACGGTGAGGATGTCACAGGCGAATTAAGAACACCCCAGACATCCATAGCGGCATCTGATATTTCCGCACTTCCTTTTGTAAGAGCTGCAATGGTTTCTCTTCAAAGAGAGATAGCAAAGAACCAGACATTCGTGCTTGACGGCAGGGATATAGCATCCGTAGTGCTTCCTGACGCCAAATACAAGTTCTTCGTAGTATGCGCACCTGAGGTAAGAGCCGAGAGAAGACTTAAGGAACTTAATGAAGCAGGCGACCACTCCCAAAGTTATGAAGAAGTATTAAGAGATATTAAATATAGAGATGAGCAGGACTCCACAAGAGCTGCATCACCTCTTATCCGGGTACCTGAAGCAATTGTTATCGATACGGGCAAGTACGATATAGACGGCACCAGGGAATTCCTTTTAAGCCATCTGGAAGAGGAAGATAAGTGAAAGTAACTGTCGCTAAATCATCAGGCTTCTGTTTTGGAGTTAAAAATGCCGTTACGGCTGCAAAAGACGCAGTCGCTTCAAGTACTGACGGCAAGACACTTGTGATGTTAGGCGAGATCGTCCATAACAAATACGTTGTAGATAAGCTTGTTGAAGGCGGCTTTGTTATCTGCGAAAAGGCAGAAGACTGTCCTGACGGTTCCGTTGTAATTGTCAGAGCCCACGGTGTAACTCCTGATGAAATAAGGATATTGGAGTCCAAGAACTGCGATATAAGGAACATGACATGTCCGTTCGTCTCGAAGATCCATAAGATCGTAAAGGAGAATGCGGAGAAGGGAATGAACATAATCATTGCCGGAACCAAAGGCCATCCCGAGGTAACCGGCATTCTCGGAGAAGCAGAGGGATATGGCGTCAAATGCGCTGTTATCAAGGCTCCTGAGGATCTTGAAAGCCTTGATTTTCCGCTTGAATCGGCCATTTTGATATCGCAAACTACGTTCTCCAGCGACACTTTTAAAAAAATATGCCAATTTGTTAAAAATAAAATTGAAAAATATAATGTTTTTGATACAATATGTATTACGACTGAAAGTAGGCAAAAGGAAGCCGCTTCGCTCTCTGAGACTTCAGATTCGATGATAGTCATCGGTTCTGCTCACAGTTCGAACACCACTAAGCTTTTGGACATCTGCAAAGGTCGTTGTGCAAGAACATTCCTTGTGAATTCCGGCACAGAGGTTAGAAGCCTTATCCAGAATGGGGACATACTTCCAACTGACAAAGTCGGGATCACAGCGGGTGCATCTACACCGGAAGCTATTATTTTGGAGGTTGTTCAACAAATGAACGAAGAAGAGAAGATCACAAATCAGGGCTTTGACACAGAGTTTGCCAATGCTGTCGATTTAATTGCGCAGGTTAGAAGAGGTGCTGTAGTAAAGGGCACGATCACATCTGCAGACGACGACTATGTTTATGTAGACGTACACGACAAGTCCGAAGGTAGAATTTCACGTAAGGAGTTTGATTCGGATCCTGAATTCGATCTTGATAAGGCTATTGCCGACCACGTTGAAGTTACCGTTAAGGTCAGAAGCATCAAGAATTCCGATCAGGGCAAGGAAATTATCCTTTCTAAGAATGACGTAGAGTCTGAGAAGGGCAGAGCTGAGATCGAGGAAGCTTATAAGAACAAGACTCCTATTACTGTTAAGATCACACGCACTGTAAAGGACGGCGTTATCGGTTCTTACAAGGGCGTTGATATCTATATCCACAGAACACAGATCAAGACCGGCGAAGTTAAGGACCTCGAGTCTTATGTCGGCCAGACACTCGATATCCTCGTAACCAAATTCGATACAGAGAAGGGACGCCTTAGAATCTCCGGAAGCCACAGGATCATCGTTTCCGAAGAGCGCCGCAAGAAGAGCGCTGAGATCTGGGACAACATCGAGGAAGGCAAGCACTACAAAGGTGTTGTAAGAAGCCTTGTTGATTTCGGTGCTTTCATCGATATCGGCGGTGTTGACGGACTCGTACACGTTTCCGAGCTCTCTTGGAGCCGCAACGCTAAGCCTGCTGACGTTCTTAAGGTCGGCGAGGAAGTTGACGTTTACGTTAAGTCTTTCGATAAGGAAACAAAGAAGATCTCTTTGGGCTACAAGAAGCTTGAGGACGATCCTTACTATGCAATCGAAGAGAGAATGCCTGTTGGCTGCGTAGTTCAGGGTACTGTTGTACGTCTTACAAAGTTCGGTGCTTTCGTTCAGCTTGAGCCTGATCTCGACGCACTCTGCCATGTATCCCAGATCTCTTCCAGAAGACTTGAGAAGCCTGAGGATGCTCTTTCCGTAGGCCAGGTCGTTCAGGCTAAGGTCATCAAGATCGAACCTGAGGAGAGAAGGATCTCTATCTCCATCAAGGAAGTTGCTCCTATCGATCCTGAGCTCCCTGAGGAAGAAGCAGTTGAGGAAGCTGCTGAAGCTCCTGAGACAACAGAAGAGTAATTCAGTATTAATTTGACTTCATAAGAGCCGTCTCATTAGAGGCGGCTCTTTTAGTTTTGGTTATTCTGACCGGGCGCAGACCCAATGACGCCCATCTCCCGTTGCTAAAACAGCCCGCGTGTGAATGGTCTGAGAGACGAACAAACAGGCGACATATGGAATTAATGATTTGTTGCCTTCCGGACGCACAAAAAGAGCAACATATAGAGCAACATTGCCAATGTTGCCTCATTTGTTGCCTTCTAGGCGGACAGAAGAAGCAACAATTGGGGCAAAAACAGATTGCGTCTTTTTAAATACGTCGGACTCGAAATAACGTCTGCCTCAAAGCAAAAAGATACAGCTCTTTGCTATTTAAGACGCATATATATAAGGCATTTGCGGGTTTGGAAAAGTATTTTTCAGATATTTGATATTTATGTCTTGCATAATTTAATCCGTTGTTATAAGATTTATAGGCTTGTTAGAGGAATACTCCATCGGGGTGTGGCTCAGGTGGTAGAGTGCCTGCTTCGGGAGCAGGAGGCCGTGGGTTCAAGTCCCGCCACTCCGACCAATATTTTTCCTTGACAAGGCGTGTTCATCGGGGTGTAGCTCAGGTGGCTAGAGTGCTTGCTTAGGGAGCAAGAGGTCGTGGGTTCAAGTCCCGTCACTCCGACCAGATAAAGAGGCTGTCTTAATCGGACAGCCTTTTTTATTTATTCCGGATTTTTACCGATTGTCCCAATAATCACGCATTGATTTTAATCAGTAATGTTATAATCGATACATCAATTCAAAAGGCGGTGGATTCCATGAGTCGAGCAGATGATATTTTCGATGAGAACATTAGAACTATCCTTAATTCAGGCTATTCAACCATCAATGACAAGGTAAGGCCGCACTGGGCTGACGATGGCGCTCCGGCTTATACATATAAGGCTTTTGCGATCGTTAACCGCTATAACCTTGCTGAGGAATTCCCGATGTTCACCCAGCGCTGGATCAATTTCAAGGCATCTGTAGACGAGCTCTTGTGGATCTGGCAGAAGAAATCCAACAATGTTAATGATCTTAATTCCCATATCTGGGATTCCTGGGCTGATGAGACAGGTTCCATCGGCAAGGCTTACGGATATCAACTTGGCGTTAAGCATAAGTATAAGGAAGGCGAATTCGACCAGGTCGACCGTGTCCTCTATGACCTTAAGAATAATCCTTCATCCAGAAGGATCATGACAAATATCTATGTTCATCAGGATCTCTCCGAGATGCACCTTTATCCCTGCGCTTATTCAATGACTTTCAATGTTACAGGCAATAAGCTCAATGCGATCTTAAACCAGAGGAGCAATGACATGCTCGTTGCCAATGCCTGGAATGTCTGCCAGTATGCAGTGCTGGTACATCTCATGGCCAGATGCTCCGGCCTTGAAGTCGGTGAATTCGTTCATGTTATCGCGGATGCCCATATCTATGACAGGCATGTTGACATTGTAAAAGAGCTTATCGAGATGCCTAAGTATCCGGCTCCTAAGCTCGTTATCGATGAAGGCATCACTGATTTCTATCAGTTCACTACAGATAACATCAGGCTTGAAGGCTATGAGTCAGGACCTAAGATCAAGGGAATCCCTGTAGCAGTCTGATCAGAACGGAATATTTATTTAATGAAACTAATCTTTATAAGGCACGGGGATCCTGATTATGAGAAGGATACCTTAACAGAGAAGGGCTGGCGCGAGGCTGAGATCCTTGCAAAGCGCGTTGCAACCTGGGACATTAAGCAGATATACTGCTCGCCTTTGGGCAGAGCCAAGGATACATGTTCCTTATCGCTCAAGGCGACAGGCAGGGAAGCAATAACATGCGAATGGCTTCAGGAATTCTATTACAGGGTCTGGGACGAGGCAGTTCAGGAGTGGACCATCGCATGGGATTTCTATCCCAGGGACTTTAATTACAGGGATGATTTCCACGACAGGAACCTCTGGGCGCAGACCGAGATAATGAAGACCGGTGATATCGCAAAGCACGCTGATGACGTCTGCAGGAGCTTTGACGAATTGCTCGAGAAGCATGGCTATAAGCGCAACGACAAAGGCTACTACGACGTTTTGGAGCATAATGACGACAATATCGTTTTCTTCTGTCACTTCGGCGTTACAGCGCTTCTCATGGGCCACATGATCGGCGTTGCAGCTCCCGCCATCTGGCAGGGCATGATGATGGCGCCGACTTCGATCACGGTCCTGGGTTCCGAAGAAAGGATCCCGGGCGAAGCAAGCTTCAGAGTACAGACCTTCGCTGATTCAAGACACCTTCTTGAAGCCGGCGAACCGATATCACAATCAGGCTATTTTACTAAGATATTTGAGGGGTAATGACATGATCGCAATTTCAGCTGTAGACAAGAACTGGGCAATCGGAAATCAGGGACATCTTCTTATCTCGCTCCCTGAGGATCAGAAGGGTGTTTTCAAGAAATATACGGCAGGACATACCGTCGTATACGGAAGAAAGACCCTTGAGACGTTCCCGGGGCAGAGACTTCTGCCTGACAGAGTAAATATCATCATGTCCAGAAGCTTTGAATATGAGAAGGAAGGCGCTATGGTGCTCCATTCCGTATCTGAGCTTGAAGATTTCCTGGCGCTTACGGCTGATGAAGTCTATCTTATCGGCGGTGCTTCGCTTTATAACTCTCTTATAGAGCTTTGTGACCAGGCGATAATTACGAGCATCAAGGCAGAATTTGAGGCTGACTGCTGGTTCCCGAATCTTGATGAGGATCCTGATTGGGAACTGGTCGAGGAAGAGCCTCCGGTAATGAGCGCAAAAGGCGTTGAATTTACCGTAAAACACTATAAGAGAAAGTAATTTCGCTGACTAATATATAAATATATAAAATAGCCCTTGCACTTGCAGGGGCGTTTTGTTAGAATACTCGAGCATAAAAATCACGTATACACTCCGACTGTGGCCAATTTGAGCTGAATATTACCTGGTGTATACGGAAGAAAACAGGAGGATTTATTTTATGCCGGTTATTTTAATGAAGCAGCTTCTTGAAGCAGGTGTACACTTCGGTCACCAGACTCGTCGTTGGAACCCTAAGATGAACGAGTACATCTTCACGGAGCGTAACTCAATCCACATCATCGATTTGCAGAAGACAGTCAAGAAGGTCGACGAGGCCTATGACGCTATGCGCGAGCTTGCTGAGAAGGGTGATATCCTTTTCGTTGGT